>JAEEGL012102851.1_pt1 | contig 16566 bp, 15 predicted proteins | sample 9134231 | NCBI WGS metagenome assembly JAEEGL01 (sample SAMN16246548, study PRJNA631951) | gut metagenome | biome: gut microbiome; feature: rumen; material: fiber-attached | host: Bos | place: Iran: Karaj | collected 2018-10 | reverse complement strand
ATTTTAGTTGTTAATATTTCTTGTTTTTAAATTTCTTTGTTATTTTTGCATTATCAAGTTGTTGGGTTTGTGCTTGCGGGATGGCGCGGTCGAAATACCTGACAACTTTTTTGTTTTTAAGGTTCAGGATATATTAATATTATTGCCTATCTTTCTTATATCACGCCAAAAAGCTGTCCCGATATTGCATATTTCAACATTGTTTTTCGTCTTCTTTAAAGTTACTCCGACACAAACAACATTACCTTCCAATGCTATGGTGGTATATAAACGAAACGATTTTTCTTTTTTAGGAAGGTATTCCGCTATTGCAAGTGGATTATTGATGTTCTTGATAACTTTTATCCAATCGTTATCATCAAGTTGGTGTCCTACGACGGTATGCCTTTGACTAAAAGCCGACCTTCCAATAGTTATATCTCCTTTCATACCATACTTTTGTAATAGTTCGCCTGTTTTTCCAATATGGAAGAACCTTGCTTCGTTTCCTTCATAAACCTTTCCTCTTTCAAGAAAAGCAACAAAGCGTGCCAACTCGGTACCGTTCTCTTGATCGTATAGCCTGATTTTGTCTTGTAATATCTCGTTTATATTTGTCATTGTCAATTTTTCTGATTTTTTAGTTCTACAATTTGGCTGATAAAAATTTTTATTATCTTTGCAGTGTCCAATAGGATAAAATAGACATCGGGGGTGTGACCAAGGGTTGGCCGGTTCAAAATTTTACCCGATGTTTTTTTATTGCTCTGGATATATGAGTATTTCTGTTTCTGCATTTCCAATTTTTTCAATATCGCGCCAGAAGGCAGTTTTTATTCTAGTTATTTCAATGTTGCTTCGTGTTTTCTTTACATCAACACCAACACAAGCGACATTTCCTTCCAATACGACACTTGTGTACAAGCGAAAAGTTTTTCCCTCTGGAATGTATTTGCATATTGCAAGCGGATTGTTAATAACCAAAATAATCTTAACCCAGTCTACTGTATTCACAATGTGTTTTGAATGGGTGTGTTTTCTTGTATCTATAGCTTGTTTTCCAATAGTTATATCTCCTTTCATCCCATATTTTTGTAGTAGTTCTCCCTTTTTTCCGACATGGAAGAACTTGGCTTCGTTTCCTTCGTAAACCTTTCCTCTTTCAAGAAAGGCAACAAAACGCGCCAGTTCGGTACCGTTTTCCTGGTCGTATAACCTGATCTTGTTTTGTAATATGTCGTTTAAATTTATCATTGTCAATTTCTTTCGTTTTTTGTTGCAATCTCCTCTTGCAATATTTCATTTGTCTTAACCATTGCAATGTAAATCTTACCGTTTATGCCACTTCGTAACTCCTCGCACAGCTATCTTTTGCCATCGATACACTTTCTGCAATAATCTCATACATATAATTACTATTTCCGAGTACATCGCGGTTGCCATCAATTACCCACCTGCCACTGATGGTTATAGTATCGCATATATGCAATCCCGATTCGAGTAGCATTTCGGCTGTGTCGCCTAGTGCGTTTACCGTGTACCAGTGCGTCTGCTGTGCGTACCTATTGTTATTTATACTCCTGTCTGTGACTGCTATTACAAACCTTACGAGTTTGTGTCCGCACATTTCGTTTGCCAGTTCGGGAACCGAACCTATTCTTGCTTCAATTTCTATGTGTTCGCCTAATTTCATCGCGTGTAAATTTTATAGTTAAACATTTCGTTCGGACTTCGTTTCGAAATCCACCGCAAAGGTCGGGCAACCCAAAAACACGAGTCGGTTTTTAAACGTTTACTTTCGTTTATTAGTCGTTTCTTGTCGTTTATACACGGATATGTTATTTGTAAACAGTAAGATACATTGTGGCTACTATTTTGCGTGGAATAGACGTTTTTTTATTTTGATTGCCGTCTTAAATAAATTGTATATCTTCGCAGCCGCAAATTTGCTAAAGAAGATAATTGATGAAAAAGGCAATGGACAAAATATTTTGTGCTGTTCTGGCTTTCCTAGTGCACCTTGTGTTTCATCCCAAGGCATATTATGTGGACAAGCAGAAGCAGAAAAATCGTCTAACCGAACCTACAATATTGGTTAGCAATCATATAAATCATCTCGACGGGACGATAATAGGTACTATTTTCCGTCGCGATGCCATACACCATCTGGCAGCTAAAGACCGTTTCGAGAACAACAAGGGTATGGCCTGGTACTTGCGCCACACTGGATGTATTCCAATCGACCGCCAGAACGTCGATACCAAGTGGGTGTACCAGTCGGTTGACATACTGCGTAACCAGAAGGAAAACATATGCATTTACCCCGAAGGCCGCCATGGAAAAAACAGAGAGATACTACCGTTCCATTCGGGAATAACTACCATTGCGGCTATCGCAGGCGTGCAGATAGTTATGGTGTATATCGACGGACCTTATAACTTCTTTAAGCGTACAAAGCTTATGGTGGGAACGCCTTTCCATCTTGACCCGCCAACCGAAGGCATGACTGCCGAATACATAAAGGCGCAGACCGAGAAGTTGCATGATAGTATGGTTGAGCTTCAAGGTGAATTTTTAAAACGAATTAGCAAATAACAAATTATCTTAATACTATGGAAAATTATTTTTTTAACTTGATTCCGAAAGAGGAATTGGAAAAGCTTCCTTATTTGCCGACATTGGTGGATTTGTTGGAGAAAGTAAATCGCGATTATGCAGATCGTCCCGCTGTTTCGGATATGGTAAACACATACACATATCATCAGTACTACGAGCGCATAGGCAAGCGTCGTGCCCTTATCGAAAGCTTGAATCTTCCGAAGGGTGCAAAAATTGCTGTCTTCGACCGCAATACAATCGATGCAATGGAACTTTTCTTTGCAATTACAACATCGGGCTATACAGTAGTTATGCTTCCTGCACAGCTCCCTGCTCCTGCAGTGGCCGGTTCGGTAAAGAAGTTCGACATCGAGGCAATTTTCGTCCGCGACGAGTTTATGCCTATGTGCAAGGACCTTCCAATAAAGGTTTTGCCTGCAAACGAGACTTCCGACAAGTTCGCTCCTTGTGCCAACGTAAAGAAGGAAGACCTTGCCTGCATATATTTCACAGGCGGAACTACTGGTACTCCTAAGGGCGTTATGTTGAGCCAGGGCGCTATGATGCGCGGTGCTTTCAACGGTATATTTATGCCGGGCAGCGTGCTGATGCCTCACCGCTATATTGCATTGTTGCCGTTGTCACATATCTTCGGTATTATCAGGGGATTCCTTTCGTGCATTTACACAGGTGCGCTCATCTACAGCTGCGAAGACATAAAGGGTATGCTCGGCAAGATTCCGGCTATAAAGCCTACTTGCCTTGTCGTTGTGCCAGGTCTGGCCGAAGTACTTCTTGGTCTTGTTAAGATGTACGGTGTGGGATTCCTCGGCGGCGAACTTCACCAGCTTATCTGCGGTGCTGCAAATGTGCCGCCAAAGTTAATAGCTATGTTCAAGCAGTTCGGAATAACTCTTCTCGAAGGATACGGACTTACCGAATCTACAAACCTCGTTTCGGGAAATGCTAATGTCGAAGAAAGACCAGAATCTGTCGGTCAGCCTTACCCGGGACAGGAACTCAAGCTCGTAAACGGCGAACTTTGGGTTAAGGGCGAAAACATAATGATGGGTTACTACAACGACCCGCAGGCTACTGCCGAAGCAATGGAAGACGGTTGGTTGAAGACTGGCGACCTCGCTCGTTTCGACGAAGACGGATTCCTCTATATCACTGGACGTATAAAGAATATTATCCTTCTGAAGAACGGTGAAAATGTTTCGCCCGAAGCTATCGAGGAACACTTCTATATGGACGCTCGCGTTCGCGACTGCCTCGTGAAGGAAGTCGAGAAGGACGGCGAAATGGTTATCGGAATCGAAATACTTCCACGTATGGATTCGTTCGAGAACCAGGATCCTCAGTTTGTAGGTGCCGAACTGCATAAGCTTGTAGCAGAGGTAAATGCAAAATTGCCTTCGTACATGCAGATTGCCGTTACAAAGATTCGTACCGAGGATTTTAAGCGTACAGGTGCTCTGAAAGTTGATAGAAAAAACAATTAATTATTTGATTATGGATACAATAGAAAGACTGAAAAAAGTATTCAAAACTGTTAAGCCTAATGTTGATACCGACAACATTACCGACCAGACTTTGCTTATGCAGGATTTGGGCGTCGATTCTCTGTCGATGATTCTGCTGGCTTTGGCTATCGAGAAGGAATTTGATTTCCGCTTCGATACGGTGGAGCCTTTCAAGACAGTAGGAGAGGTTGTCGCATACATCGAGGGCAAGACAAAGTAAATTTTTTAAGTTCAAGGATAGAGGCTGCCCGACTGGTTCGGGCGGCCTTTTTGTTTTTTTTAATATTTCAGTTTGCAAAATTTATTCCCATGGCATAATGTTTGAATTCGTGTATGGTGATAATAACCCATAAAATTCAAGGATATGAAAAAGATATTTACCTTCTGTATGGCACTGATGGCAAGCGTTTCCCTGTTTGCCCAGTATGTAGTTTCCGACAAGTATGACTTGTGGTTCGAGGATTCCGACCATGAGGTTACAACACGTAAGTCGGTACGCTGTGACGAAAATTTCCAGGATCTTTGGAACGGCTGTTATGTAAAAATAATTGGCAGAACCGTGTATATCTACAGGGACGGCAGTTCGATACTTTATGGCAATGAGATAAACCTGCTTTACAATGGCTATTATCGTGTTAATCGCAATGGTACATGGTATTTGATGGACCCCGACGGCAACACTATAAGCGGTATTTATGGCAAGGAAATACGGTACTATCCCTGGGGGTATGTGTCGGTTCTGCGTAGTGGCGGCTATTGGGATGTGTATCACTGTAGTGGGCGAAAGGTGGAATTCTATTCCAACGAATCCCCTTATATCTTCTGGAACGGCTGCTGGCTCATCAAACAGGGTAGGTATTGGTACGCATGTGATAAGGATGGTCGCAAGCTTGATGGCGTATATGGCGACCAAGTCATTCTGCTCAACGATGGTCGATGGAAATGCATTCAAGGTTCTTATGTGAGCTACAAGGATGCCGAATAATAAAAAAGGCTGTCCAACGATGTAAGTTAGGCAGCCTTTTGTTTTGTAAATTATTTGTTTCTACTTCATGTAGTCCATCATGTCGAGGGTGAGAATTTCGTCGAGTTCAGCTTCGTGAGCCTTGTCGGTGCGAGTGAATGCAGTTGCGGCAACGCCTACGCTGGCTTCCTTCACTTCGCGGATTTCGAGTACGTCCGAAAATCTTGCATTGAACTTTTCGCTGTCGAATACCATGTTTTCAGCAGCCTTGGCTGGACGCTCGAGCACTAGGAAACTATAGGTGTCGTTTTCACGGCCTTTCCACATTTCCTCCTTGCTTATGTGAATGTTTTCGAGGTATGCAGCAACCGGATGTATTCCAGTGATGTGTGTCTGCAGTTCGTTGAGGCAGAAGCCTGCGAAGCGCAACGGGTTTATCTCGATAGGAATAGCCTTGCTTCCGTCGTAGCGGAATTCGATGTGCATCGGGAAGTTGCGCAATCCGATTACCTTGTTGGTGTTGACAAGAAAATCGGTGAAAGTCTTTTCGTACTTGTCGTACAAAGCCTTGCTTGAGCAGTACAGACGGTCGCTGGTGTCCGATTCCGATGCAAAGCGGTGATGGTAGATGTTCAGGATTGCTGGTGCACCTTCGGCATCGAAGTAGGCATCGACGGCATATTCTTCACCATGTATGTATTCCTCGATGAGGAATTTGGCGGTTCCGACGACAAATTCGGGGAACTGTGCGCTCGACTTTGCAAAGTTCTTCTCGATGTCGGCCATTGCGTTTTTCCATTCTGCTTCGTCGCGGACAACATATACACCAACGCTCAGGAATCCTACCGACGGCTTAAGCACGAGCGGAAATTTCAGACCTGCGGTGTTCATCTTCAGGAGTTCCTTTATTTCAACTTCCTTGAAGAAAAAATCGGGGTACATGTCGCTGCAGATACGACGGAAAGTTGCCTTGTTTTTCAGAAGTTCTATCTTGTCGATGAGTTCCTTGTCCTTAAGGTGTTCCACAATCCAACCCAAGCCGTTTTCCGACATCGAGTACAGGCGGTGGCGCTTGTGGTATTCGGCCACAAACTCGTCGTCGTTGTAAAGGTTCAACTTGTGGCCGCGGCTTGCAAGCAATTCCGACATGCTGTTGCGGAGTACCGGCAGATTTTTCTCTATTGCTGTTCGGATAAGCGTTTCCGAAACGTATGGTTTTTCTAATATAAGCATTAGTCTCTGTGTTTTTGTTGGGCGCAAAATTAGAAAACTTATACCGATTAGAGAAAAAAATAAGTTGGGTTTCTGTGCAAAATTTTAGCTATCTTTGAGCCAAATTTTGAAAATGGAAGTCGTATTCTTGGGTACTGGCACATCGCAGGGAACACCGATATTGGGTTGCAACTGCGAGGTTTGCAGGTCGAAAGACTTGCACGACAAGCGTTTGCGCTCGTCGGTGCTGATACATAACGACGGTATGGACATACTTATCGACTGCGGACCCGACTTCCGCTACCAGATGATTCGCGAAGGAGCTAACAACGTGGATGCCATACTTTTCACCCACGGACATATCGACCATACCGGTGGGCTCGACGATATCCGTCCGCTCAACTACCTCACCAAGAAACCGATGGAGATATATGCCGAGCAACGCGTAATCGATGCCCTGCACAAGCAGTTCTTCTACATATTCGATAACAGCACCTATCCTGGCGTTCCAAAGGTCAATATACATATTGTAGATTCGGAATCGGATTTCACGGTCGGCAAGATTATGGTGACACCTATTCGGGCCTTCCATGGACAACTGCCGATACTCGGCTTCAGAATCGGCAAGTTTGCCTACATAACCGATGCAAAAGTCGTCCCCGAATCGGAACTTGAAAAACTGCACGACCTTGACACTCTTGTCGTAAATGCCCTGCAGTACGATGTGCATCCTATGCACTTTACCCTCAATGAGGCTGTTGCTTTTGCAAAGACGGTGGATGCGAAGCGGACATATTTCACACACATCGGTCATCGTATTTCATACGCCGATGCAATGTCGAAGTTGCCACCGAACATGGAACTCGCCTACGATGGATTACACCTAATAATATAAAAAAAGACGCTAACGCGCCTTTTTTTTATTGTCAATTATCAATTATTAATTATTCCATTTATTTCATCCATTATCCTCTTTGCCAACACGTCGGCTTTTTCCAAAGTGCTGCTTTCGGAGTAGATGCGGATGATAGGTTCGGTGTTCGACTTGCGCAGGTGTACCCATTCCTTTGTGTCGGGGAACTCGATCTTTACACCGTCGATGGTCGAAACGGGCTGCGAAGCGTATTTCTGCGCCATTGTCTTCAGAATGTTGTCAACGTTGATTTTTTCGTTGAGCTGAATCTTGTTCTTCGATATTGAATATTCTGGGAAAGTGCGGCGCAACTCACTGACTTTCATCTTCTTTTCTGCCATAAGCGACAAGAACAATGCAATTCCTACAAGAGCATCGCGTCCGTAGTGGACTTCGGGGTAAATTACACCGCCGTTGCCTTCGCCACCGATTACAGCGTTGGTTTCCTTCATCTTTGTAACTACGTTCACTTCGCCAACAGCTGCTGCATTGTACTGGCATCCGTACTTTTCGGTGACGTCGCGCAAAGCACGTGTCGATGACATATTTGAAACCGTATTGCCCGGAGTCTTCGACAAAATGTAGTCGGCAACCGAAACCAGTGTGTATTCTTCGCCAAACATCTGTCCGTCCTCGCAGATAATTGCCAGGCGGTCAACGTCAGGGTCAACCACAAAGCCTACGTGGGCGTTCTGCTTCGGCATTTCCGATGCAATCTGCGTAAGGTTTTCGGGAATAGGTTCTGGAGTGTGGGCAAAATGTCCGTTTGCCTCGCAGTTGAGCTCAACTATGTTGTTTACTCCGAGTTTTTTCAGCAGTTTTGGCAGTACGATTCCGCCAACAGAGTTCACGCAGTCGATAACGACCTTGAAGTTGGCAGCCTTGATTGCATCGAGGTTCAGGACTTTCATCTTCAGAACCATATCGATGTGGCGGTCTTCGTAGTTGGCGATCTTGGTTTCCTTGCCGAGATGGTCGATGTCGTTGTATGTGAAGTCTTCCGATTCGGCAATTGCAAGCACGTCCTTGCCTTCCTTGTCGGTGAGGAATTCGCCGTGGCAGTTGAGGAGCTTAAGCGCGTTCCACTGCTTGGGGTTGTGGCTTGCGGTGATGATGATTCCGCCAGCAGCCTTTTCCAATATAACAGCCATCTCGGTGGTCGGGGTAGTAGCCATTCCGATGTTTATTACCTCGAATCCGAGCGATACCAATGTCGAAACCACAATATTTTCGACCATCTGTCCCGAAAGGCGAGCGTCGCGACCAACAACGATTTTGTTGTTGTTGAATCCCTGCTTGCGGTTCCAGATGCCGTATGCGGTTGTAAACTTTACTATGTCGATGGGAGTGAGGTTTTCCGAAATTTGTCCGCCTATTGTTCCGCGGATACCCGATATTGATTTAATCAGTGTCATGTTGTGCTATATTTTGATATTTATGCACAAAGGTAATGAAGAAATGTTCGTTGGAAGTGGTAAAAAATAGAGGCTAGGATATTTTTATCAACAAGATATGTGAAAAGAGAACTGGTAAAATTTTGTAGCGTAATGTAGTATAGTTATATTTGCAGAATTATTACGAAGCGTTATACATTTTGTATATTGGCGTCACGCTTTGTTTGTAAATTGTCCGTTTGGCGCTGGCGGGCATATATAGTTGCGCACGACACACATAAGTGATAGTTATATGAGGAAGTTATTTGTTCTAATCTCCTTTGTCTCATTTGCAGTAGGAGCTTTCTCCCAGACCGACACAACCGCAATATTCCATAAGGCGGATTCGCTTAATACCCTTGGCAACATCTTTTATGACGCAAGGAAATACAACGAAGCATTTGATTTATACAGCCAAGCTGCTGAAATGACCAAAGATATTGAAAAAGGAAACAATCTTCATTATGCAAAAACATTGTACAATATCGGTTGGGTATATTCTGATGTTGGAAATTACGAGAAAGCCCTTGAGTATTTCTTCCATCTAGAAGAAATTTCAAAGGTAATTTTTGGAGCAGAACACCCTAGATATGCAAAATCGCTGCATGGAATAGGTGTTACATATTTTTATATGGGCGACTACCAGAATTCTTTGAAGTATCAATTACAAGCATTGGAAATAAGAAAAGAAATCCTCGGAGAGGAACATCCCCAATATGCGGCATCATTGAATAATATTGGAAATGTATATAGATGTATGGGCGACAATCAGACTGCTTTGGAATATATAATACAGGCAATGGAAATCAGGAAAAAAGTTCTTGGCGAGGGACATCCCGATTATGCGGCATCATTGAATAATATTGGAGTATTGTACCAAGATATGGGCAACTACCAAAATTCCTTGAAATATTATTTTCAAGCGATGGAACTCGATAAGGAAAATTTGGGCGAGGAACATCCCGAATATGCAAAATCATTGAATAATATTGGAGTTGTGTACAAATATATGGGCGACTACCAGAATGCGTTGAAATACTTTCTGCAGGCATTGGAAATAAAAAAGAAGGTCCTCGGTGAAGAACATCTAGACTATGCGGGAACATTGAATAATATTGGAATTGTGTACGATGATATGGGCGACTACCAGAATGCTTTGAAATACTGTCTGCAAGCATTGGAAATTAAAAAGAAAGTCCTCGGAGAAGAACATCCAGACTATGCGGGAACATTGGATAATATTGGAACTTTGTACTTTAGTATTGGTGACTACCAGAATTCTTTGAGATATCAATTACAAGTATTGGAAATAAGAAAGAAAGTCTTCGGTGAAGAACATCCAGACTATGCGACATCATTGAATAATATTGGATCATTATATATTTATATGGGTGACTACCAGAAAGCTTTGAAATGTCACTTGCAAGCATTGGAAATAAGAAAGAAAGTCCTCGGAGAAGAACATCCAGACTATGCGAAATCATTGAATAATATTGGATCAGTATATCATTTTATGGGCGACGACCAGAATGCTTTGAAATATTGTACCCAGGTCCTGGAAATTAGAAAAAAAGTCCTCGGCGAGGAGCATCCTGATTATGCGTCAATATTGAATAAAATCGGAACATTATATCATTATATGGGCGACTACCAGAATGCAATAGGGTTCAACAAAAAATCTACTGATATTTACAAAAACAACCTAATCAAAAACTTTTCGTTTATGACGGCGCACGAGCGCGAAGCATACTGGAATGTGAACAACGAAAATTTCTCTTGTAACATAAAATATATGTTCCACTCTCCCAACGATACCATTGCTACAAAAACATCCTACGATGCAGAGCTTATTACCAAAGGTTTGCTTCTCGCTTCGGAAATAAATATGACAAATATTATAATGGAGAGCGGTGATTCTAACTTGATTTCCGACTACGAGACGCTGAAAACAATGCACTTGCAGTTGGATAAGGAACTGGAAAAAACCATTTCTGAACGAGTTTTCGACTGCGATTCGCTAAATGAGGAAATCTGGAAGGTTGAGAGGCGCGTTGTGGAAAAGAGCAAGGATTTCGGTGATGTCACGCACTTCATAAAAATCGACTGGAAAGAAGTTCAAAATTCACTCAAACCAAACGATGTCGCAATAGAATTTTCCAACTTTAAAGGAAAAGATACGACAAAATATTTAGCACTTGTGCTTACAAAAGATATGGAAGCGCCTGTATGCGTTCCTCTTTTCAATCAGTTTGAAATGCAGAAGTTGCAGCGTGGTATAGTTCCTGTAAAAACAGAAACATCAGCCGAAGATGAGAACCGCGGTGCATTCGGAGTTTCGTCGAAAAAGCAGGGCATCTACGAATCTACAGGACTTTACAACCTGCTATGGAAGCCTCTGGAGAAATATTTCCCCGAAAATCCTCGCATCTACTTTGCCCCGTCGGGAATGTTGCACCAGATTGCCGTTGAGTATGCACCAATTGACAAGGAAAAGACCATTTCGGACAAGTACGAAATCTATCGTATGTCATCGACTCGTTTCCTGGCAATGGAATATATGCCGAAACCAATGAAAAATTCTGTGCTCTATGGTGGCATCTACTACGACAGCGACACAACTACAATGAAACAGGAAAGCGACAGGTATTCAACTCGCAGTACGACTGCAACAACAGTCAGCATAAGCCGTAGCGGAGAACGAGGAAGCCTCAGCTATCTGCCAGGCACCAAAACAGAGGTAGAAAATATTGCCGGCAAGATGAAGAAAAAGAAAATTTCCACAACACTTTTCGAAGGCGCGCAGGCAAACGAGGAATCGTTCAAGGCACTATCCGGTAAAGAAATCTCTACTCTGCACGTTGCAACGCACGGATTTTTCCTGCCTTCTGATGAAACGATGTCGGGCGACCAGTCGCTTGTGCAGTCGGGACTATTGCTGTCGGGAGCAAACCTTGCTTGGCAAAATATGCCAGTCCCCGAAGGTGTCGAGGACGGCATTCTTACCGCCAAGGAAATAAGCTTCATGGACTTGCGCAAGACCGATCTGGTGGTTCTTTCGGCTTGCCAGACTGCTTTGGGAGAAATTACCGGCGAGGGCGTATTCGGCTTGCAGCGCGGTTTCAAAAAAGCCGGTGTTCGCACTATCATCATGAGCCTCTGGCCAGTAGATGACAATGCAACTTTGTTGATGATGACAGAGTTCTATACCAACCTTACCAAAGGAATGTCGAAGCGCGAAGCCTTCCTTTCTGCACAAAACAAGGTAAAGACAACCGCAGGCTTCGAAAATCCGAGGTATTGGGCTGCGTTTATTATGCTGGATGGAAACGAAAAATGATTTACGAGTTATTACGATTTGGGATTTACGATTGTAGGCTCGCAATGCATTGCGAGCCTATATGAAACGATAACAAATAACGATTTTAGATTGATTTTTTTCATCCATCAGGCAACGAACTCGAGTTTTAAATTGTCATAGTAGTGAAAAAATTTTAAGTTTGCAGAGATTATATATAATGATAGGTATGATTAGAATAAAATGTTTGTTTCTGATAGCAGTGCTAATTGCTTGTTGTTCAATAGTTAATGCTCAGAATATAGATAGAGTAGGTAGTTACTCCCAATCGGGAGGCGATGCGTTTGTACAATATTTCTTTGGCGGTACATTCGGCTGTGTGTTGTATGGAGAAAACGGTTCGTTGACTATAACCTCGGAGTATATGGACACGACCTCAAGTGGCAATTCGGGTGTTGACGATGTTGTGATGCTTGCTGAAGGTATTTTTGTATATCCTAATCCTGCAGCATACACTGTAAGTGTGGTCGTACAGAATGCTGTAAATGATGCAGTAAACACAAGTCTGGACATTTACGATATCAATGGCAGACAAGTGTTGTCGAAGCAAATTTACGACTTCGGAGAGGAAATAAAGGTAGATGTGTCGGGCTTATCGGCAGGAACTTATATTTTGAGAGTTGCTGGAGCAACTGCAAAGATTGTGAAACGATGAAGTTTTGTGCGTGATTTTTGAGAAACTCACAGACGATTATATAATATCTTAGTGAATATGAAAAGATTACTATTGTTTTTATGGTTGGTGTTTGCCATTGTGACGGTATGGGGGCAGAATGTTCCGCAGACTGTCAATTTTTCGGCAGTTTTGCGCGATTCATCTGGCAATGTCATGTGTGATACACGAGTAATGTTAAGGTTATCGTATCTCGAAGGGAGTGCCGACGGTCAGGAAATATTTTTTACAGAAAAATTGGAAACGACAAATGAGAATGGTTATGTTTCTTTTCTGCTGAATAGGGGCACAGGATCGTATGGTGGGACCTATACTTTTGCGAATATGCCGTGGGGAAATGGAAATTTGTGGCTTAAAGTTGAATACAAAACCGATGAAATGAATAGCTATAGGACTTGGGGAGTACTTGAACTCACCAGTAATTTCTATTCATTCGTTGCGGGGAAAGCAAACAAACTCGAAGGAATTGATTTTTATGTCGAAGGTGTGGAGAATGGCGATGTTTTGATGTTTAATTCTGAAACTGGCAGATTTGAGGCACAGGCTTTGACTCCTCCTGCAAATCCAAATTTGTCAGTTGTGCTTGAGGCAGGAAACGATGCATCAAGAATGAAAATTTCCAATCTTGCTAATCCCGTGGATCCCAATGACATTGTAACCAAGGAATACGCAGATTCTGTGTGTCATAGGATTATGGCTGCTATCACCAACTTGAATTGTTCGCATAATGGGCACGAGTATGTTGACCTTGGACTTCCAAGCGGAACTTTGTGGGCAAAATGTAATGTTGGCGCACCAACACCCGAAAGTTTAGGAGATTTTTATGCGTGGGGGGAAATTTATCCTAAGACTGATTATAGTAGTAATACATATATATATGATGGAGAGCCAGGTGATACTATGCCAGCCGAAGCTGATGTCGCCTCTGTGTTTTGGGGCGGAGGATGGCATGTTCCGACGGTTGAGGAAATGAATGAACTGAGATATTGGTGTGCATGGAAATATGTTCAGCAGAATGGAAGGAATGGCTTTCAGATAACAGGACCTAATGGCAGTTCAATATTCTTGCCTTGTGGTGGATGGAAGTATAACACTACTCATTATAGCGACAATTATATTTTAGAGTATAGAACTGCTTCTGTAGAATGGCTTCTATATTGTTATTCCAGTAGTATTGGAATTATGAGAAGTAGTAATACTGGGTATTGTGTCGGTTATACAATACGGCCGGTGTTTAGATTTGAAAATAATAATTGATATATAAAGTATTGAATATGAATAGGTTTTCGCTTTTAATATTTTTCCTAGCTATAGTATCTTTCGTTATGGCGCAGGAAGTCCCGCAGACCGCTGTCTTTTCGGCTGTCGTGCGAAATACAAATAATGAGATAGTTGCAAATTCCCCGATTGATGTAAGACTTACATTTTTGGATGGCGGTGGAACTCCTATATATTGTGCTGTACATAGGACTACAACAAATTCTTTGGGAAGTATGACGGTTAAACTGAATCGCGATGTGCTATCGTGCGGTTGTAATGATGCGTCTGTCTTATCGTTTGAGGATATACCGTGGGAGAATGGTAATTATTGGATGCAGGTTGAATACAGGTCCGATACAATAGGCGATTTTTCATTGCTTGGAATACTAAAATTGGCATCCACTATTTATGCGTTTGTTGCAGATAAGGCATTAGAACTTGTTGATATAGGATTCTCTACTGAAGGTGTACACGATAGAGATGCTCTTGCTTATAATGAAGATTCTCGCCAATTTGAACCAGTAACTTTGGCTCATGACCCAGAAGTTTCGGGATTGGCGGAAGTGCTAGCAGTAGGAACTTCGGCAGAAGGAAGGCGAATTACGGATCTTTCGAATCCAGTTGCGGACCAGGATGCTGTTACAAAGTCATATCTTGATTCACTTGTAAGCATATATGTTGATGTTATCGATTCGCTTGGCGGAATTTTTACGGTATATCCAGAAGTGCCTAATGGTTTTCATAGGAATCACGAATATGTTGACCTTGGATTGCCTAGTGGTACAATGTGGGCGACTTGCAATGTCGGAGCATCAAATCCCGAAGATTGTGGCAATTATTATGCTTGGGGCGAAACAAGGCCAAAGGAAGTGTATAATGATTCTACATACACATATCATGAAAATGCATTTACGCTACAAGCTCATAGGGATGCTGCTACTGTAAACTGGGGTGGAGGATGGAGAATGCCGACTAAAGATGACTATTTGGAATTGATGAGCAATTGTGCATGGCGTTGGACGACTATAAATGGGGTCAATGGATGTGAGGTCAGAGGATTTAACGGAAACAGCATTTTTCTTCCTGCTTGTGCTTCTCGTTTTGACGGATCTTTTTTTATATCGAAGTCAACGGACAGGGATTCATACGCGAATGGTGCATATTGGCTTAGTTCGATGGGATATGGTCAGGCAGAGACGTCAACAGGTTTTTTTCTGACTCCTTATTTTTATATTTTTTCTAGTGCTGGTATATCTTATGGAGTTAATGATATAATTAATTATAGAGCGGTTGGACAATCTGTTCGTCCTGTTTACAATCCAGAAGAGTAGATAAAGTTTTTATTGCTAATTAGACTGTTAATGATATGAAAAGAATAGTTTCGCTAATTATAATAATGACTGTTGCAATTGTTTCGTATGCACAGTTAGTTCCGCAGACAGTAAATTTTTCGGCAATTGTCAGCGGAGCCGATAGTGTTCCGCTTGTGAACTCTCCAGTAACTGTGAAAATTTCATTTATTGCTGGAGGGCAATATGGCACAGTAGTATATTGTGCCGAGCATAGTGCTGTTACCGATGCCAATGGTTTTGTTTCGTTCCAGTTGAACCGAGGCGAATACACCTGCGGTTGTAATGGTGCGCTTAACATTCCTTTTGCTGGTATTCCTTGGCATCAAGGCAATATGTGGATGCGTGTGGAATATAGAACCACTGGCGATTATGTGGATTTAGGCACTACGGAAATAGCCAGTTCCTATTATGCATTAGTATCGAGGAAAGCCGAAAAATTGTCGAATATAAACTTTTTTGTTGGCAATGCACACGATGGTGATGTGCTTGTTTATTGGGAGAATGCAGAATGTTTTACGCCGATGACTTTGGATAGCATTTATTATATTGGGCTTCCAACTCCATCTTTGTCGGAGGTGCTTTCGAGTGGTAATTCGGCAGATGGCGAAAGAATTTCAGGTCTTGCAAACCCAGTTAATTCTGGCGATGCAGTAACAAAGTCGTATATTGATTCGTTGGTTTCTGTTATCAATGTTACTGCCGAGCATATATTCGATCCGCCAGTAATTGTTGCACCGGAGGTGCGGACATTTTCATATAGGGATTTGACATCAAATAGTGTGACTTTATATGGTTCGGTATATTATAATGGCGGTGAGCCTGCTACATGTGGTTTCATATATGGCGTTGACGAGCAAAATATGACCGATTCTGTTGTTTCTGACAGCGATGCTGGCGGATATAGTTGCGAAGTGTCAGGTTTACAGCCTTTTACAAAGTATTATTACAAGGCTTTTGCTTCAAATTCGGTTGCAACAACCTATGGTGCTGTCGGTTCGTTTAAAACTGCTACCGAAGCTGGCAGTTGCATAACAGGAACTTTTACCGATTCGCGCGACGGAAATGTATATGCTACGGTTACCATTGGCGAGCAGACTTGGATGGCTGAGAATTTGCGCTATAAGGGAAGCATTCCTTTCGCTGATGAGTATCAGCCTTATGTTATATCAACAGATCAATATGTTGTATATCCGAATAACGATAGTTCAAATGTCGCCGTATATGGTTATCTATATAGTGAAACTGCGGCATTAAATGGAACTAATACATCGTCGCAAACGCCGAGCGGATTGCGTGGCGTT
>JAEEGL017257303.1_pt1 | contig 16567 bp, 14 predicted proteins | sample 9134231 | NCBI WGS metagenome assembly JAEEGL01 (sample SAMN16246548, study PRJNA631951) | gut metagenome | biome: gut microbiome; feature: rumen; material: fiber-attached | host: Bos | place: Iran: Karaj | collected 2018-10 | reverse complement strand
ATGAATAATATGCAAACAAATAATAATATGGAAATGATGAATAATAAAGAAACACCAATGTCCAAAACCGCAAAAATGAATTCTTAATTATTGAATTAAAAAATATAAACTTTAAATTATAAAAATTAATATAAAAAATAAACTTTAGAAAATTAATTAAAAAAAATTAAATGGAAAATAAAAAATCACAAAAGTTTGGACAATTCCTCCCTGAAGTGGAAAAATAACATATTGTCAAACAATAAAAGACTTTTATAATAATAATTTTAATAGAAAAGAATTATTAATAAATTTAGTCCCAGCAAATGAAAGTAAAAATTCAGTATTTGATATAGATATAAGAAATTTAGATGAAGTAGAAAAAAATTTACATTTAGGTTCAAATAGTTCTTTTTTATATTTTTTTTGATTTTTTAGAAAAAAATTTAGATTGGTTAACATTTTGTGATAAATAACTTTCTAAAAATATAGGAACTTCAAATTTTAAATTTTCAATAGTAATGAATAATTGTTCAAATATAGGAAATAAATTTTTTAAAATTTGAATTTTTTCTTTTTTAATATTAATAATTTGGATTAATTTATGATAATCTTCATTAAGATTTTTTTTATTATTATTAAATAGTTTCTTCAATTTTTTTCATTGGAGATATATCATTGTTTTTAATATTAATTTTAACTTTATGATGAGGAATATCACTATAATTTAATGAAGGAGATTGAAAAGGTTTTATATTAATATGAATTATTTCCTTTTGGTTTTTCTTCAATTTTTTCTTTTAATATTAATTAAAAATTCATTAATTTATCATTAAATGAATTATTTCAATTATTTTTTATTTCTGTTAATTCATTTTAATTTTTATTATTGAAAATATAGAATTTCATTTAGAATTCAATATTTGAAAAAAAGGAATAATAGAATAAAAAGAGTTAAAACATAATAAATATTATCAAATATTAATTATTTTTTTAATAAATTAAGTATTTTTAAATTATGAATGTTTAATTTATTTTATTTATTTATCATTATTTCTTTTTTGATTATATTATATGATTTATAAAATCTAAAACTATTTGTTGAATTTTGAAATATATTATCTGAGCTTTTAATTTGTAATTTTCTTATAAAATTGAATTCTTTTATCATTTTATTATTTTCATTTTCTAAAGATGAAATATCTATTTTATTTAAATTATCAACATAAGCTTTTTTTAACTTATAAAAATTTTCAACATTTTTTTTTCCAATTTTACTTTGTAAATGTCTAACTTTGGTTTTTTCAATGTTTTCATTTAAAATATTATTTCTTAAAATTAAATTATTAAACTTAATTAATTTTGTTTTTAAATTATTTTCATTTGCTTTTTCTAATTTTCTTCTTATAGAATATTCATTATAATTTCTAGAGTGAAATAATTTAGAAATTTGAGGAAGATTTGTGAAACAAGAAAAAGATTTTTGAACAAAGAAATTTTTAGGAGTTTTGTCTGTATTATATTTCTTATTAAAAACTCCTTTATATTGATATAAAGAAATAATATTATTTAATATTTTAGATTTTTTTATTGAATTTTCTCTTATTTCATTTGTACTTTTTGAATGAGCTAATTTTTTATTTATCATTTCTAATCTTTCTACTGCAGATTTCATTAATAATTTATTAAAAAAATCTCAAAAAAAAATAATAAGAGTAAAATAATTATTTTTAATTATGTAAATTTATTTACTAATTCATCCAATCCATTTTTTTTTGCTAAATCCATTGGAGTTTTTTTTCTTTTATTTGTTTTATAAGGATTAGCACCATTTTTTAATAAATATTTAATTAATTTAGTTCTTTTATGAAAAACAGCATAATGTAAAATTGTGTCTTCATATAAATTTATTGGATCATTTATTCCACCTAAATTCTTATGTCCATTTAAATTTGTTACATTTATTTCTAAAAAAGAAATAAATTGTTCATCTGTATATATATGAAAACTTTCAACAAGTCTTTTTGTTTCATTTACTTTACCCTTTATAAAATATCAAATATTTAATCTTACACAGTTTCCCATATTATAATTTCCTAGTAAAATATTTATTAATTAAATTTAATTATTTATATTTATTTGTATTATTAGTAATATTTATATATTGGAATTTATATTTTTTTATTTTATAAATTTATCAAAAAAAGAAATAAATATCCAATTATATCAAATAAATAAGAAAATAATTATATTAAAAAGAATTTGAGTTAATTAAAAAAATAAAATAATTTATCAATAAAAAATTAAACAATTAAAATAAAAAAAAAAATCATTTTTTTTAATTATTAAAAAAATAATTTATAAATAATAAAAAAAAGTAACTTTTATTTTACAAAAAATATATATTGTATAATATATTCATTATTCAAAAAACGAATATATTTTTATTTTAAGCTTCAAGATATTTATCACCTAAACAATTTCTATCATAAGTTTCTAATTCTTTATATTTTCTGGCACTTAATTTATCAATATCAAATTCTAAATATTTTACTTATTTATTCATTTAAGAATTATTTAGAATAATTTTAACAATTTCTTTTAATTGTTGTTGATTAATAATATTTATATTTGTTCCAAAAATTTTGTGTTCTTCCATTTATATTGTATAATTTTACTGTGCTTTCAATTAAATTTTAAAATTTGATTTTTTGTATTTCATTTTCATTTTTATAATCTTCTAAATAATATTTATAAAGATTAAGAATCAAAAAATATTTTTAAATTTATTATTTTAATTTCTTTCTCTATTTCACTTATTATCTTATTATTTCTTAGATAAAATTCTTGAGAAAAATCATGAGCCAATATTTTTTTATTGTATTATCACATTTTGATTGGAATAAATCTGATTTAATTATATATAAATTTAAAAATTCCTTTATTTCTAATTTAAATCCTTTTGTTATTAATTTATTTATTAATAGTGATTCTAAAGGCGTTAAAAGAAATGTTTTTTTAAAGTAAACATTATATATATTTAAAAAAAATTAAAATTTTTTTATCGTTTTTTTTTTTTTTGATACATTTAATTAAAATAAAAATAATCAGAATGAAGAATATTCTCCTCTTTTAAAATTTGAATTTATTTTTTTTTCTTTTTTAAAATTTGATAAGTTTTTATAATAATAAAAATTTGATTTTGGGATTTTTTCTTTTTCAGCAATTAATTTATTTATATTTTCAAAATATTCCTGAGAACAGTTTTTATCTAATAATTTACTCTTAAAACTATTTCCTAATTTTTTATGTAACAAATTAATATTATCTTTATGATAATTAAAACAATCATTATTATCGATAGTATTATATTTATTTTTAATACAATTATCATTATTTAAAAAATGAATATCAATTACTTTTTTTAATTTCTTTTTATTTTCTTTCATATTTTTTATAATATTTTTAACTTCTGATAATTGATTTTTTTTAATTCCAAAATCTTCATTTTCTTCTTTAACAGGACTTAATTGAGTATTAATATTATAATTGATTTCTGAATTTAAATAATTTGAATCATCTTTTTTATTTTGTATATTTTTTTGATTAAGTATTAAAGTTATATTTTCTGATAATAATGCTTTCACTGCACAAATTGCTTGTAATAAATCATTTTCTAAATCTGAAAATAATAAAATTATTTCATCATTGTTTTTTAAAAAATAATCTTGAAAGTTTTTTCCTTTTATTTTTTCATTTATTTTTTTTACTTTTTTCTCTTTTGATTCTAATTTCCTTATTAAATATTCCATTATTTGAATATTTGAGGTTGAAAAAATTGAATTTTCTATTTTTTTCATTTTTTTTAAATTTAAATATTTTAAAATTTAAATTTTAAAATCTATTAAATTATATATAATTAAATTTAGTATTTCCATTTCTATATGAATATTCAACTGAAGAATTATTATTATGTGTTTTTAATGAATTACCATTTATATTATCATATTTTTTTAAATTTGAATTTTTATAATTATCATATAAATTATTACGATATTTCTTAAGATAATCATTATTTATATTATTATTTCCTCTTATTAAATTATTTTTATTAGAATTAGGTAATTTAACATAAACATTTGAATAATTATAATTTTCATTATAATTTTTTTTCTGATTTAAATTTCTAACTTCTTCATCTTGTAATCTATAAATTTCATTAATAGTTTTTTCGACATCATTAACTAAATTAATATCAACGTTTGATGACATTAATTCTTGAAAAATGTTATTTGAATAAATTTTAGTAATAATATCATATATAATATCATTTGAATTTATTTGCATAAGTATATCTGCAACTCTTGTTGCTTTTTGTCTATGTTCTAAAGATGTTGGACTTTCATTAATAGATAATATATTTTTTCTTATATGATTATTTGAAGGAGAAATATAAGAAGATTTTAATTTTTGATTTATTAAATATTGATTATTATTATTGTTATAATTGTTATTTAAAGAATTATTGTTATTATAGTTATTTGTTGAGTAATTTAATGATGAATTTAACATATTTGACTGTGAATTTGATCTTAAACCATATTTATAATTATATTTATTATTGTTATTTTGATAATTATTTGAATGATAATTTTCTTGGTCTTTTGAATTATATGACAAAGAATAATTTATATTATTATTTCTATTATTATTATTTGGTACTGAAGTATTATATCTATGAAGATTATTTTTATATATATTATTAGTGTTATCACTTATATTTTCATAATTATGAAAAGAACGATTTAATTTTGATTCTGTAATTCTTAAATTATTATTTGTTTGATAATTATTTAAATTCATTCCAATTTTATATGAATATGGATTTTTATGATATAATGGAGTATAATTTGATAATCTAGATTTTTTAATATCATTATTTTCTTTATTTATATTTACATTATTTGAATTATTTTCTTCATTTAAATTATTTTTTAAACTATATTTATTATATTCATTAATATTTTTACTATGAAAAATATTAGTTTGAGAACTACTTCTATTAGAAATATATTTTTTATTATTATCAGTTTTATTTTTATTAAGAATAGAATGAGTTCTATCTAAATTTATTGAAACATTATCATTACTATTATCTAAATTATCTCTTTCTATTAAACTAATATTATTTGTATCTTCAACTTTTATATTTCTTTGACTAATTGAATTAGTGTAATATCCTTTAATATTATTCATATTCTTTATTGGTACTTTAGGTATATTTGAATATCTTTCTTGAGAATATGTTTTTTGAGGAATACTTATTTCTGTTATAATATTATTATTATTATTTTTTGTCTCTTCTGTTTCTACTTTATGAATTATATTTTCTTCTTTTATATTATCATTTTTTTCTGAAATATTATCTTGATTATTATTATTACTATTAATAATATTATTATTGTTTATAGAATGTTTTATGATAGAAGGAATTGAAAAAGTAAATTTTTTATCATTCTGATTTTCAAGATTATCCAAATTTAATTTATTTTCATTTTTATTCTTTAATATATTATTTAATCTTGAAGATTGTATACTATCTAATTGTGATAATTTAGTGCTTTCATTTAAATTTTTATCATTAATATTATTTTCAATTGAATTTAAAGTACTAGATTTTAAATTATATTTTTGAGAATTAACATCAAAACTTGAATTTACAGATTGATTTCCTTTATAATCTTTAGATTTATAATATTTAATTCTATAATCAACAGGAGAATTAAATTCATTATCATAAGTGTTATTAGAATTATTATTTGGAGTATTTGAATTAACTTTATTATTATTTAAAATATTATTTATTGTTATATCATATGATGTTTTATTTATTTCATTTGTATTTTTAAGTATTGAATTATCTTTTATATTTGTTATAATATTTTCTATTTTTTTTGTTTCTTCTGTTTTTATATTTGTTTTTAAATCATTGTTTATTATATTATTATAATTTTTTATCCAATCTTCTATTTGAGTTAATGAATTAAGTATATAAGTTTTATTATATGAAAAATCATCAAACGTTTTAATAGTTGTTTCAATTAAATTTTTTAAATCATTGATTTTAGAAAGAATTTCTTTTTCCATTTATTTAAATTTAAATTTTAATTTTTTTTCATAAAAAAATTATTGAATTTTAAGTCTTATTTTTTATATATTTAAATCCAATAAACTATAATTTTTGAGAAAATTTTAATGTCTTTTTTAACATCAATACCTATTAATGGAAATAAAATAAGAAAAATAGATCAAAAATTAAATAATATAGAAGAACAATATTTATCATATTTAATAAATAAAGAAACTAAATATGCAGATATTGAAAAAATAGAAAAAAAATATATTTCTATAATACAAGAAAAAAATAAAAAATATAATGAAAATAAAATCATATTAAAGAAAAAAAAATTAGAATATAGAAAAATTTTAAATGATTTAGAAGAAGAATTACTAAATAATTACATAATGAAAAATCAATTATTATATAATTATTATAAAAAATCAATAGAAGATATAACAAGAGAAATAAGAATGAAAATTCATGAACAAGACACATATAATAATCTATATAATAGATTATATAAAACAAATATATTAATTAAAAGAAAAATTGAACAAGAAATAAAATTAGAACAAATTGTTTTAAAACAATATAATGAATATAATATGTTAAAAAATCATGTATTTGTTTCTTTAAAATCTCAAGAAAATATGTTAAGTAATATGAAAAATTATAAAGAAAAAGAAAATGAAAAATTTGAAGAAAATAAAATTAGAAAAAGAAATAAAATAAATAATTTAGATGTTCAAATTGAATTAATAAAAAATGAAGTTAGAAGTAATGAAGATAAAATAAATAAAATTAAAGATATTGAAAATAAAGTAATTGAAAAAATAAATTTACAAAAAAAAACTTATGGAATAATAAAAAGAGATATTGAATGGAATAGAAAAGAATATATAAAAAATTTAATTCATATTAATGAAATATTATATTATTTAAAAGTTAATTCTATTAATGAATTAATCCAAACTTTTAATCATATAAAAGAAGAATATCTAGACCTTCATTCTCAATTTAGATATTATAATTTTGAAATATCTAAATTAAATAATATTTTAACAAAACAAAATTTAAAATTAAATGATATTCAAAATCAAATAAAAGTAAAAAAGAAAAAAATATTTGAAAAAAAAATTGATAATTTTATTATTAGAAGAAATGAAAGTAAAATTAGAGCATCAAAATATGATTGTAATATAATTTTAAGAAATGTTGAAAATAAATGTATTATACTTCAAAAAATAACAAATTATATGATTAAATGTATTTCAAAAATTTCAAATGAAGTTTTTCCTAATGAAAATAATAAAGAATATTCTAAAATTATGTTATTTGATATTGATTTTCATGATTTTAATAAAATAAAAAAAATAACATTATATATGATTGAAATATTTCAAACTTTTTCGAATTTATTTTTAAAATGTATTTTTTCAACTTTTAATCAGATAATAATGATAAATAATAAAGAATTTAAAAATAATGAAATATATAATTTATCCAATTCAAATATATTAAATTATTATAATGATTCATTAATAAGAGCATTAAAAGAAGTAGATGTTAAAAACAAAATAAAAAATAAAATAGAATTATCAAATTTAAAATCAAATGATAACAATAATAAAAATAATGAAAAAGAAGGAATATCTCAAAATGAATTATATAATAATTTCATAGATTATTTATATAATGAATTTTTATCTTTAGAAAATTCGAATAAAAAAAAAAATAATTCTGAAAATAAAAATATGAAAAGAAATAAAACTTTAATTCAATTTCCAGATTTTATGAAAACAGAAAAAAAGAAAAATATTCCGTCTTTAATTTTACATAAAAATTCATCATCATTATTAAATCAATCCTTAAATAACTTTAATTCAAAAACATATTCTTCTTTATTTAATCCAAAAGTTTTTATAAATAATCATCCAAAACAAATAATGAAAATAATAAAAAAATACCAAAATGATTTAGTTTATTCAGAAAAAGAAAAGAAAAAGAAATATAATATTCCATTATTACAATTAAAAAAATCAATATTAAAAAAAAATAATAATAAAGAAAATAATTCATTAAATTATACTTTTTATCAGAAAAATATAAAAGATGATCTTTCTCATAAATCAATTAATTTTTTTTCTGAAGAAATTTCTGATCATTCAAGTGAAGAATTTAAAGAAAATGAAAGAAAAAAAAAAATAGAATTAAGAAAAAAAATTTTAGAAGAAAATAAAAATAAAACAAGATCTTTTAAAGATAATCCTGAAATGTCTTTAATATATAAAAGAATGAATGATTTGCATTATTTACAATTATCTTATTTAAGAAATAAAAGTAATAAAGTTGGAGATGATAGTTTTAAAGAAATTTATTTTAATTTTCAAAGGAAATATAGGAATAAATATAAAATTAAATTAAGTAATTCTAATGAAAGACTTAAAAAAACAGAAAAAAGATTTTTTTATAAAAATTATTTTTTAGATTCTCCAAAAATTAATTTTAAAAAATTACATTTTAATATTAATAATAGTCAAGAAATTAAAATTAAAAATCGTTCTTTAAGATTTTTGAATAATAAATAAAAAATTTCTTGCTTTTTTGATAAATTATTTTATATTTTTTGATATATTTGTAAAATTGGTAATAATAATTTTTTCTTTTTTTATAAAATGCGATTTAAAAAATATAAAACTTTATTATTATAATTAATTATAAATTTTTATAAATATAATCAAAAAAAAATTTTATTTTCTTTATTTAATAATGGAAGAGGAAAAAAGGTATAATATAATAAAAAATATCTCAATCTCTTCTTTAGATAAATATATCGATAAAAAAATTAATAAAAGTAATATTAATACTATTTTATCAATTCTTGGTATTAATTATGGAATTTTTTATTATAATCAAAGAATTAAAGACAAAGACTTAACAACCAAACAAAAATTTAAAAATCTAATTTCTAATATTGAAATTAGTTTAAAAGAAATGGAAAAAAATTCATTAAATGATTTAATTAATTTTAATTCTAAAAAAATACAAAGAATTTATAGTTCTAATATAGGTAGATATAGGAAATATAAAATTAATGATTTTTTTCAATTAAAAGTAAATTCAATCATTAAAATTCAAAAAAAAATAAGAAGTTTTTTAACAAGAAAATATATAATAAATATATTTACTCAACATTTAAAAAAAAGAATATATAATTATATAATAAAAATACAGAATTCATATAGAAAATATAATAAAAGAATGAGATTAAAAAGAGCTTTAATAATAAAATCAATTCTAGAACAAAGAAAAAAAAAATATTTAATAATTCAAAAATACATTAATAAATATTATTTCAAAATAATAAATAAAAAAATAATAATAATAAAAAGAGTATTAGAAAATAGATTAAACAAAATAATATATCTTCAAAGAAAAATAAAAGCATTCTATATTAAAAAACTAACAAAGCAAATAATAGAATATGAAAAATATCATTATGTTTTAACATATCCTTTCAAAGCTCAATCAGTAAAATTAATAATATATAATAATGCTTCTTCTCCTTTTATAATAAATAAAGAAAAAGAACAATATAAAGAATTTTCTTTTGAAATATGTCCAATAAGAAAAATATTTGTTTTATATATATTTAAAAACCATATTAAATATGGTAAATATAGATGTCAATTTATTGTTGATGGAAAAAAAACTTGTGATGGAAGATTTACTCATATTGAAAATTTAAAAGGTGAATTTTATAATTGTATTTATTTTGATCCTTATGAAACTCATTTAGAAAATTATAATCACAATAATAGAAGTTATCTTAAAGAAAATAATATCACTTTATCTTTTGATAATTATTTTGATAATTATTATATTATAAATAATAATAAAAATAATAAATATAATACAAAATCTTTTGCTACTACAAATAGTAATAGTAATTCTTCTCTACAATTGTTTGATGAATTATTTAAAAAAGATTTAAATAATATTGATGAAATTATAGATTTTATTTCTGATATTTAATTTTAGGATACTAATGATGAGTAATAAATTTATTTACTTTATATATTTTTTGAGAGTTATTGAAGTATTTATAAATAATCTATATTGATTGTTAATTAAGAGTGAAAAAAACAATATTTAATAAATATAACAAATAATGTAATGAAAAAAATCCAAATTTCCATTTCTTTAAATAAATAAATTTTATTATTATTTAATAATTTAAAATTTCAAATGAATAAGATAAAATAAAAATCAGAATTTTGATTATCGGATAAATCAATAAAAAATTAAGCTCTTAAATAAGAAAACAAAAAATTCTTTATCTCTTTTTACTTCTCCCATTATTAATAAATTATGGTATTCCATTTATATAGTTTATTGATGTTTACCCTATTCAATTTTTAAAAAAAATAAAAAATAAAAAACATTTTAATTTATATTTAATTATTAAATTATGATATATTTTTTTCTTTTTCTTTTGATTTCCTTCGAATTTTTTTTGAAAGAATACTATCAACTAATTTAAATGCATTTTTTTCAGTTAAATATTTTGATGATTTTTTATTTCTATTACTTTTGATTTTTTTATTATCACTAATATCAGTTTTAAAAACTTTATAATCTTCATTTTTACTATCTCTATTAGAACCAAAATTAAATTTAAATTCAGTTTGATTATGAATATAATTTTTGTCATTAGGTTTTAAAGTATAAAAATCTAATTTATTTTCTAACTCATTTTGAGAAGAAAAATTAAATAAATTATTATTTCTTTCTTTTTTATTTTTTTTATTTAAACTAGAAACAATTTTCTCTTTTTTATTAGATTCTTTATATAATAATTTATTAGATTTATAAGGTTTATTATTAGAATTATTATAAGAAATACTATTATTAGTATTATTCTTATTATTAGGAGAATAAATTTTACTTTTAATATATTTATACTTGGAAGAATTATTTTTTTTAAGAGATTTTTTATTATTATTAATATTATTTTGAATGGAAGAAAATTTTAAATCTTTCTTAAAATTTGATTTTTCTATTTCTTGCCATAATCTATTAACTATATTATCAATTTTACTAAAAGAAACTTTTTTAATATGTTGATTAATTTCTTCAACAACTTTATCTTCTTTATTTTTAGATTCTTTTTCTTTTTCAATAACTTTATTTCTAATATCTTCTTCAATTTTTCTTTTATAATCCATAAATCTTTTTTCATAAATTTTATTCCATTTATTAATAGACTTTTTTTGTTTATTAACATATTTTTTATTTAATTGAGAATTTAAATTTTCCATATTTTCTTTAATTTCAATTCTTCTATTTGAATCACCAATTAATCTATTAAAAACAGCTAATCTTTCTTCTTCTTTTTTTTTTGGTTTTTGATATGAAATTAATTTTCTCCTTCTTTCTGATTTTGTTCTTCTATTCATAATATCATATTCCATTCTTTTTACAAATGATGCATTTTTATCTATTGGATAATGTGTTAATGTTTTTTCTAATTCATATTCTAAATTCTGGGTATTAAATTTTGAAAAATCTATTTGCTTTTTCTTATTTTTATCACCCATTAATTTTTTACAAATAAAATAAAAGTTTAATTTTTTAGGAAATTTTTTAAAATATTTTTTTTTATTTTTTTTTTTAATTTTAGATTTTTTTTTCAATTAAAATGCAATCTTGTTTCATAATAATCACATAATAATGTTGGAGCTAATATTTTTAGTTTAGTGTTATTTATTCTTGTTAAATATTTTTTTTTGTGTTTATCAAATATTTCAATTTGGAAAAATGTTTTTTTCCCAGTTTTAATTCCATTTATTATTTTATGAAATTCATAATCTTCATTTAATTTTGATAATGGAATATAAATTTTCTTTTTATTTTGCTTTTGTTTTTTCGCTTTTTTTTCATATTCGGTAAAACCTAAATCACCATCAAAAACACTAAAATCAATATCAGAAAGCATATATGAATCATCATCATCTTTATTATTATTTTTTTTAAATTTTAAAGATTTTTTCTTCTCAAACTTTCTTTTTGTCATCTTGACAATAATTTAAAATATTATTATCACAAAAGAATAAAAATAAACTAAATAAAAAAGTTTAAAAATTTTGTTAAAAAAAATACCAAATTTTTAGATTTTTTAATTATTTAATTAATTATTATCTTTTAAATAATTATTTTCAATAACTTTTTAAAATTTATATATTAATATTTTATTAAATTAAATTAAACTTTTATGCTATTACTTTCATCAAAATCTTTTCTTTGAATATTTGCAACAATAATGAAAAATTTTTGTATTTTTTTAAGACTAATAATCCAAATAAAAGGTATAACAGAATTAACAAGAACAAAAATAGAAAAAGAGAAAATAGAACAAATAGTTTGAAAATTATTTAAAGCATCAACAATAAACTTAATCCATTTATTATAATTAATAAAAACTTTGAAAATAAGTATATACATTAAATTAATTTCCATTAAACAACAAATAATAATAGATATATAAATACATAAAACTAATTTATTATATGAGTAAGAATTAACTACTTCAATATTAATATATGAAATTTTATATAATAAAAGACAAAAACTAGACCATATAAAAAAAGAACTTATTGTAATTTTATATAAAATATTTTTAAATAAATAATCTGAAAAATCAATTGAAAATAAATCAATAATTCCTATTATTACTGAAGTAATTAATAATTCATTTAATTTTTTAAATTTATTATTTATTTTTATCATATAATAATCTCTTTCACTTATATCTGATTTCATACTTGAAAAAATTACATTTTGAGGTTTTTTTTCACTAAATTTAGACATTTTTTATTTATTTTTAATTCATTAAATAAAATATTTTAAAAATAATATTTAATTAAAAAAAAAATATTTTTTTGAACTATATATTTCATATATTTTTTATGTTTAAAAAATTTTCTCTTTCTCTTATTAAATCAATTCCCTTTTGCTCAACTAAAGTCTTATAATACGATTTATCTCTTAAATTTTGAATTATATAATCATCTGATTGAACAAAACAATATTTTTCATTTTTTTCTGGGTTACTCAAATATAAATATGCATATTTTATATTTCCACTTGTTTGATATAATATATTGAATAATTCTTTTCTATTTGATTCTGGAAAAAAAGTTTGAAGAGAATTTATCATTTCTTCACAATTTTTTATTTCAAAATCATCTAATTTTTCTACTTTTTTTTTAACTTCTTTTTCTTTTTTTACTTCTTTTTCTTTTTTTATTTCTTTTTCTTCTTCTTCTTTTTCATTGCTTTTTTTTCTTTTTATATTTATCATTTTTTCATTTTTAACAAAATTTTCTTTTTCACATTTTTTATTTTTGTTAAATATTGTTTCAATGAATTCTTCAAAATTATCTTTTTTGCTTTTTATAAAATTTGTAATTCCATTTATTACAGGTAATAATTTATATGAAGGATTATCAATAATATTTGCATTTTCTTTAACTAATTCAATATATTTTTTATAATTATTTGATTCTCTTATACATCTCCAATATTTTCTTAAAGTTTCTCCTTTAAAAGCATTAAATATATTTTGATATATTTCATGTTCCATAACTTCTTCCCAAAATTTTCTAGTTGTATCTTTATTATATAATTTATATTTTTTTTTATTTAAACAAACTTCAAAAATACATAATATATATTCTGAATTTTTCAAATTCTCTTTTTCCATAATTTTATTTATATCTATAATTCCTTCGGACATTAATAAACTAAAAAAAAACAATTTTTTAAATTAAATAAAGATGTTTTCTTTTTTAACATGTTGTACTGGAAGTAATAATACAAATGATTCAGATGAATTTTTAAATCAAGAATCAGCCAAAAACAATATAATAAATATATATAACTTAAAAAATATATTAGATAATAAATTAGGTTTTATAATATTATATTCTAATGAAAGAGATTTAATAATTTTTAATAATATAAAAAAAGACACAGATATAAATTCAATTTTAGCAAAATCATATAAAGAAATATATAAACCTGTAAATTCAAATTTTGGTCAATATATTATAAAAATATTAGATATAGGAAATAAAAATCAATTTTTTCCATTATTAGTTATAATATTAACTTTAAAAAATGAAAGAACTTTAAATTCAAAATGTTTAATTTCATATCTTCATAGAAATGAAATAAATGAAAATTCCATTAAAAATATGATCAAACAAAATCAATTTAAAAATAATACTATTATTCCTGAACCAAGAAATACTTATTCAAATGCTAATCATATTTGTAAAATATTATTTAAATTTCCTGATGGAAAAATTATTGAAAGAAATTTTTTAAAAAATGATAAAATTGAAAGTTTATATAAATTTATTCAATATTCACATTCTGAATATGATTTTAATCTTATTCAGTTATATCCTTATAAAATATATAATAATTTGAAAAATACATTAGAAGAAGAAGATTTATTCCCTTCTTCAGTTATTCAAATAATAAAAAAATAAAGATTTTTTGACCACATCAAAAAATGTTTAATTGAATATAAAAAAAATGTTCACAAAAAATATATATATATATAATGAAAGTAAGTCTTATTATTTTTTTTATAAAATATGAAATATATTTTAAAAAAAAACTAAAGAATTGAAAAATATATTAAATATTATTATAAAGATTTTTTCAATAATTATTTAAATAAATATTGATTTTTTTTCAAAAATGGAAAATAAAATAGAATTATATAAAAAAAAATTTAAAAAAGAAAATCTAAAGTTTATTTTTCCAGTATTGAGAAAAAATAAATCAATGTCTTTAATATTCGAAAAAAAAAATGAAAATATATTTTTAGACAAAAGCTTCATAAAAATAAAAACATTAGATTTTTTGAAAAAAGAAAAAAAAATTAATAAGAATAACCTCAAAGAAAAAGAAAAAAAAAATTTTATATCAAAAACAAATTTTTTTAATTTAAGTCAATCAACATTTACTTTAAAAAAGCCTAATTTTTTAATATCAAATTTTGATTCTCCATATAATAATTCTTATGTTTATAAAAACAGCGTTTTAAAAAATAAAAGAAATTTATTTAAAAATAAAATATTAAGAGATGCAATATATAAAAGAGGAAATAAAATTGTCTGTGACAAAGAAACTAATACTGAACGTTTATCAAATGTTGTATTAATTTCCCCTTATTTTGAATATAAAGATAAATTTTCTCAAGTTCAAATTAGGAGTCCAAATTTAAAATTAAGTAAATATAAAAAAATTAAAGTTACTGAGAATTTCAGTTTAAATTTTTTTTATACTCCAAAAGAAAGTCAAAATAGTAATAGTTATTTTTTAAGAAAATATTATATATAAAATATAATTTTGCACTTATTTTAAATATGTATAATTTGTATATATTTAAATATTTGAATTTTATTCCTCTTGTTTTAATTATTATCATTTTTTAATTAAACAAGAACTTCTAAATTCATTTTTTAATTTAGCACTTTTTAATTGGATAAAATTACATTTCAAGTAAATAATCCCAGTATAAAGTGCATTCAAAAAAATATATATTAAGAATATTTGTTTTCACTTATCTACACCAAAATAAAAATAAATTTTATAAAGGTTCTAGAAATGATTCATTTATTTTTGCACATAATAGTAAGAAATAATCTTATTTAAAAGAGATTTCCGTCGCATTGTGCATATTGGATTTTATTAAATTCTGAAAATTAAAACTTATTTTAATTATTTTTTTTTGGTATTTAATTGTTTAATCATTATTTTTAAATAAAATACTTATAAGTAATTCAAAAAAAGAAATAATCAGTATTATTTAAAATTTAATTTTTTGATTTATACAATCTTTTTATATTTTAAAGAAAACAATTAAATAAATTCACTTTTCTTTTTTTATAAATCATTTCTCTTATTAAAGAACATAATTTCATCCATTTCTATAAAATAATATTTTTCTCATTTATTTAATAATAAGGAATTAATTGATTTGTTAAAAAAATATATTGTTTAAATCGAATATTATATTTTTTTTCATGATAAAACATTAAAAAAATATATCATTTTTTATTATAAAATAAATTTATTTAAAAATATAAATTAAAATTTCTTGAAGGAAAGTTTTATTTCAATTAAAGTTTTAAGTATCTTTATAATATATATTAATTAAAAAATAATTTTCAAACATATGAAAAAAAATTTGAAAAATCATAAAAGTAAAATAATATAAATTATAATTATAATTTATATTATTTATTGTAATAAAAAAACTGTATGGAAAAAAAAAAGTCAAAAATTAAATTTTATAATTCTTTAGCAAAGGTTTTACCAAAAAATCAAATTATTTATTTTGTAATATTATTGTTCAAATTTATTCCTTTAATTGTTATTACTCATGAT
>JAEEGL016617003.1_pt1 | contig 16567 bp, 10 predicted proteins | sample 9134231 | NCBI WGS metagenome assembly JAEEGL01 (sample SAMN16246548, study PRJNA631951) | gut metagenome | biome: gut microbiome; feature: rumen; material: fiber-attached | host: Bos | place: Iran: Karaj | collected 2018-10 | reverse complement strand
TTAGGTGATGGTATCAAGGACGACGGAAACCGCCTGCCCAAAACAAGACCTTGCGAAGCTGCCGTTGCCGATTCCAACTTGCCAAAGAACATCCAGGCCGTAGGCTGCGATGAACGAGACGCCCGCAAAGGCGATTTCGAGAACATGCTCGGGAATCTCCGCGACAAGGACAAAAAGCAAAAGCGTAAAAAAGCCGCAGATGCTTACTTCTACCAAAAGCGTCCAGAACCGAAGATTTTCAACGGCTACTACCAGATTCTCGCTCCCGAAATCTACACGATCGATTCCCTCAAGAAGGACAAGCGTTTCTTCTCCATCCGCTCCGGCGAAAAGAAGGAGCCAATTATCCACATTCCTGAATCCGAAATCGTTGTCGGTATTGGACGCAAGACCGATACAAACCTCAAGAAAGGCGACTTGGTCGAAATCTTGGATGCACGAGCTATCGAAGTCCCGACCAACAAAGACAAGAGTTTTGACAGATTCGCATTGGTCAGACTTTCAGGCTATGCCAAGATTACCGCTGTTGGCGATTCGCTCTCTAGGGCAAAGATTGTCCAGAGCTTTAGAGAAATCAAGACGGACCATTCAAAAGCCCGCCTGAAACAACCTCTCAATATACTGAACGTATCCGGCTACACCGCCGTCCCCGAAGCAAAGCTCGAAGAAATGGCGATGATCCGCTATACAATGGACCCGATGCTCCTCATCGGTTCTTACGCCTACGTGTTAGTGGACAAGGGTGCAGAAGATGGCTACAACACCGGAGATGCCATCGCCATTTGGGAAGAAGACAATTCCGATGCAGGCCTCCCGCCTAGACTCCTTGGACGTGGCGTGATTGCAAGAGCGACCAACAAAGAATGTACCGTTCTAGTTCGTGAAGTTTACTCGAACAGTCGCCATATTAAACTTGGACACAAGGTCTCCGTGACCCATCAAGCAAACCTCGCCCAGTGACAAAAAGTTTATTGATTATCATTGGCGTCGCGATTTCGATTCTAGCCATCCTCATGGCTGGGAGTGTCCTCATACTCAATTATCCTGAATTGTCAGCGCATATTCCATTTTAGGGAAGTGAGCTTCCAATGCGGATATCTCGTAGCAATCTTCTTTTCCTTTCCTTTTTTGCGGGAGGCATTGTCTTACCAACAGCAATCCTCTCGTTTTTGAGTGTACGCAACATCCAGAACGAAGCGTACCTCGCCCAGAAGAACTACAACGAAAGCACGGAGACATTCCGCGAGCAGTGCGAAACGACGATCAGTAAGGAACAGAGCAAGATTTTCCAAGAAGTCAAATCGGCGTCTCTGTACCTTTACGAACAACCGCACAGCCTTCTAGATTTCGGCAATGCCACGCAGTTCAAGACGGTAAGCGGCATCGAGGCCATGTTCCTGTACAACAACGGGACGCTGATTTACCCCGACATTTCGTCCAAGCACTTTTCAAAGACCTCTGACTTTTCAAACAGCACAGCAAGTCCGTTTGAAAAGATGATTTTCCGCGAAGAGGTCACCTCGGCCATGCCGCAGCCCGTAAACCTCTCGCGTTCGGCTCGCCAACTGCGCTTTTCGTTCGATTCCAAGGACGACCAAATCCAGAACATTCTTGGTCTTGTGCGCATTGCCTACAAGACCAAGGAATACGACGAAGCGCTCCGCCTTCTCAACATTCTTGAAGAGCACCCGCACCAGCAAGGCTACCTGCATTCGGACCTCACGCGTTCAGTGAACTTGCTGCACTTCGAAATTCTTGTGGCGCAAAAAAAGCACAAAGAAGCCGAAGACTACACTCTCGCGGTTTTGAACCAGTTCTTGCAGAGCAAGAACATCGAAAATCTACCCTCGGCAAAATTCTTTTTCGAAACAGCCTTTACTCAAATTCTCTCATTTGAAAACTTGAGTCAAGAAAAACGCGAGGCTTTCTGGAACCTGCGTGAAAACTTCAACCGCCAGCTTGGCTACATGGATGTATTCTTTAACAACAAAGAAATAGTCCAAGCCCTCTTGAATAAAGAAGCTAACTCCAAAAGCGGCATTGATATCATGAGCAACAACAAGGCGACGTTCATCAAGATGAGCTACCCCATACTCTCCGGGGATCAAGTTGTCCTTGCCAAGGTAAACATCGATGAATACCGCGAACGCATGCGTTCAAAGCTAAAGACTTCGGCACAAGGCTGGAAGGGAATCCCCTACTCCATCACCGAAGGGCCCGACAAGACTTTAATCCTCGGCCATGTTTCGGACAGTTCCGCCATCATGACGCAAGTCCAGCTCGACAAGATTATTTCTTGGAGTTTAACTTTATACGAAAAAGGCCTGAGCGAAATCAAGAAAGAAACACGCAAACGCATGTTCCTCATGTATGGTCTTCTGTCGTTCTCGCTCATTACAGTGCTGCTCGGTTCTATCGTGATGTTTAGATTCCTCACGCAAGAGCATAAACTTTTGGCCATGAAGGCAAACTTCCTTTCGAGCATTTCTCACGAACTCAAAACGCCGCTCACCTCCATCAAGATGTTTGCAGAAATGATGGCTCGCGGACGCGTACAAAAAGTCGAGAAAGTGCAAGAATATTCAGGGCTTATCGGCAAGGAAGCGACCCGACTTGAAAACTTGATTGGCGCCATTTTGAACTACACGCGCATGGAACACGGCAAGAGCGGATTCCATTGGGAAAAACTTGACTTCTCGGCTTGCGTGCAAAAAGTTTTTGATAGCGTCGAAGATATCGGTGTCGAAAAAGGACTCCTATTCCACACCAAGATTGAGCCCAGTTTATATGTAATCGGTGATTACACGGCTCTCTACAGCCTGGTGCAAAACCTTATCGAAAATGCGATTAAATACACAAACGCACCCGGCAACATAACCATCACGGTAGTACCCGCCGAGGACAGGGTCGTTTTCTCCGTTGCAGATACAGGAATCGGTATTCCTTCTTCGGAACAAAAAAATATATTTAATGATTTTTATAGAGTCGGTGACGAAATGACACGCAGCACGAAAGGCTCTGGCCTTGGCCTTGCCATTGTCAAGCGCGTAGCCGAAACGCACAAGGCCACCATTTCACTCACCAGCAAACCCGGCAAGGGCTCCACCTTTACCGTACGATTCAAAAAGGCAGAATGATTATGCAACACAGAATCCTCATTGTTGAAGACGAAGAAATCATCCGGCTTGGGCTCCAGGACAACTTCGAGCTCGAAAACTACGAAGTCGAAACGGCATGCGATGGCGAAGAAGCTATAGCCAAGACGGACTCGTTCCAGCCGCACTTGATTTTGCTGGACGTGATGCTACCCAAGAAGAGCGGCTTTGAAGTCTGCCGTTTCATTCGCAAAAAGCAACCGGAATGCATCATCATCATGCTCACGGCTAACACGGAAGAAACAAGCAAGGTTGCAGGCCTTGACATGGGCGCCGATGACTATGTGACAAAACCGTTCTCGATTCTGGAATTACTCGCTCGCGTAAAAGCGTTCCTCCGCCGAATCGACCTCCAGAAAGCACCCGCCAAGCAGCTTTCGTCCGTGGACGTTATTGACTTTGCCGACATCCACATGGATTTCAAAAAGTTCGTCGCCACCAAGGGCGGCGTCCCGCTGGAACTTTCCACGAGGGAATTCCAGATTCTCAAGTATTTCTGGCAACGCCGCGGCGAAGTCATTTTGCGAGAAGACTTGTTGCAAGACCTCTGGGGTTACACGCCCGATAACATGCCCTCTACAAGAACAATCGACAATCACATCGTAAACTTGAGACGCAAACTCGAAGACGACCAGGCAAACCCGAAAATCATTCTTTCCATCCGTGGAGCAGGCTACAAGTTCGATGCTTAATTCTTGGTTTTACAGAAGCAACGCATTCAAGGCGTGGATTTTAGTCCTCGTCCTCGGTTCGTTGTTTTCTAGCCAAGCCTTTGCAAGCAAGATGGCTTCGCAACTCCAAGAAGCCATTTACCTTTTCGAAATGAAAGGCGATGTGGACGAATCGGTTCGATTGCTCGAAAAAATCACGCGGCAAGGCGATGACGACGACAAGGAATCCGCATTCTTCTACCTCGGAAAAATTTACGATCTCGCCAACAACAAGGCTCAAGCAAACCACTTCTACGGTCGCAGCCAAGCCTTTACCAAAACCACAAGCAAAGCCTACTGGCTCGCCGGTCGTGATGCAGCAACAAGCTATTCTCCAGAAAGGCTTTTGCAAAAGACCATTACGCTGAAAAGCCCCATCCGCAAATTCTTCGATGGCAAAAACGCCAACATTCTATTCGAAAATGGTCACATCGCGAAAATCGAAAACGGAAAAATCATTGAAATCGCATCAAAGCTAGACGAATCTAGCCACTTGCTACAAATCGATTCCGACGGCATGTGGTACCAAAATTCCACACGCGACTCGCTCTTTTACAAGCCGCACAATTCGCCCAATCAAGAAATCTCATACGTCGTAAAAAACGTAATCCAGTTCACCGCCGTGAACGGAAACGCAATCGCCATTTCAGATAAAGGCTTCTACATTCTTGACCGCAAAGGGACAATCCTCAAGAACAACACAGACTATACCTCTTGCCAGCTGCAAAGAGACCAGTACATCAACGATAATTTCATCATCAACTGCACCGACAATGCGCTACACTTTATTTCGGCAAGTTCAGCAACAGAATCGTTCACCATAGCGCAATATGACATAATCCAAAAGACTTATATCTATAAAGACAACATCTATCTGATTTCAGGAAACATGCTGTTCTGCTACAATGTGCAAGACCCTAAAAAAACGCTCTGGCGAGCTGAGGTCAGGAACGTCGAAAGCATCCAAATTTTTGAAAATAATATCGTCACGCTTGAAGCTTCTGGAAAAATCACATTGTACGATCAGGCTACAGGCGCCGTACTTTCAACAGTACGAGCAAACGCCTCGAACATATATACGCTTGCGCAAGGAACTCTTGGACTTTTCTCCAACGAAGGTTCCGTCATCACCGTCGATACACTCCTCCGTCCATTGTGGGGGTTCAACTTCGCTAAGCCTCCCATGACACGCCCAATTATCAAGAAACGCTACATTTACGTTCCTTTTAGCAACCGAAAAATTTTTGCTATTGACGCCCACTATTACGGACAACGTCCTTTATATTCAAGCAAGCTTACTTCACAAGCCGTGCATTTGGCTAAGCAAAAAAAATGGGATAAAATTCCACCCTATCTCGAAATGATTCTTGAAAACGAGCCCGGCAATGCCGAAGCGCATTTCTTGAAAGCATTCAATCAAGAACTCAAAAACGCCCCCGAAAAAGACCGTCAAAGAGCATGGGCCGAAGCCGTGAGACTTTCTACCGGGAGCCCGCAAGTAGCACGCATTGTGTTAAAATACTACAGTAAAGCCATCGGCGCCAACTATGCAAGCCAGCTAAACATTTCTCCGAAAACTTTGTATCCGCAATTACTAGGCTCAAAAAAGAACCTTTACATGGTGGATCCCGCCACAGAGCAGCTCATCTGCATCAATGCCGAAAGTGGCAAACAGCGCTGGAGCAAGTATATCGGTAAAATTGGAAATGCCCCGGTCATCCAGTCCGACGAGAACACAATACTCATTTCGACCGGCTATCAAATGAGTATCTACGACATGAACAAGGAGTCGTTCAACAAGCCGCTACAGTTACCCGGCAAAGCATTCAACTTTACCCTCACCGGAGATTACATCTACGCCGCCACTTGGAACGGCTTTTTGCTAAAGATTTCGCGAGCCACAAATAGCATAATCTGGTCCCGCAAAGTCTATTCGATGCCGTTCCATGTCGTAAAGCTAAACCGTTTCTTGCAACTGTGCAACCTCGATGGCGAACTCATGCGCTTAAACGACGACAACGGGCTCACCCTAGAAAAATCAACATATAAGGTTCAAGTGAACATCACTGCAATGGAAGGGGTCGATTCTACACTCGTTCTCGTTTCCAGCACAAATAAACTATTTTTACAAAACATCAAGCACAAGGACTTTAGCCCCACGCAAGTGCTCATGGAAAATCCCATTGTTTCGATGCAGGTGGTCAAAGATCAAAGTGAAAACAAAATTATCATTTCGCTTTCGGACCAGTCGATTTACCTCTATTCAAGCATTGGAACTCCGCTTTGGAAATATCAAGGGAAAAAATCGATTTTCTCAAAGCCGTTCATTTACGACGGGAAAGCATGGATAGACCAAGGAAACGAAATCATAGCCATATCCCTCAAAACCGGAAAGGTCGTCAAGACGTTTAGCACACCCGGCGGAGCAGGTACGCCCCTGATTTTGAACCACACATTGTTCAGCGCCTCCCCCAAACGAGTACTTTACTCTTTTCCGCTTTAAATTTTCCCCAAATTGATACCATAACCAACTGTAAGGGGTATTAGTAAATTAAATTTTAGTGGTCATATTTGCAAAATCTCACTACATTTTGCGCATCCATTTTATAGGAATTAAATGAGCGTCCATTTCAAAAAATTCGTCCCCATTTGCACTCTCGCCATAACAGTTGTGTCTATGGTCTCGGGTTGCAAGGACGATGAATCCAAGACGCCCCAACAAATTTCGGAATACCCCCGAAACGAGACATTGTACATCGGCGGATTCGAATGGGCACCGCCCGCCACGTTCAACCCGCTCGCCCCCGACCCAAATTTTCCTGCAGACGGTAACATCAGGCTCATGTACGAGTCTCTACTAGCCTATAACCAGCTAACCGAGAAATTGGAGCCGATGCTCGCCGATGGCTATACCCAGACGGATTCGAGCGTTACCGTTCATCTCGATACACGCGCCCTATGGAATAATGGTGAAAGAATCACCACAGACGATGTCATTTTCTCTTTCAAGATTGATTCAATCCTCCCGACAGCGCACCACAACAACTGGAAGTTCCTCAAAACCATCACGGATGATGGCGACAACCACATTACGTTCCATTTGGCAAACAACAGAAACCAGCTCATGGTTCTGAACGCCATCGCCGAAACATCCATTCTCCCCAAGTCCGTCTTTGAACCGCTGATCAAATCAGCCAAGACCGGAAAAACTTACAACATGGAGAAAATTTTCGAATTCACGAACGACCAGCATCCCATCGTCTCGGGGCCATACACCCTCAAAACCTACACTCCCGACCAGATTGTTCTTGAACGAGTCGAAAAATATTGGCGTCAAAATCATTACGGTGGAAAAAAGCCTGCACCCAGGTATATTATACACCCCATCTACGACAAGAACGATTACTTCAGTAGCGCAATGGCTCGCGGAAACCTCGATGTTTCTTCGAATTTCCTGCCAAGAATTTGGGAAAAAGCAAAGGACAGCGTCCGCGCCTGGAGCCGCGAAGAACCTTACCAGCTCCCATCCACACTCACAGCTCTAGTCATCGCAACATTCAAGGAACCGTTCAACAGCGAAAACTTCAGACGTGCACTGGCCCACGCCATCGACTTTGAAAAAATCAAAGTTCGAGCGCTCTCCAACTATACGCCCGTCATGCAACCTGGATTTATCCTCCCGTTCGGTTCCGAGAAAAAGTATTTCAACAAAGAAGACATCGAAACCTACGGGTATAGTTACAACACGGACAAGGCCCGCGAAATTCTCGCAGAAGCAGGCTATTCCTGGAACGAAGAAGGCAAGCTCCTTGATAAAAAGAAAAAATTAGTCCGCTCCATTTCAATAGAATGCCCGCAGGGCTGGACCGACTGGATTGACGCTATTAACGTTATCGTCGAATCGTTTGCAGAAATCGGCATTACAGCCGTTCCTAAAATTATCGATTACGGGATATGGGACTCGGACCTCCGCAAAGGTTCATTCGACCTCACCTTCAAGACACCGCCCACGGAACACTCTGTAGCAAATCCCTGGAACAGATTCTATCAAATGCTAAGCACAGCCAACTATAAACCCATAGGCGAAGAAGCTTTTGCAAACCCGGGACGCTTCCAAAATGCAGAAATCAACAAACTTTTGAAGCAAATTCCGACAATCACAGCCGAAGATTCACTGGTAGAAGCCTACCGAGAACTCAACAAGCTGTTTATGCAAACGGTCCCCCTCATTCCCGTCATGTACAGACCCACGACCTACTATCAATTCTCGACCAAGCATTGGACAAACTTCCCTACGGAAGAAAATCCGTATGCACCGCCAAACAATTTGATTGTAGCAGCTGGAGTAAGTGCACTTTGGGAAATTGTCCCCGTCGAACAGAGGGATAATCAATAAAAAAGTTTCTATTCTGCTTTAAAAAAATTATCTTTAGCAAATCAATCCAAGGAGTACAACGTGAGAAAATTACGTTTTGTTTTGCCAAACACTTTTACAAGCCTGAACTTTTTGCTGGGTGTTTTTTCCATTTGCTGGACAACCGGAGCGTTCGGTTCTTTTAGTACGGCAGACCAAATCCGCATGGGTGCATACTTTGTCATGTTGTGCGCCCTTTTTGACAAGCTTGATGGTTTTGCAGCGCGCCTCGTTGACGCCAGTTCCGAATTCGGCGCCCAGTTCGATAGCCTTGCGGACTTGATTGCATTTGGTCTCGCTCCGGCATTCTGCTTTTTCTTCACCTACAAGATTTATGCACCGGAATGGTTCCAGAATCATGGACTCTTGATGACATTCGCTCTTGCTGTTTACGTGCTCTGCGCCGCCATGCGCCTTGCCAAGTACAACGCCTGCGATTCTGACACATACCACCACCACTTCTCAGGGCTTCCGTCCACATTTGCCGGCATGATTAACGCCGTGCTTATCGTGTACCTCAAGAGCAAGGGCGTTTTTGCAGACCCGAGCAGTTTTCTCTTCTGGGCACCCATTATCGTTTTCACCGTAACAGGATTCTTGATGGTGAGCCCGTTGTTCCTCCCGAAGCTCCAGCCGCGCAAGAACAAGGCTTTCAACATTTTCCAGATTGTGTTGATTCTCCTTACCTACGTTGCCGGAATCCTCTTCTACAACGAAAAGGTGCCGTTTATCCTTGAATACTTGCTGCTCCTCGGCGTAAGCTACATGGTAATCGGTTTTGGCGTAGGCCTTGCCAATCGCAAACAAATCATCGAAGAAGCGATGAAGAGTAAGAAGTAAGAAGTAGGAAGTAGACAGTGGTTAGTGGTTAGTCAATAATCGTTAGTCACTAGTTATTGCGAAGTCATCCTCCGAAGGAGGATCCATACAATTCCAATAGTATTTTCCGCCTGCCGATAGTCGAGCAGGCGTTTTTTAAACAACATTTTTCCGCAATTTAGTGCGTTCCCTGGTGTTCCAAAAATTCCGCAAACGCTTTCCCATAGCGGTCGAACAAGTGTTCCAGCGACATGCGCGGGAGTTCCAGCGTCACGCATTCAAGCCCTCGTTCTCCACACCACGTCCCCAAGCTGCCCGGCGTCTTGTAACCAATGTCCGGCACCCATGGCAAGTTGAACGTCGCCATCAGTTCTTCAACAAGCTTTGTTTTTTGCGGAGCATCAACGCAACCCATGGGCGCATGCATTGCCAGCACACTTGCAGGCTTCAACTTTTCAATTAATGCGACAAGAGCCTGCGTTTCCGGTTCGCTCCCAGCAGCCACCCCTGGCGATAAAAGCGTATCTCGCGGAGCTTCCAAAATAGAGCGCGAACCAACCTTCTCCGTCGAAAAATTCTGCGTATTGAAATTGCGGTTCAAATCTACGCCATTTGCATTCCCACGCGTTCCGAGAGTCATGCCATCCGGGTTAGCACACAAAATAAATGCAACAGAATCAAAATTATCGTCAAATGCACGAAGCACGCGACTCAAGAGGAACGTTGTTTCCGGTTCTTCTCCATGAATGCCGGCAATCACAAGCAACTTGCATTTGCTCTTACACGGGAAGTACAAAAGCGGAGCACCGAACGTTGTTCGACCATATTCGAGCGATTGCAGACGGATGATACCGCGAGTTTCAGGAGAGAAATTCATAGAGGTTTGAGGTATGAGGTCGCCGTTTCACGGCTTTGAGGTGTGAGGGATGAATACAATCATAGTTATTAAAACTTAAAACGTTTTTCTAGCAATCCTGTTTACCAACCACTGTTTACTAACCACTTCTTTCATCTTTAGTCTATAGGCTCTCAGAGCCGTTCTTTCGTCTATTTTATACAAAGTAAGGATAGATATATTCTTCCGCAAGTTGCGGGAGGTTCGCAAGTACTGCACGCTTGCATTCCATGTCCGATTGTTCATAAATACGGCGCAGCACGTCAAGCGAAAAATGCTCCAAGCGTTTGCGCGATGTAGGCAAGTGCGCAATGTGCCAGCCTTCCGGGCGGATTTTTCCGCGCCCAGGAACAAACACACGACTAAAGCCAAACGCTTTATCCGCCACCATCCGTTCGGTCAAAAAACCATGAAATTTCGCAAACAAACCTTCGCATTCCGCGGACGTGAGCTGCACCTCGTAGCCCTCCGGGCACGCGGCTCCATCGACCACGTCGATGTCCGTCCCCAAATGGTGACGGCTCGCCCCCGGAAGCGCAGACCACGTGAGAATCGCATACATCAGCTCTTCTTCATCCTTCGGACGTTCCATCGGGACCCCCTCCGCCGACAACAATGCAAGTTCGCCACGAGCCTTGCGGTTCCAAATCGAGAGTTGCTTTTCAAACGAGCGGTATGCCGACTCTAGGCGCAATTCAAAACCTTTTGCCTTCGCCATCTCCGACAAAGCTTTCAAATCAGCAACTATTTCCCGATCCACAAAATATCCCGGCTGGAATTCGACCAAGTCCGGTGTTCCAAGCCCATAGGGCAACAAATCTGTCATTGAATCGTCCCTCCCATCTTTTCAATCAAATCCTTCCATTGCTGTACCGTCGTCTTCTTTTTTGCCGTTCTCTTTTTCGTGACTAGCGACTGCACCGGAGAGGCTGGATTCGCATGAGTCCATGCAATAGCAAGCGCATCGGTCGCATCGAGCGGGAGTTCCGAAGCCTCGATTCCAAGACGCGCAAAAATCATGTTTGCTACATGTTCCTTCGAGGCAGCCCCATCCCCCGTTACCGCTTGCTTCACGACACGCGGTGGGTATTCATCATAAGTCATCCCGCGACGGTGGCACGCCACAAGAATCGCCCCGCGAATATGCCCAAGCACAAGGGCGCTCTTCACATTCTTCGCAAAAAACACACCTTCCATCGCCAAAGCATCGGGGCGGTAGTGCTCCAGGCGGTCTTCCAGCTCCGAAATGATATGCACAAGGCGGTCTTCTAAATTTTTTGTTGCATTCGCATGAAACGTGCCATATTCGAGCACACGAACCTGATTGCCCGTCTTTTTCAAGAAAGCATACCCAGTTGTAATGGAACCGGGGTCAATACCGAGAATAACCATGATAAAAAAATAGATAAAATTGCTTTTTTTTCAAAAAATACGCATTTCCGTGAGCTTTCTTTATTAGATTTCTTTATAGGAGGCGACCATGCTGATAGACCAGGAACATGCAGATTACATGAGAACAAAAGCACACCCAAGACAATTGGGAATTCCCCTGAGCCGTTGGGGACGAAACCTTATAGCCTGCTGCCCGTTCCACGCGCCCGAAGAAACTTCATTGTTCTTCTACGATGCGCTGGGTTATTGGCGCTACCGCTGCTTGCAATGCGGGAGCGAAGGCGATCTAGTTGACTTTCTCATGAAGAGCCGTTTTAACGGAATGGATGAACAGTCAGCTCGTTCTGAAGCTTATGATTTTCTCGGATCGCTTGACAAAGACTTGGCTAACAACCAAGACAGCGAACATCCGTGGGTCAAGGAAGTCGGTGGCGAAAAGTCCAAGGTTTTGGAATGCTTCGTTCGCTATTGCCACTGGGCAGCTTGCAAAAGCCCATCTTCGGCCAAGTTCCTCGAAGCCCGCGGTTGGAGTATCGGTCAAGCCCAGCTCTACGGACTCGGCTACTACAGTGGCGACCCAGAGCCGTTTATCAGCTACTGCATGCTCTCTGGCATCGAACGCCATCAAATCAGTTTTTATCTCGACAACCTCGAAGCCTACCACGAACCGAGAATTACGATTCCGGCCCGCAACTCCAAGGGCTTCATCCACTCCGTCTATGGAAGGTTAATCGACGATAACGAAAAGAGCCACACCTACATCACTTACGCTTCTGGTCCGACAGCTATTCCGTTCAACATCCAAGCGGATAGCGAAAATCCAATTATTGTACAGGGATTCTTTGACGCCCTCACCGCTGACCTCGCCGGCATTCCAGGTGTTGTCTCTACGATGTTCCAGGAATTGAACATCAACCACCTGTACAAGTTGAAGGCCTGCGGAGCAGAAGCATTCACAATTATCTTGCGCCGCGAAGAAGACCGTCGCAATCAGGAACTCAAAATTCAAAAGTACCTGAAGCTCGCTGATCAAGTACACATGAGCCTCAAGTCCATCGTGCTCCCGAAAGACGAAACCGTCGATACGTTTGTCCGTAAAAATGGAGCAGACCAGCTCATCGACCTCATTGACAAAACCGAAGTCGATACAATCCACTCCCACCGTCGCTCCATGCTGTTGCAAGACATCAAGGAAAACTTTGATAACGCCATGGCATGCCAGCCAGACCAAAGCGTGGGCTACACCCTCAGTACATTCCCCAAACTTACCAAAGAAATTGACGGTATTCAATCGGGATGCTTCTTCGTATCTTCGCATCCGTTCGGCCTCAAGACGTTCCTGCTTTCAAGCATCACGCTAGACCTCATCGAAAGCAACCCGAGCCTCAAGGTCATTTACGTTGCCTATGAAACTCCGCGCCGTCAAATCTTTGACCGCTTCGTTTCCATGCTCATCGGTGAATCCATCCTCTCCGTGCGCAAGCAAAATGCAGACAACGATATCAACAAGAAGATCATGGAAGCCACACGCGACTTGATGGGCTATGTGCGCAACAACCGCCTCGAAATTTGGGACGATATGCCTTCGCTCGACTTCAACGACCTACTCAAGACGCTGCAACCAGAGCTCAAGGATCATCCCAATTTGATTCTCGTAATTGACGGCATCGACCACTTGAAGATTACGGACCGTCCGGAACTCCCGGACATCCACGAGAAGCGGTCGTCTATCATGCTCGACTTGTACAAAGCGCTCGATATTCCCATATTCCTCGGTGGTGAACTCATCGATTCCAACATGGGACTTTTAGGGCCGCGCGCTTACCTCCGCGATTCCGACGCCATTTACTGGCTCACCGAAAAAGACGGAGTTTTAAGCCTAGCCATTGATTCCAAACGCTTGGGCACGAGCCGCATTTACGAAGACAGGATTCTGATGAATCCTCAATCTAGCCGCATGCAAGAAGCTTAATGTTTACCATCGTTGATTTCAACAACTTCTGGAGTCCGTCAGGAGGCGGAGTCCGGCGTTACCATTTGCAGAAAATGGCATTTTACGAAAAGCAACGCGATGTTCTTTCGGTTTTTGTCATGCCCTCTGCAAGCACTTACACCGAAACACGAAGCGAAGGGCTAATAATCGAGCACATAGAAGCATTCCGGTTCCCTGGCAATTGGGAATACCGCTTTATGTGGAAAGAAAATCAAATTCGCCCGATTCTCGAAAAATACAAGCCGGACGCAATTGAAGTCGGTTCGCCTTACATTTTGCCTTCTGTAGTGCACCGCATTGCAAAGAAAGTTGTTCCAAATGCAGCATTGTTCAGCTTTTGGCATGCCGATTTCCCGGTAACTTACGTGGGTCGCCCCATCGCCAAAAAATTTGGAGCAGGCACAGGGACCTTCTTCCGCAAGATTGCCTTCTGGTACGCCCACAAAGAATTTGATGGATTCGATTGCGTACAAGCTTCATCAAAAGAAGCAATGGCCCGCCTGAAAAAGAATGGCCTCCCCGATCCGCGTTGGATTCCACTCGGTTGCGACATCGACACATTTTCCCCAGAGCGTCGTGACGAAGCGCTTGTCGCAAAACTTAAGGACGGTGATCCGAATCGTCTCACAATATTTTTCCCGCACAGGCATTGCAACGAAAAAGGGATTGACCTTATTCTCGGAGCCTACGATATTTTAACGCAAAAGCTCGGGCACGAACCCGCAATAGTCTTTGCAGGCACAGGTCCAAGCCTCCCGCTCGTACAAGCGGCCGCCGAGAAATACAAACATGTGAGCTACATCGGATTTGTAAACTCCATTGACGAAATGGCCCGCTATTACGCGAGCGTTGACATGGGGCTTGCACTCTCCGGCTGGGAAACATTCGGTCTTTCGATTCTAGAAAGCATGGCTAGCGGAAACGCCCTCGTCGGAGCCGCCGCGGGGCCGCATTCGAGCACGTCACGGAATCAGGTGCAGGCACAATCCTCAAGGAACGCACGCCCGAAGCGCTTGCCGATGCCATTGTCGAACTTTACCATTCCGACCTCACCGACAAAAAGATTAAAGCTCGAAAGTACGCCGAGAAATTCAGCTGGAACGATTGCTTTAAGCGCCAGCTCGCGCTCTACAAAGAAATTACCGGACAAAAAAAATGAAAAACTTTATACAAAAGATTGCCGAGTTCTTTGAGCCATCCAAGAACTTGGTTTTGATTTCGCTCGCCTTTTGGATAACGCACATTCTGCTCCGCGTAATGCTACTGTTCCGTAGCAACCCTTACGGATTCCCGTTTGTATCGAAGCCGGACTGGTTTATTTTCCATGCAGTCTGCATTGACTTTATGTGGATCTGCAATGCGCTCGTGGTGTTTATGGTGCTCGGCGGAATTGTCGCAAAAATCGCAAGTTCGAAAAGTGCGAATTCAAAAAGCGCAGACTCAAGATACGCGGGCACGGAATGCGCCAACACAGGAAGCGCGAGAGTTTCAAAAGTAGCGAAAGTCACGACAATCGCCTACACAGTTTTCCATAGCGTCATCTTGCTCTTTACGCTCCTCGACAACGAAGTGCAACGATTCTTGGGCGGGCATTTGAGTTTCGGCCTTGTGGACACGTATAAAGACACATCGTCCATTGCTATGTTCTACGACTACGTAGCAAACGACTTGTCCGTTCCCTACCTGCAGTTTGTCGTCCTCGTACTGATGTTACCGTTGACCTACGGCGTAAATAGGCTACTCCGCAAATACTACAGCACGCCAAACGGACTACGCATAAAAAAATCCGTCATCGCGATGATAGTTTTCTACATCGCTTCTTACCTGTTCGTTTATTTTATCTGGACCGGACATGCGCGCATGACCAAACTCCGTCCAGTAGTTTCACTTGTTTACAACGACCTTTTTGTATCAAAGAAAGTCGCTGGACTTTCCGAAAAAGATCTCGCCGCCTACCGCACCACATACCAGAACTTATGGCAGCGCGTTGAGGGCGATAGTCTTTGGAAATTTTCCAATGCAAAAGAAGGCCATGGCCTACCGCTTTACCGCGTGCCGAGCGCAGAACTTTTGAACAGCAAAAAACTCGCCGCCCAACGCGAAATGCAGCCAAACTTCATACTCGTGCTCATGGAATCGCATCGCGGACTCAACACGGGCTTCATGAATCCGCAAATTCAGCCCTCGCCCACGCCGTTCCTCGATTCAATTGCAGCAAACTCTCACGTGTGGATGCGCATGCACACAAGCGGTGTCCCGACAACCGGCGGCGTCCTTTCGACACACCTCGGCATCCCGCACCATTCCAGGCTTGCACAAGCCACCGACCTAGCACACATTTCGCTCCCCAGTTTTGTTTCCGTACTAACAGAGAACGGCTACAGCACACACTATATGTCGGCCGCCGACCCCGCCTGGGATAACCTCGGCGTTTGGATGGCGAAATGGTACACCGCCGAACATTACAGCCGCGAACGCGAAGACGACTCCACCTTCATGGACCACGCCGCCCAATACGTGCGCGACACGCTCTCCAAACAAGGCAAGCCGTTCCTCGCCACGCTCATGACACGCTCCAACCATTACCCGTTCAATTTTGCTGCCGGCATGACCGACGATGAAAAAGCACGCCCCCTGCAAGAACGCATCAACGTCACCATGAACTACGCCGACAGGCAACTGGCGCACTTCATCCGCGCAATTCAAAACGAAGAATGGTACAAGAACACTTATGTCATCATCATGGCTGACCACGGATTCCCCTTGGGCGAAAACGGAGTTTCCACCATGAACGGCGGCGGATTCTCGAACATCAGCTGGATTCCATTCATTATCCATGGCAAAGGGCTTGAACCAGTTCACGACACGACTACAGCCGCACAAATCGATATCGCGCCGACAGTACTTGAACTTGCAGGATTTGCAGTTCCGAATATTTTCATGGGACACAACTTGTTGCGCGATACAGAAACCATTCTGAATGCAGACAGCACGATCGTCAAAAAGGAACGCGCCGGACTCTCGCTAGGCGCTTACTCGGGGTACTCCGCACTCGGGCTCGACAACTACCGCGTTGTTTCAAAGACAGGCACCAACGACGAAGTTTATCTCTTTGCCGATAGCGACTTGCGTCAGGAACACGACCTTGCTAAAACGCAGTCCGAACGCACCGCCAAAATGCACGCAACG
>JAEEGL013870778.1_pt1 | contig 16567 bp, 10 predicted proteins | sample 9134231 | NCBI WGS metagenome assembly JAEEGL01 (sample SAMN16246548, study PRJNA631951) | gut metagenome | biome: gut microbiome; feature: rumen; material: fiber-attached | host: Bos | place: Iran: Karaj | collected 2018-10 | reverse complement strand
GTCACGACCGCGTGGACGTCATCGGCCTCGATGCCTATCAGCAGCGTAATGGCGAACAAGCCTTCATCGCCACCCTCAACAAAGACCTCAAAACTCTCAGCGCCCTTGCAGCGGAGAAAGGCAAGCTCCTTGCCCTCACCGAGTGCGGCTACCTGAACATCCCCGACCCCACGTGGTGGACGCGCGTGCTGAAGCCTCAGATCGAGAAATACCCCATCAGCTATTTCCTCGTATGGCGCAACGCCGACCGTCGCCAGTACTTCGCTCCTGCCCCTGGAACACCAGACGCAGACGACTTTCGCAAGATGGTCGGAGACAAGAGAATACTCATGCTTAACGATATAAAGTGATAATATGAATTTTAAGGAAAGAATGATAAAACTACGCCAGCGCCACGAGGAATTGCTGACGAGAGAGAACAAGCCTGTAGATGGCTGTGGGAACGGCATATACGAGAAGTACCAGTTCCCAATTCTGACAGCTGAACATACGCCTTTGGAGTGGCGCTATGACTTTTCGGAGGCGGACAACCCCTATCTGATGCAGCGCATCATGATGAACGCTGTGCTCAACGCCGGCGCTATCAAGCTGAACGGCCGCTACCTGCTCATCTGCCGCGTGGAGGGTGCTGACCGCAAGAGCTTCTTTGCCGTGGCAGAGTCGCCCAACGGGATCGACAACTTCCGCTTCTGGGACGAGCCGATAACGATGCCAGAAGATGCCATCCCCGCCACGAACGTCTATGACATGCGTCTGACACAACACGAGGACGGATGGATCTATGGCATTTTCTGTGCCGAACGCCACGATGACTCGCAGCCCGGAAATCTAAGTGCTGCCACGGCCACGGCAGCCATTGCACGCACCCGAGATTTAATACGGTGGGAGCGTCTGCCAGACCTCAAGAGCCGCAGCCAGCAGCGCAATGTCGTCCTGCACCCAGAATTCATCCGCACACAATACGCACTCTACACCCGCCCACAGGATGGTTTCATTGACACCGGCAGCGGCGGGGGTATCGGATGGGCGCTGGTGGATGACATCAGCCACGCTCAGGTCAAAGAAGAACTCATCATCAATCCTCGACACTATCACACCATACAGGAAGTGAAGAACGGCGAAGGACCTGCCCCACTGAAGACATCGAAAGGGTGGCTTCACTTGGCTCATGGCGTTCGCGGCACGGCCGACGGTCTCCGCTATGTCCTGTACATGTATATGACCGCCCTTGATGACCCAACCCGTGTGATTGCACAGCCTGGAGGCTGGTTCCTCGTTCCCGAGGGACAGGAATACGTTGGCGACGTGATGAATGTTGCTTTTTCCAACGGCTGGATCCTCGATGACGACGGTCGCGTCCTCATCTACTACGCCACCGCCGACACTCGCCTACACGTGGCCGTCAGCTCCATTGACCGTCTCATCGACTACTGCATGAACACCCCCGAGGACGGTCTGACAACCGCAGCCAGCGTGGAAAACATCAAACAACTCATCCGCAAAAATCATGGCACACTTAAGTGAAAAAGTAGGTTATGGCCTGGGCGATATGTCATCTTCCATGTTTTGGAAGGTGTTTTCATACTACCTCCCCTTCTTCTACAGCAACGTCTTCGGGTTGAGTCTGGCAGATGCTGGCGTGCTGGTGCTCGTCACCCGAATCTGGGATGCCGTCAGCGACCCTCTGATGGGTATTATTGCTGACCGCACCCAAACACGCTGGGGCAAGTACCGCCCCTACCTCCTCTGGGTTGCACCCCTGTTCTCTGTGGCCGGAATCCTGCTTTTTACGACCCCCGACTGGTCTTATGGTGCCAAACTCATCTATGCCTACGCGACCTATATCTTCATGATGACCGTCTATACCGCCATCAATGTCCCCTATGGGGCCATGCTCGGTGTGATGACAGCCGATGCGCAGGAAAAGACCGTCTTCTCCTCCTTCAGAATGTTTTTTGCCTACGGCGGATCCTTCATTGCCCTGGCCACCTGGGAGCCTCTGGTGAATGTCTTCCGTGGCGGAGGGATTGGAGCTGAAACCGCCGGACGCACCGCCGGAGCGTGGCAACACGCCATGATGGTCATTGCCGCCGCATGCTGCATCCTCTTCCTCCTCACGTTCACACTCACTCGCGAACGCGTGAAGACCGTCAGCGCAGTCTCCGTGGGCAAGGATTTCCGATCACTGCTCTCCAACCGTCCGTGGTGGCTCCTCATAGGCGCAGCATTGTGTTTCAACCTCTTCTGCACCGTTCGCGGTGCCACCGTTGCCTATTATTTCGCAGATGTCATCGGCTTTGATCATTTCCTCAACTTGCACATGGCATCTTTCCGTATTTCACTTCTTTTCTACGCTGGCCTTTTCCTCAGTGTCGGCGAAGTCGCCAACATGGCGGGCGTCGCATGCACCGTACCCCTTGCCCGTCGATGGGGCAAGAAATCGCTCTTCATGGCCGTCAACGCTGCCCTCGTCATACTCAGCATCGCCTTCTTTTTCATACCTCTCTCTCCCGTGGGATTTTGGCTCATGATCCTCTTCCAAGTGCTCATCAGCACCCTCACGGGGGTCATGTCGCCCCTCGTCTGGTCCATGTATGCCGACGTCAGCGACTATGCAGAACAGCGCTACCACACCGCCAGTACGGGTCTCATCTTCTCCTCTTCATCCATGGCGCAGAAGTTTGGAGGTGCCATAGGAGGTGCCGCGGTTCTCTGGCTCCTCTCAGCCTGCGGCTACACTCCTCGTACCGACGAGCAACTGGCAGCACAAGCCTTCATCGCACAGCCACTGGCCGCACTCCTCTGTCTCCGCTACCTCATGTCCTTCATCCCTGCTGCAGTAGCTCTCATCGCCATCGCCGTCTGTCATTTCTACCCCCTCACAACTCAGCGAGTGGAAGAAATCAACAGGCAACTCAACCGCCATCTGTCATAATAGTGACAATGGGCCTTTCTGTCCATATCTTGACGGTCACACATCAAAAAATAATAACTTTTTTGCCTAATTATTTGGTGGGTTAACAGAAACTCACTACTTTTGCTGCATCGAAAAGCAGGAAAGCATCAAACAGAAATGAACAGCACTGCCATTCTTCTGCCAACAGCGTTTTTGCCGTTACTGGCTCTGCCCGCTGCAGCTAAACAAACCACGGGATCTGCCAAGCGCCCAAACATCCTATATATCATGTGTGATGATATGGGCTATGGTGATCTGTCCTGTTACGGACAACGGCATTTCAGCACGCCAAATATTGACCGACTGGCAGCACAGGGGATGCGGATGACATCGGCCTATGCAGGCAGCCCGGTATCCGCTCCCTCACGTGCCTGTTTCATGACGGGACAGCATTCAGGCCACACACACGTACGCGGCAACAAGGAGTATTGGAGCGGGCGCGTGCTCTATGGTCAGAACACAGATTTTGCTGTGGTGGGGCAGGAACCCTATGATGCAGACCACGTCATCCTGCCCGAGATCTTCAAGGCCGAGGGCTACCGTACCGCCATTTTCGGTAAATGGGCTGGAGGCTACGAGGGCAGCCACTCTACGCCGGACAAGCGCGGTGTGGATGAGTTCTACGGCTATATCTGTCAGTTCCAGGCGCATCTCTATTTCCCCAACTTCATGAACCGTTTCAGCCGGTCACGCGGAGACACTACGGTGGTGCGGGAAGTGCTGGAACAGAATATCGGACATCCCATGTATGGTGAAGGATATAACCTGCGCCGTCAGTACAGCGCAGACTTGATTCATGAACGGGCCCTGGCGTGGCTGCGAGAACAAAAACAGGGGCAGCCTTTCTTCGGCATCTTCACCTATACCCTGCCCCATGCCGAGTTACGCCAACCGGATGACAGTCTGCTCCAAGCTTTTCGCGGCAAACTGTTGCCGGAACGGGTGTTCCGGGGCGACAATCCCTCACGCTACAATCCCACCCCCGAGGCTCATGCTCAGTTTGCGGCAATGATTACGCGTCTGGACAAGCACGTGGGCGAAATCATGCAACTTCTGGAAGAACAAGGGCTGGCTGATAACACGGTGCTCATCTTCACCAGCGACAACGGCCCCCATGAGGAAGGAGGCGCCGACCCCGCCTATTTCAATCACGACGGCAAGTTCCGGGGCCTCAAACGCAGCACACACGAGGGCGGCATCAGAATCCCCTTTATCGTCCGCTGGCCGGGACATGTCAAAGCGGGCAGCGAGAGTGACCAGCCCTTTGCGTTTTATGACCTTATGCCTACATTTTGCGATATTGCAGGATTCCGGAACATTAACCTTTCAGACTTTCAGAATCTGGCGCCACAGCATCTGCGCTTTGACCGCAAGACGGGAAGGATGACCTTTCGTGAATCATCAAAAGACAAGAGACAGGAACGAAGTGGTTTCGACGGCATCAGCCTCCTGCCGACCCTCACGGGAAAGGGCCGTCAGCACCAGCACGATCATCTCTATTGGGAATTTCATGAAACAGACATGCTGGCCGTCAGGCAGGGCGACTGGAAATTGGTGGTAAGGCAAGGGCTACCGGAACTATACAACCTTCGCGAGGATCCGCACGAGGACAATGACCTCGCTCATAGCCATCCCGATATCGTTCGTCAATTGGTCAATATCATACATGAGGAACACACGGACAGCCCGCTCTTCCCCATCACACTGCCAGCCCGCTCCAACCCTTGATCCCATGCAGGCCTATGGTTTCAAAAAGAAAGACCCCATCCTCAATAACACATGACGGAAAGTCCCATCACCCTTCTGCAACGGCAACGGGCACTGCTGCAAACAGAATACGCCTATGAAAAAGCTGAGTTCCAGCGCCTGACAGAGGCCACTGGTGTTCAACGTAAGGTGGCGCGTGGACTGGCGTGGTTTCCGCTCACCATAGGGCGTTGCTATCATAACTCGCTGGATCAGTTGGTGGTGGAGGTGGGGAGAATGTCTTCGGATTCGACACCAGCCGGATCCGAAGATGAGACTTCGCTCTTTGAACCCGGCAAGCCCGTCTGTTTCTTCTCGGAGGATGCCTCCGGCGAGTTCTATGGCACGGGCGGTATGTTGCACTACTGCAAGTGGGTGGCTCAGGTGAGTTATGTGGAGGCCGACCGCATGGTGATTGTCCTGCCCTCGGCGGCAGCCTATGAGGAACTGCGCGAGCAGCAGCGGTTAGGCGTGCAGCTCTATCTGGACGAGCAGACCTACCGCCTGATGTTCGAGGCACTGGACGCTGTCATCGCGGCCAAAAGCGGACGGCTGGCAGACCTGCGCGAGATGTTCCACTCCACGCTGCCCTCGGGCAAGTTCACTTTTGCCCCAGTGCGTTTCCCGTGGCTCAACACCTCGCAGCAAGCAGCTGTGAACGAGGTGCTTTGGGCCAAGGACGTGGCGGTAGTTCATGGTCCTCCGGGCACGGGCAAGACCACGACACTTGTCGAAGCCATTTATGAGACGCTGCGCCGTGAAAATCAGGTGTTGGTCTGTGCGCAGTCGAACATGGCCGTCGATTGGATTGCAGAGAAGCTGGTGGACCGTGGGGTAAGTGTCCTGCGCATCGGCAACCCCACGCGCGTGACAGACAAGATGCTCAGTTTCACCTACGAACGTAGATTCGAGAGTCATCCACTCTACACCGACTTGTGGGCCGTGCGCAAGACTATCCGGGACTTGTATGCCAGCAGGAACAGAAGCCATGAGAGCCGTCACCAAAAGATTGCACGCCTGAAAGACCGCGCCACGGATCTGGAATATACCATCAATCAGGCACTGTTCAGCGATGCCAAAGTGATAGCCTGCACGCTGGCCGGATCGGCCAACCGGCTCCTGGCAGGTCTGAAGTTCAACACACTGTTCATTGACGAGGCGGCACAGGCTCTGGAGGCGGCGTGCTGGATTGCCATCCGAAAGGCCCATCGCGTCATCCTGGCTGGTGACCATCGCCAGCTACCGCCGACCATCAAGAGTCCTGAAGCCATGCACGGCGGGCTGGATTGCACACTCATGCAGGCGATTGTAGAGCAAAAGCCGCAGGTGGTATCGCTGCTGACCGTGCAATACCGCATGTGCGAGACCATTATGCAGTTTCCCAACCACGAGTTCTACGGCGGACAGCTACAAGCTGCGCCCGAGGTCAAGTACCGCGGCATTTTGGACTGGGACACGGCGATAGAGTGGATAGACTCTTCCCTCACTGTTCTTGAAGCGTCAAGCGTCCCTATGGGCCGGGTGACCGCTCCTTTCCCTACTGGGGAGGAGCCTGGGGGTGGGGCTTCTTGGATCAACCCTGCCGAGGCACAACTCACCTTGGACTCGTTGCAACGCTACTTCGAGAAAATCGGAAAGGAACGCCTGTTGGAGGAACGCATTGACGTGGGTATCATATCTCCCTACAAAGGTCAGGTGGCGCTGCTCCGGCGGCTGTTGCGGCAAGATCGCTACTGGCGGCCTTTCCGCTCGCTCATCACCGTGAACACGGTTGACGGTTTCCAAGGGCAGGAGCGCGACGTAATTGTCATCAGCCTGGTGCGCAGCAACGACCAAGGCAACATCGGGTTCCTGCGTGACCTGCGCCGAATGAATGTTGCCATGACCCGTGCCCGCATGAAACTGATTCTTATTGGCGATCGCTGTACGCTGTGCAGAATGCCGTTCTACCGCCGTCTGGCCGAATATGTGGACAAGCAATGGTAAGGAGTATTTCACTTTTCTTTTTTTCCTTTTTCACATTCCTCTCCCTACCTTTACTGGCGCAGACAGATAACGAGTGGGAGGAACTGATGCAGAAGATGGCCGAGGAAACCACCGTGGACGAGGAGAGTCAGGCAAATATGGAGGCGCAGATAGAACAACTGACCGACTTGCATGAACACCCGATTGATCTGAATTTGGCCACTCGCGAGCAGCTGATGTCATTGCCATTTCTCAGCGAGCGCGCGGTGGATGCCCTCCTCGACTATCGAACCCTTAACGGCCCGTTGCGTTCCATGGGGGAGTTGTTGTTTCTCCGCGAGTTAGACTTGCGGGAACTCCGATGGTTGAGGCACTGCGCCAAGGTGGACAATACGCCGTCCACCGTCTCACATAGAGACACCTCATGGTGGGGAAAAGAACGCCATGAACTGCTCTCGCGCGCAGACGTTCCTTTATATAATCGAGCAGGTTGGACGTGGCAACGAGGCATCGCCCAGCGGTGGCGCTACACGTGGCAGCAGGGGCGACACTTAGACATTGGGTTCCGAGCCGAAAACGATGCGGGTGAACCGTTATTCAACCGGGACAACACCATTCTGGACAGCTACGGCGGTCATATCATGCTGCACGACTGCGGCCCAGTGCAGACCGCCATCGTGGGTGACTACCGAGTCGGATTCGGTCTGGGGTTGGTTATCAACAACGGCCTGCAATTAGGCAAGCTCACCACTGGACTTTGGCGTTCCGGCAATTACCTGCGGCCACATCGCTCTGCCGAAGAATTACATTTCCTGCGTGGAGCTGCCACCACCTTATCGCTTGGCCGTTCGGCAACAGTCACGGCCTTCTATTCACATCGCCTGCTGGATGCCACTGTTTCTGACAGTGGAACCGTCTCCAGCATCAACCCGACTGGCTTGCACCGAACCGCCAGCGAACTGGCACACAAAAAAACACTCAAGAGTCAGACCGCAGGCTTACATACAGGAATAATCCTACGTCCAACCATTGCCGGACAACCCCACACCATCGCCTTCGGAGCCACAGCACTCTATCTGCACTACGACCGCTGCTTCCGTCAGGGCAACACACTCTACCGACGCATCCTGCCCGAAGGGTATCAGTTCGGGGCCGCCTCCTTGGATTATACGTGGCAGACACCTCGGCTGTCTGTACGTGGCGAGACAGCACGAAACTTCTGCGAGAGCGGAGGCGGATGGGCAACACAGAACCGTGCCACCTGGCGTTTCTCGCCGAACACGCAACTCACAGCCCTCCAGCGGTTCTACGGCAAGCGCTACTACTCAGACCACGCATCGGCCTTTGGCGAGAACAGCCGAGTGCAGAACGAGAGCGGACTGGCATTGCTCCTGGACGCCGACCGAGTGGGGCCGTTCTCTCTGCGTGCTTTCTTCGATTATTTCTATCACCCTTGGCCGCGCTACACCATGACCCACCAGAGCGACGGATGGGAGGCATTGCTGCAAGCCACCCACCAGCCACGCCGAGGTCAGCAGCTGCTACTGCGTTACCGCGTAAAGAGCAAGGAACAGAGTGACCAGCGCTATTTCAACCATCAACTGCGAACCGCTTACGTACGATCCCTCTCTCCCCATTGGACAGCCCAAGCCACAGCCCTCGCCCATTTCCATCAAGCCGATGAACACTCCAAGGGATTTGCCATCGCCCCACGGATCGACTATGCCAGTGGGAACAACCGACTGCGCCTCTCTCTGCTTGGAATCCTGTTCCATACAGACAACTTCCAGAGCCGTATCTTCCTCTATGAACCCTCTCTACTTCAGAGTTTTGGTCTGCAACAGCTCTACGGCCGCGGCCAGCGGCTGGCTGCGACCTTGAAGTGGCAAACTCACAATCGCCGTTGGACAGTCCAAGGCAAATTCGGTATCACACATTATACCGACCGCTCACAAATATCTTCTGGTCCCCTCCTCATCAACTCCTCATGGAAAGCAGATCTTCAACTACTTCTTCGGTGGCTGTTGAAATAACAATGGCAGAAGTGACTGAAACAGGAACAAAAAAGAATACCTTTTTCAGTAAAAAAGACGGCTCGTGAAACAGAAACTGGGGAAATGATACACAGATAGCATATTTTGCAACAAAAGATGTACTGTATTCCAAAAAAAGATATTATCTTTGCGGCCAGAAACCCATAAAAACATATCTCTTTTCAATGAAACGTAATTTTCTTCTCGGTTACGATGTCGGCAGCTCCAGCGTCAAGGCTTCCTTAGTGGAGGTGGAGAGCGGAGCGTGTGTGGCATCTGCTTTCTATCCCAAGTCAGAGGCGCCCATCAAGGCGGTTCGTGCGGGCTGGGCTGAACAAGACCCCAACGCCTGGTGGGACTATCTGAAGTCCGCAACCGCTGACATTCTCGCTCAGAGCGGAGCTGACAAGCAGGATGTGAAAGCCATCGGTATCAGCTATCAGATGCACGGACTGGTCTGTGTTGATAAAGACTTGAAGCCACTGCGCGATGCCATCATCTGGTGTGACTCGCGTGCCGTGCCCTATGGCCAGCAGGCGTTCGAGGCGCTGGGCAGCGAGCGTTGTCTCAGCCACCTGCTGAACTCACCCGGTAACTTCACGGCTGCCAAGCTGGCGTGGGTTCGCGAGAATGAACCCGACACCTTTGAGAAAATCTATAAGGTGATGCTTCCTGGTGATTACATTGCCACACGCCTCTCCGGCACGGCTGCCACCACTGTCAGTGGCCTCTCAGAAGGCATGATGTGGGACTTCAAGGAGAACCAGACCGCTCACTTCTTGCTGGACTACTATGGTATTCCGCATGAGATGGTGGCCGACATTGTACCAACCTTCGGTCTTCAGGGTGAGGTTAGTGCCACCGCTGCCGCAGAATTAGGATTAGCTGCCGGAACACCCATTACCTATCGTGCTGGAGACCAACCCAACAATGCTTTGTCACTTGATGTCTTTGAGCCGGGTGAGGCTGCCACCACTGCTGGCACATCGGGCGTCGTCTATGGCGTGCTCGGTCAGGTGGGCTACGACCCGCAGAGCCGTGTCAACACGTTTGCACACGTGAATCACCAGGCCAGCGACCCGCGTTTGGGCGTGCTGCTCTGCATCAATGGCACTGGCATTCTCAATTCCTGGATGCGCCGCAATGCTGCACCCACCGGCATCGGCTATGCCGAAATGAATGACCTCGCCGCACTGGCTCCCATCGGCTCCGCAGGACTCTCGATCCTGCCCTTCGGCAATGGTGCCGAACGTGTGCTGTGCAACGAAGAGGTAGGCGCCAGCATCCATGGTATTAACTTCAACACCCACACGCAGAGTCACTTGCTGCGTGCCGCGCAGGAAGGCATTGTCTTCTCCTTTGCCTATGGTATGGAGGTGATGCAGCAGATGGGAATGAGCCTCAAGACCATCCGCGCCGGCAAGGCAAATATGTTCCTGAGTCCCATCTTCCGCGATACGCTGGCTGGCGTGACAGGTGCCACCATCGAACTCTGTGACACCGACGGCAGTGTGGGTGCTGCACGCGGAGCTGGCATGGGCGTCGGCATCTACACGGACCACAAGGAGGCCTTCTCCTCGCTGAAGAAGCTGCAGGTCATTGAACCCAACAACGCTCATCAGGCTGCTTACCGCGAAGCCTACGAGCGCTGGCGCACATTCCTGCTGTGAAAAAGGCTTCCCCCCAATCCTTCTACAAAGGGGGGAGGGGAGTTGATATATTTGAGCAATAAACTAATTTATAACAAACTCATTACAATAAACCAATTATTAACTACAATGAAACAGTACTTTCCTGAAATCCCCGTAATCAAGTTCGAGGGAACCGAGAGCAAGAACCCGTTGGCATACCGCTATTATGACAAGGATCGCGTTGTCATGGGCAAGAAGATGAGCGAATGGTTCAAGTTCGCTATGGCATGGTGGCACACCCTCTGCGCAGAAGGCGCAGACCAGTTCGGTGGCGGCACCAAGTCCTTCCCCTGGAACACCGCCGCCGACCCCGTGCAGGCTGCCAAGGAGAAGGCCGACGCTGGTTTCGAAATCATGCAGAAGCTCGGTATCGAGTACTATTGCTTCCACGACATCGACCTCGTTGCTGAAGCTGCCGACGTGGAGACCTACGAGAAGAACCTGAAGGAAGTGGTTGCCTACCTGAAGCAGAAGCAAGCCGAGACCGGCATCAAGCTCCTCTGGGGTACCGCCAACGTTTTCGGTAACAAGCGTTACATGAACGGTGCCAGCACCAACCCCGACTTCGACGTGGTGGCTCGCGCCATCGTGCAGATTAAGAACGCCATCGATGCTACCATCGAACTGGGCGGCACCAACTACGTCTTCTGGGGTGGACGCGAAGGCTACATGAGCCTCCTCAATACCGACATGAAGCGTGAGAAGGAGCACATGGCCACCATGCTGACCATGGCTCGCGACTACGCTCGCGCCAAGGGATTCAAGGGCACCTTCCTCATCGAGCCCAAGCCCATGGAGCCCAGCAAGCACCAGTACGACGTGGACACCGAGACCGTTATCGGATTCCTGAAGGCTCACAACCTCGACAAGGACTCCAAGGTCCACATCGAAGTGAACCACGCCACCCTCGCCGGCCACACTTTCGAGCACGAGTTGGCTTGCGCTGTGGACGCTGATATGCTGGGTAGCATCGATGCCAACCGTGGCGACTACCAAAACGGTTGGGATACCGACCAGTTCCCCATCGATCACTATGAACTAACACAGGCCATGATGCAGATCATCCGCGGTGGCGGCTTCAAGGACGGTGGTACCAACTTTGATGCCAAGACCCGTCGCAACAGCACTGACCTTGAGGATATCTTCATCGCACACATCGCTGCCATGGATGCTATGGCTCACGCTCTGCTGAGCGCTGCCGACATCATCGAGAACTCACCTCTCTGCGCCATGGTCAAGGAGCGCTATGCAAGCTTCGATCAGGGCGAAGGCAAGAAGTTCGAGGAAGGAAAGATGACACTCGAAGAGGCCTACGAGTACGGAAAGAAGGTTGGCGAGCCCAAGCAGACCAGCGGCAAGCAGGAACTCTACGAGGCCATTGTCAATATGTACTAAAGATGGGTTCAAAGAATGAGCTTTGAACTGCTCTCTGATCTTTATTGAGCAGATTATTTCTTCAAGACAGCAGAAGCGTAGCAGGCCACTCGGCGCTTGCTACGCTTCTACATACGAAGCGAGTCTGAAGAACGGTGGAAAAACCGACGCACGTTGACCCCGTGTGCCAGTTTTCACTTGACCCTCCACAATTTTGTTTTATGACACGCTCAAAATGTACTGACTGGCGGGTCATTTTTATTTTGGTTTACTTGAGGTTTGGGCTTTTGATTGTAACCATCCCACATTCGACATATTTTGAAACCGAAGGATTCTCCCTTTCTTTGCAGTCTCAAAATATGTCGAATGTGGGATGGTGATTATTGACTGCCGGAGTCCTCAGGTGAACGACTGATTTCAAAAGATAGTGTCTAACGGAATGGCTTCCACTCAAATTATATGAATTAATAGAACCAACCATAAAGAATAATTATTAGAACACACCTAATGAATCAACACCATCAAGTAATGAGGGCTGTGCCGTTGATGGCACAGCCCTCATTTTATGCTTCGGCATTAAAGTATTCATTCAACTCCTGTGTTGCACTTCCCTCAGTATTAGACAAGTCCTTTATAACGTGTCCCTTTTCCAGAAGAAGGATGCGCGTGCTTATATCGGAAACGAAGTTGAGGTTATGGGAGGAAATGAGAACGGTGGTTCCGTGCTCACGGTTCATCTGCTGAATGAGGCGTGCCACGACAATCTGGCTGGAAGGATCCAGATAATTGAACGGCTCATCCAGAAGCAGCACTTTGGGATCAATGAGCATTGCTCCTATGATGCCAATTTTCTGACGGTTACCCTCAGAGAAGTCGCGGAGGTACTTCTTTGTACCCAGAATTTCGTCGTGCATGAGTGGCGTGAAAGTCTGAAGACGCTCATCGATAGTGGGTTGCGGAATGCCATAAAGTTGTCCGATGAGTGTAAAATACTCCTCGGGCGTGTAGAAATCAATGAGGAACCGACCATCAATGAATGAGCCAGTATAAAGTTTCCAAGCTTCACATTCTTGAGGTTTCGCGGCTGGTGCAGCCACGTCGATGCCTCCAGAGCAGACATTGCCTGTATCAGCCTTGATAAGATCCAGGATGAGACGTAACAATGTGGTCTTGCCAGCACCATTATTGCCAACGAGACCAACGAGTTCACCACTGCCGATGGTCAGTTCCGGAATGTCCAGCGCCACTTTTTCGCCGTATGTTTTCTTGAGATTATTGATTTTGAGTTCCATATATTGAGGATTGTTATGAACACTTGTCGGTTTTGATTGTTTACTCTGAATTGTTCACTTTTCACGCTTCATTGTTCTCTCACTCTCCCTGCCACCGTTCCATAATTTTGTATCTGCGCCTGTGCCAGATGGTATAAATCCAATGGATGTAGGGGCGATGGAGCAGGAGGCCGAAGATGCCGAGACCTCCGATGAGCATATGGACCCAAGGTTGAGGCATCAGAAAGTAGGCAGCAAAGTAAATGCCCAATGGGACGAACATAATAAAAGAGAAGAAGTTAATCTGTTTGTTGGCACTCTGATAGTTAAAGAATGCGCTGGCAAAAAGATCCATGCGGCTGCTGAAGAGGCACGTGGCCATGAACGGCAACACGAAAACGCCACAACTGAAGAACAACGTGCACAACCACATCAGCGGCGAGAGCCCCATCCAAATCACCATGGGAATCATCAGCAAGGCCATGACGCCGCATATAGCACAGAAGAACACGTACTTGCGCCGCAGGATTCCCTCCACACTCCAGGGTTTGGTCCAGATACCAGAGAAGAAGTTTGCCTCAACGCCCATCACCCATTGTGCCAGGATAATGCTGGGGAACGCCATGCCAAAGAGTAACATGATATTCACGCCATGCATATCGGTCTGAATGGTTGGATTCTGCTGCATATAAGTATTAAGCAAGAAAACCACCACAATCACAAAGAAACTGACTCTGAGACGCTTGCTTCTTAACAACTGCACCCATTCGATACTCCAGAGCGAGACACGGCCCAGGGAGTGCGCTGTGGCTGAAACAGGCGCATGATGTTCCTCATTATGATTCTTCATTCGGGTGAAGTAGCGCTGGAGAATGTAACAGACGAAAACGTTGACAAACAACAGAAGGAAAGAAGTGAGCGCAGTCAGATCATACATGCCATCTCCGCTTCCTGCTTCAGATGGATTGAAAAACGTCTCGTCCAGACCACCACCTCGGATGCTCGCCATCACCAATCCACTGATTACTACCGCATACATCACACCAGTCCAGACGAGGTACCCGAAAACCAACGGCAATGTCCATTCATTGCCTGGCGCACGCCGCCAACAGTTTTGGAACAGCGCATTAGTGAGCGAGACAGAGAACGCGAGCACCAAGGCTGACAATGCCGCCCACCAGGGGAGGAAGAACAATGCTGCAAAAGCCAACATCAACGCCATGAACCACTGCATGACGCTCGTCGAGGTATCTAAGAGCACAAACCGGCTCCAATCCTGCGGCGTCACAGGCCGTGTGCGCAAGTAATCGTCCATTTCAACCGGCGAGCGACGCCAGAAAAGCTTCATCAGCAAGTCACCCAGTTGTATGCTCACGGCCAGCATAGGCACCCCCATCACCACGGCTTTGGGTAAGGGATTGGCGGCTAAATCCTCGCGCAGTCCAACGTAAAGTCCCACTATCACGGTTGCATACAAACCGCCAAAATAGACTGTCATAAAGATGTCCTGCCATCGAAAGGATTTTCGTTTCTGCCTAATCCATAGGCGAATAATTTCTCTAAGTGCTGTCGTCATTGCTGTATACAAAATATGTTGCAAGGATAATCGATATTCTATGATACTAAGCACAGATCCAGTGCCAGTTCAATGGCTTCTCGATCCAAATGCTGTCCGATAAAGACCAGTTTCTGCATGCGGTCGCCATAGTGCTCGTCCCAGTCACGTTCCACATCGGGATGCTGTGCACGGAACTCTGCCAACTCATCGGCAGGCATCGTAGCATACCAAGCTCCGGCATTGCGTAAAGACACCTGGCGGCCTGCCTGCTCAAAGACATAACAGGTATCAGGCTCTCCATAGAACCAACAGATCCCTTTGGCTCGGATGATGCTCTGTGGCCATTGGCGAGCCACGAATTCATCGAAACGGCCCATATTCAAAGGCTTTCTCCGATAATAAACAAAAGTTCCTATGCCGTATTCTTCGGCTTCGCCCTCGTCATCATGGTGATGATGGTGGTGATGATCATGGTGGGGGGAATGATTCCCGACGGCAGAACCGTCGGGCACAGTGAAGGCATCATCCTCGTGATGGGAGGCATCATCTTCGTGATGGGAGGCATCATCCTCGTGATGGGAGGCATCATCCTCGTGATGGGAGGCATCATCCTCGTGATGGGAGGCACCATCTTCGTGATGGGAGGCATCATCCTCGTGATGGTGCTCTATCTCATTGATCCAGGCGGCAGAAGTGGCCACCTTGTCAAAATCAAACAAATGGGTGTCCAAAAGCTTCTCGAAAGGAACGTCACAGTAATCACATGTGATGATCTCGGCTTTTGGCTGAATGGCGCGGATGATGCTGCGGATGCGTCCCAACTCGCTCTCTGTGACTTCAGATGCCTTGTTCAGCAGGATAACGTTGCAAAATTCAATCTGTTGGATAACCAAGTTCTCTATATCATCCTCGTCCAAATTTGGGCGCAACAGGTCATGACCGCTACCGAACTCATCGCGCATACGCAAAGCGTCCACCACGGTGGCGATGCAATCCACCACAGGCACACCATCCCGCATATATTCCAATCCCATGGCTGGAATGGAACAGATGGTCTGGGCAATGGGAGCGGGTTCACAGATGCCGCTGGCCTCGATGACGATATAATCAAAACGCTGCTGGCGCGTGATGTCGCGAAGCTGCTCCACCAGATCCATTTTCAGTGTGCAGCAGATGCAGCCGTTCTGCAAGGCCACCAGGCTGTCGTCCTTCTGTGCCACCACGCCACCTCGCTCTATCAGGTCTGCATCAATGTTCACCTCACCTATATCGTTGACAATCACTGCAAACTTGATACCTCGACGATCGTTCAGTATCCTATTCAAGAGTGTCGTCTTTCCGCTGCTTAAGTAACGCGTAAGCAGCAAAACGGGTATTGTTTTCATTGTCATATAGTATGATATTATGAAGTAATGAGAAGAGTTTCACAAGTTCATTCTGCGCCATAGGCAGCGAGGAATCAGACGCCAGAAGAACGTCAGCAGTCGATAGCGGTAATCGATGACCCGCACGTGCCTTCGAGACTGGATGCTGCGGACGATATCACGTGCCACGGCCTCGGGACACAAGAGCATGGGATAGTGGAAATCACCGCTGAGCAATGGCGTATCAACGAACCCGGGTCGTATATCTGTAAACCGAATATTCAACCCTCGCTGGTGAGCCTGTTGCTCCAACGCCTGCAGATAGGTAGATTGCAGAGCTTTGGTTGCAGAATAAGCAGGCGCCGGTCCCAGCCCCATTGTCCCAGCTATGGAAGTGATGGCCACAATATGACCTTCGGTCTGCTTGGCGAAGTATCTGAAAGCGGTATCTATCATTCTCGTGAATCCCAGCGCATTGGTTTCCACGGTTTTGAGTTCTATGTCAGTCTCCAGCGTACGATTCTGCTTTCCGATGCCTGATGCGTGGAAATACAGATCCATCCCTCCTACCCTATCTATGAGTTCCAGCAGCCGTTCTCCCGCATCGGG
>JAEEGL012284286.1_pt1 | contig 16567 bp, 12 predicted proteins | sample 9134231 | NCBI WGS metagenome assembly JAEEGL01 (sample SAMN16246548, study PRJNA631951) | gut metagenome | biome: gut microbiome; feature: rumen; material: fiber-attached | host: Bos | place: Iran: Karaj | collected 2018-10 | reverse complement strand
GAACAGAAGAATCCTCAGAATCAAGGCTTTCAAGCAGTTATATGCTTGTGCGGAGGACAGCGGCAAGAGCCTGAAAGAAGCCCTTGCGGAGTTGGAAGACAGTTTTGAGGCCGCCCGTGACCTTTACCTCACGATGCTTGCCGTCATTCCGCCCCTCACTTCGGAAGCTGCACGCAGGATAGAAGCTGCACGTTCGAAGTTCAATCCTACGGAAGAGGACCTTCATCCCAATATGAAATTTGCCTGCAACCGCCTCTCGGCGCTGCTGGAGCAGGATCCGGATTTCCAGAAAATCATTGAAAAGAAAAAGATATCCTGGGATCAGAACGATGTCTTCCTGCACGAACTGTATGACTCCATAAGGTGCAAGGACTGGTTCATTTCCTATCTGAACAATCCCGAAGTGTCACTCGACGGTGACGTAAGGCTTTTCAAGAAGATTTTCGAAGAGGAATTCGAGGACAGCGAGGCTCTGTCGGCCATTCTCGAGGACCGCTCGATACTTTGGTCTGACGATCTGGGCTATGTGCTTCTGTTCATCATCCGTGACCTTGACAAGATAAGGCGGGAAAAGAGATGGGATCTTCCTCCGCTTTTCAACAGCGAGATCCTTTCAAGGCAGGGGAAAGCGGTGGACAGCGACAGAGCCTTCGTCACCAAGTTGTTCACCACTGCATACGGTAACTTCCAGTCTTACTGTGACAAGGTGTCGGCTTCGGTATCCGCCTGGGAAAGCGACCGTCTTTTCACTACGGACCTGGTACTCATTTCAATGGGACTGGCCGAAGCGGAGGCTTTCCCTGAAATCCCCTTGCGCGTGACCATAAACGAATACGTGGAGATTTCCAAGTTCTACAGTACTCCAAAGAGCGCGTCTTTCGTGAACGGCCTTCTGGACCGTCTCATCCGCTCCCTTGCAGAAGAAGGTAAAATCAATAAAATACAATAGAATATGCAAACTTTGTTTTTCTTACTTGATGCCGCTCCCCAGGCTCCTCAGCAGGGGAATCCCTGGTCAATGTGGATTATGCTCGGCGCTGTTTTCGTAATAATGTGGCTTTTTATGATCCGTCCCCAGCGCAAGCAGCAGAAAGAACTGCAGGCCTTCCGTGATTCCCTCAAGAAGGGCGACAAGGTTGTGACCGTAGGCGGCATTTATGGAGAAATCGTCGAGGTCAACGAAAAGACCGCTCTCATCCGCGTCGACGGAGACGTGAAACTCCGTGTCGACAAGCAGGGCCTCGTGCGCGACAACAGCGATATGGCCCAGGCTCAGAAATAGCCTATGAATGAGTCTTCCGGCAAGTTCAGCTTGCTGCCGAGGGGCGGCAGGGACACGGTGTTTTTGATCCTGTCCCTGCTCGTCGCTTTCGTGGTATGGCTGCTGACAAACTTGTCGAATGACTATTCTGCCGTGGTCAGCGTTCCGGTGGTCGCGCAGTGCAATATCGACGGCCACAGCGCCCGCTCGTCCAACCGTGCGGTCGTGACGGCAAGATGCCGCACTGACGGTTTCCACCTGCTTCGTTTCCGCAGCCGCGGCGAGCGAAAGAGTCTGGTGGTGGAACTGGACCGCTCTGACCTTCGTTACGGAGGCGGGGATACATATTATATAAGCGGGTCGGCCAAAAACAATTATGCCGGACGTTTCTTCGGGGACGAGACCGTGGTGGAAGCCTTCGTTACGGATACTCTGAGTTTCATCTTCCCTGCGGAGAATCACAAGAAAGTGCCGGTGGCGCCTTCGATTTCGGTGAATTACCGTCCTCAATATATGGGCGCATCGGCGTTGAAAATCAAGCCTGATTCCGTCACTGTTTACGGCGAGGCGTCCCGGCTGGACGTGCTGGACTATGTCTCGACCGCTCACCTCGGCCTCTGGGACGTCCACGAACCCGTCCACGGTACGCTTAAACTCAACAGTGTCAAGGGGGTCCGTTTCTCGGTCGCTGAAGTAAGCTATGAGGTGGATGCCACGCGTTTCGTGGAACTGCGTTCAAGGGTTCCGGTCGAGGTCTGGAACGTCCCTGCCGGCCATCACGTCCAGGTGCTTCCTCCTACTGCCGAAGTCGTTATCAGATGCTCTTTCCCTGTCGGACGCGACCCTCTCAGTCAATTTAAGCTTTACATCGATTATAAGGACTTCAACGCCTCTCTCTCAGGACGTTGTGTTCCTCGGACACTCCGCCTTCCCAGCGGTGTCCTCGACTATAGGCTCGAGCCGGAAGTATTCGACTGCATAGAGGATAACGGATGAAGACTATCCTTGTTTCAGGAGGCATAGGCAGCGGAAAATCTGTCTTTTGCGCTATGCTTGAAAAGCGTGGAGTCCCGGTTTATGACTGTGACTCCAGGGCAAAGGAGCTGTACACTTCGTATCCGGGTCTGCTGTCGGAAGTGGAAGAGGCTCTCGGGGAAAGTTTCCGCACTCCGGACGGTCAGCTGGACAGGGGAGCCCTTGCAAAGCGCATCTTCTCATCTGCCTCTGACAGAGATACGCTCGAGTCCATCCTCTATCCGCTTCTGCTTGAGGATTTCAAGGCCTGGCGCTCATCCCGGAAAGAAAAGGCCGTGGCGCTTGAGTCCGCCGTAATCCTTTCAAAGCCTGTCTTTGACGGAGTAGCGGATTATGTAATCTGGCTGGAAGCTCCGGAAGGAAAGCGTGTCGAACGTGTAATTTCCCGTGACGGAAGTTCCCGCCAGGAGGTCCTCTCCCGTATGGAAGCCCAGCTTTCCTGTGCTGAAAAGGCAGATATCGTCATCCATAACGGCGGTTCTCTTTCCGATCTCTCCCGGAAGATGGATGAAGTCTTTGAAAAACTGACTGTCTGAGCCCTACGGCTTTACATATTTTTTAGTATATTTGCAGGTTGATATATAAACTGAAACCTGACTTGCAAGTTTTATGAAAATGAACATCCCCATGATGGGCACTCTGCTCGGTCTTTCCCTGATAGTCTGCCCTCTTTTGTATATCTACGTCGGGCCGGCCCTGGATGCCGCCCAGATTGATACACTCAAGATTCTCGGAACCGTCTGCGCCTGCAGCGCCGCCTTCTGCTTTGTCGTAGGAGAACTGAGTGGCAACAATTCCCAGATGGACAAGCTCTGGAGCCTGCTCCCGATCGCTTATACCTGGATTATCGCTTTCAAAGGCGGTATGGCGACCAGACTGGTCGTAATGGCCGTCCTTGCGACTCTCTGGGGAGCGCGCCTGACGATGAATTTCGCCCGCAAGGGTGCCTACAGGCTGAAATTCTGGGAAGGTGAGGAGGATTACAGGTGGGCGGTCGTCCGTTCCGGTCCTGCCTTCAAGGGCAGGAAATGGGCCTGGATGCTCTTCGACCTTTTCTTCATTTCGATCTATCAGAACGCCCTGGTCCTGATGACTACCTTCCCGGCCCTCGTATCGATGAACTCCACCGTTCCTTTCGGCTGGGTGGATGCCGCGGCAGCAGCCTTCACCTTCTGCTTCATCCTCTACGAGACCATTGCTGACGAGCAGCAGTGGGCCTTCCAGACCAAGAAATGGTCCCTGATCAATGCCGGACAGCCCCTGGAAAGCCTGCCTTTCCCTTACAACCTTGGCTTCAACACCAACGGACTCTGGAGCAGGAGCCGTCATCCCAATTACCTTGCGGAGCAGGGGACGTGGATCTCTTTCTATTTCTTTTCGGTCGGAGCCGGCCTGGGGATTTTCAACTGGAGCGTGATCGGAGCTTTGCTTCTGGTGGTCCTCTTCCTCGGCAGTTCCTCTCTCTCGGAGGAGATCAGTTCCGGGAAGTATCCGGAATACAAGCGCTACTGCGATGAAGTTTCAAGGTTCCTGCCTTGGAAGAAATTCGCGGCAAGATAGAATTAAGTGGATAAGTATATGATTGTCAAATCTTTTGTTCTCAGAAAGGAAACAGCCGACAGGATTGCACAGGAGTGCACCGAAGGCTCAGTGATAGTGGTCCGTCCGGAGAAAAAGCTGGAAGCCCTATTCCGTGACGTAATCCGTAAGGCTCTCGTGGAGAAGCGTCCACTCGAGGACGATTTTTTCCATATCAAAGAGTATTACGAAAAGCTCTCGGACGAGCCTTCCTACCGAGCCAAACTTGAATCCACCCTCTCTGCTTTGTCTGCCTACCTGAGCGAAGGAATGTTCATCCAGGCGACACTTTCGTCCATAGAGGACTATGTCCTGGTCAAGTGTGCCAGGCTTTGTGCCGAAGCGGTCAATGTCGCCGTCGGCGGAACCCTGATTGACGGCACCGAGCTTATGATATGCAGGCAGCAGGGGAGCCATACTGTAGTGGACTGGACTATGTCCCGGGCGGAAATCGCCAGGCGTTGCACTTCAGAAGGAAAGATTGTCATATCAGGAGGATTCGGCCGCCTGGAATCAGGCTATGTGGTCCGGATCGGCAGGGGAGGCGCCTACCTTATGACTACCCTCATCGCTTCTGCGATAAATGCGAAGAAAGTAGAGTTCTATGTGGAAGAAAACGGCATTGCCGGAGTAAACGCAATGACTTATGACGAGGCGGCGCACTACTGCGCATCGCCGAAGGCATTTCTTCCGAGCGCGGCTCTCTGGCCCGTCAAGGCCGCCGGCATCCCTGTCGTGATCCGCAACATAATGGATGCTTCGTTCCCCGGAACGGTGATTTCTTCCCAAGGCGCCAAGGACGGCCGTACGGTCTCCGGCGTCATCCTGGACAAGGATCTGGTACTCCTGACCGTATTCGGAACCGGGCTGCTCGGTCAGGTCGGCCTCTCGTCGGCCGTGTTCTCTGCGATGTCCTCCGCAGGGGTGAATGTGCGTTTCATCTCACAGTCTTGCTCCGAGTACAGCCTCAGTTTCGCGGTCCGCAGCGAAGACGCGGACATCGCTGAGGCGGAAATCAGCCGCAGAGTGTCCGGAACAGGGGATTATGACGATGTGATGCTCCTTCGCCGCAGCATAGGGATTGTCACAGTCTATGGCGACAGAATGAAAAACGTAGCCGGGACTTCCGGAAAAGTGTATTCTGCGCTTGGCAGCGAAGGGATAAGCGTAGTCGCCGCCGCCCAGGGTGGCGAGGAACTCAGCATCTCCATCGCAGTCGACCTGAAGGATGCCGACAAGGCCGCAAAAATACTTGAAAGTCTATGAAAATCGCGTTGATAACCGGCGTTACAGGCCAGGACGGCTCCTATCTTTCCGAATTCCTGCTCGGAAAGGGCTATGAAGTCCACGGTGTGATCCGTCGCTCCTCGGTGGATTACCGCGAGCGTATTGCCCATCTTGAGGGTCAGCCCAACTTCCATCTCCATTATTCGGATATGGGGGATTCGATGAGCCTCGTACAGGTGATTTCCAGGGTAAGGCCGGACGAAATCTACAATCTGGCCGCCCAGAGCCACGTCCAGGTATCCTTCGATACTCCGGAATACACTGCAAACGTGGATGCCGTCGGTGTCCTCAGGATTCTGGAAGCTGTCAGATTGACAGGTATCGCTGACAGATGCCGTATCTACCAGGCCTCGACCTCCGAGCTTTACGGCAAAGTCGAGCAGGTTCCCCAGAATGAGGATACTCCTTTCCATCCATACAGTCCCTATGCCGTGGCCAAGCAATATGGCTACTGGATTGTGAGGGAATACCGTGAGGCTTACGGAATGTATTGCTGCAGCGGCATACTCTTCAATCACGAGTCGGAACGCCGTGGAGAGACTTTTGTCACCCGCAAGATTACGCTGGCCGCAAGCCGTATAGCCCAGGGCTTCCAGGACAGACTCTATCTTGGAAACCTCTCCAGCCTTCGTGACTGGGGATATGCCAAAGACTATGTGGAATGTATGTGGCTGATGCTCCAGCAGGACCAGCCGGAGGATTTCGTGATTGCGACCGGAGTGCAGCATTCCGTGCGCGAATTCTGCCTCCTGGCTTTCAAGGAAGCCGGAATAGAACTTGAATTCAGGGGAGAGGGAGCTGACGAGAAGGGCTATGACAAGCGGACAGGCAGGATTCTTGTAGAAGTGAGCCCGGATTTTTACAGGCCCACGGATGTCGTCAATCTGCTCGGAGATCCCTCCAAGGCGAAGAAAAAGCTTGGCTGGGACCCGCAGAAGACCAGTTTCGAGGATCTTGTGAAATTGATGGTAAAGGCCGATATGGCCAAGGTGGCCAGCGACAGCGCCGCCGAAAAAGTCAGGATGAACCTGGCGGAATATTTGGAAAAAGGAATTGTGAAGTAATATGGCACTTGCAGACATACTGAAAAAGATTTTCGGATCGAAGTCCGACAGGGATATGAAGCTTATCCGTCCTACCCTGGACAAGATTCTTGCGGTATATCCCGAAATCGACGCCCTGTCCAACGATGAACTCCGCGCCCGCACGGACTCTCTCCGTGCAAGGATAGCCGAGGTGGAAGAACCTTTCGAAAAGCGTATAGCCGAGATAAAGGAAACCCTGGAACAGGATATTCCCATCGAGGAAAAAGAGGCTTTGGCCACAGAGTCGGACAAACTGGTCAAGGACGAGGATGATGCGATTGAAGTAGTTCTTAATGAAATACTTCCGGATGCTTTCGCTATTATGAAATCTACCGCCCGGCGCTTTGCGCAGAATGCGACGGTGGAAGTCACGGCCTCGGAATTCGACCGTTCTCTTGCAGCCGCTGGCCGCGAGTTCGTCACTATAGAGGGCGACAAGGCTATATGGGCAAATCACTGGATTGCCGGAGGTAACGAGATAACCTGGGATATGGTCCACTACGATGTCCAACTGATCGGCGGCATCGTGCTGAACGGCGGCATCAAGACCAATAAGGAGCAGCGAGGCAGCATAGCGGAAATGGCCACTGGTGAGGGTAAGACCCTGGTCGCTACGCTTCCGGTCTTCCTGAATGCCCTGGCAGGGAAGGGTGTCCACGTCGTCACAGTCAATGACTATCTGTCAAAGCGTGACTCTGAGTGGATGGGCCCCCTGTACCAGTTTCACGGTCTCAGCGTGGACTGCATCGACAAGCATCAGCCCAATTCGGAGGAACGCAAGAAAGCATACAATTGCGACATCACCTTCGGTACCAACAACGAGTTCGGTTTCGACTATCTGCGTGACAATATGGCTACAAGGCAGTCGGACCTGGTCCAGAGAAAGCACCATTACGCCATTGTCGACGAGGTCGACTCCGTGCTTATCGATGACGCCCGTACGCCGCTCATCATTTCCGGCCCTATGCAGAAAGCTGCTGACGACGAGCAGTTTATGGAGTATCGTCCATACGTCGAGAACCTCTATACCAAGCAAAGGACTCTCGTCAACCAGACGCTCAACGAGGCGAAGAAAGCCATTGCGGCCGGGGACGAGGCGGAAGGCGGCAAACTTCTCCTCCGCTGCCAGCGGGGACTGCCCAAGTATCAGCCCCTCATCAAGTTCCTCTCCGAGCAGGGTATGAAGCAGCTCCTGCAGAAGGCGGAGAACTACTATATGCAGGACAATGAAAGGGAGATGCCGAAGGTGACCGACGAACTCTATTTCGTCATTTCCGAAATCCAGAATACCGTCGATATGACCGACAAGGGCCACGAGGTCCTTGCCTCCGCAGTGGACGACCCCAATTTCTTCGTTCTCCCGGATATGGGCTCGGCAATCGCTGAGATTCAGAACGACAGCAGCCTGACGCCTGCCGAAAAGGCCGTGAAGAAGGACGAGCTTATGGAGGATTTCTCCCTCAAGAGCGAGCGCGTCCATACCGTTATCCAGTTGCTCAAGGCCTATGCGATGTTCACCAAGGACATTGACTATGTCATAGTGGACAACAAGGTCAAGATCGTGGACGAGAGCACGGGCCGTATAATGGAAGGCCGCCGCTGGTCAGACGGTCTGCATCAGGCTGTCGAGGCCAAGGAAAACGTCAAGGTCGAGGCCGCCACCCAGACTTTCGCCACCATCACCCTGCAGAACTACTTCAGGATGTACCATAAACTTGCCGGTATGACCGGTACCGCCGAGACCGAGGCAGGTGAGTTCTGGAGCATCTATAAGCTTGACGTAGTGGTCATTCCGACCAACCGTCCCGTAATCCGCGACGACCAGGACGACATCATCTACAAGACCAAGAAAGGCAAGTTCGCCGCCGTTATCGACCGTGTCGTGGAACTCTCCAATGCCGGCAGGCCGGTGCTGGTCGGTACGACCGACGTCGAAACTTCCGAACTGCTTGCCAGGATGATGCGCCTCCGCGGACTCAAGCCCAATGTGCTGAATGCCAAGGAGCACGCGCGTGAGGCTGAAATCGTCGCCCAGGCAGGCCAGAGCGGAAAGGTGACCATAGCGACAAATATGGCAGGCCGTGGTACCGATATCAAGCTGACCCAGGAAGTCAAGGATGCCGGCGGACTTGCAATCATAGGTACCACCAGGCACGATTCCCGCCGCGTCGACCGTCAGCTCCGCGGCCGTGCCGGACGTCAGGGAGATCCGGGTTCATCGACCTTCTATATCTCTCTGGAAGACGACCTTATGCGTAAGTTCGGCTCTGAGCGTATCGCCGGTGTCGTGGACCGTCTTGGAATGAAGGACGACGAAGCCCTTGTCTCGAAGATGCTGTCCAATTCCATAGAGACGGCCCAGAAGAAAGTCGAAGAGAACCATTTCGGCTGGCGTAAACGTACCCTGGAGTACGATGACGTGATGAATTATCAGAGAGAGGCCATCTATGCCCGCCGCCGCAACGCCCTAAGCGGAGAACGCATCGAAATCGACGTCCAGAATATGATGCAGGACACGGCTATGATCATAGCCGAGAAGGGTGAAGGGATGCAGTATGAGGAATTCGAGCAGTTCGTCATAGCAACCTTGTCCATAGACCTTGGCTTCGATGCGGATTTCTATGGCCACGCCAAGCCAAAGGATATCGCAGACAAGCTCTACGAGCATATGCAGGAGGTTTACAACCGCCGTATGCAGACAATGATAGAGAAGGCCAATCCTATCGTCAAGCAGATCTACGAGAAGAACAGCCCCATCGCAGATGACACGCCGGTAACGGTTCCCATCACCGACGGAAAGCGCCTTCTGAATCTTCCCGTCAATCTCAAAAAGGCTTATGAGAGTGAGAGCAAGGAAATAGTGAAGGCTCTTTGCCGCGCAATCATACTCTATCAGATCGACGAATACTGGAAGCAGCATCTGCGCGATATGGACGACCTTCGCCAGAGTGTCCAGAATGCCGCTTACGAGCAGAAGGATCCGCTTGTGGTCTATAAACTGGAGAGTTACAACCTCTTCTCCCAGATGCTGGAAGAGCTCAACGAAGCCGTGCTGACCTTCCTTCTAAGGGCCGACATCCCGCTTGCGGACGGCTCTGAGCGTCGCAGGGCTCCTCGCCCCGTCAGCGCCCAGGGACGCGATATGAGCCAGATGCGCACGAACGATCCTTCCCAGCTTTCGACCAACGGCGAGCAGCGCTCACGTATGCCGGTCCGTGTAGAGAAGCGTATCGGACGCAACGATCCCTGCCCCTGCGGCTCCGGGCTTAAATATAAGAACTGCCACGGAAAGGGCTTATAGACAGTTATTTGTATAAATAGTATATAGAAAAATATGGCAAAAACAATGGAACCTGTTAATATCAATGAGGTCAGCCGCATTTCTGCCGGCACTGTTTTCAAAGGAGAAATTACTTCCCCTAACGATATCCGCATCGACGGTACGTTTGAGGGAAAGGTCTATTCAAAAGGTCGCGTGGTAGTAGGGGACAAGGCTGTCGTCAAGGGAGATATCATCTGCCAGAACGTTGATTTCTGGGGCAAGATGACAGGAAACTTCTATGTGAAGGACACTCTCTCGCTCAAGAGCGGATGCATTGTAGACGGAGACCTCCACGTCAAGCGCCTGCAGGTGGAACTGGATGCCAAGTTCAATGGCAACTGCAAGATGATTTCCGAGTCGGAATTCGACAAGATCGCTTCTGAAATCACCGGAATCCGTCCTGCTCCCCAGGCTCCCGCAGCTGCTGCCCACGCAAATTAATTTGCGGATACGGACATTTTTCTCTATTTTTGCACGTTCGATTACCGGGGGTGTTTTGGTTTTGACAGCGTAGGTATCGGACGGTAAGCACGTCGGGCGTGGGAGCCTTGCCCGTAAATCTCAGACTCCGAAAATCAGTTGCCAACAACAACTATGCACTCGCTGCTTAATCTGGCATAGCCGATTAGCTTAATCCGAGGCGCCAAGGCTGCGCTTCCGACGAGTATCCCTCGGACCTTCCGCCCTGTATGGTCCGGCCCAGGGGTATCATCCAGACAGGGACGCACCGGCGGATGTCTCTAAAGCCGGCCAAGATTCAGAGACTAAGGGTCCTGTAGCCCGCCTTCCGGCAGCTTCTCCCCGACAATCAAAGGAAGGATAAGCGTGTAGAAAGCCGCCGGGTGCGACGTTTGGACAGCGGTTCGAGTCCGCTCACCTCCACAAATAATGACCGTCCTTAGGGGCGGTCATTTTCAGTCTGGAAGGATACGGCCGGTGCCGACAAGGCGCATCAGGAAGTAGGGGTGATTGGAAGAGGTGATCGTGACGCCTTGGGAAACGGAGGCGTGGATGAAAGTGAAACTGCCTCTCTCCAGGTCCATCTCGCAGATGATTCCGACGTGGCCGATGTCGCGGATGTCGTTTCGGGCCCCGAAAAAAACCAGGTCGCCTTTCTTAAGGTCGGAGAAACTTTCGACCCGACGGGTTTCACGGAACTGTATATACGATTTCGGAGTCAGTTTGTATCCGAAATGACGGAATACATAGCTTGTGAAATTGGAGCAGTCGAACATATCCGGCCCCGGTGCACCGAGTTTGTAGGGAGTTCCGATGAAGGTCTTGGCATAGTCCAGGATCTGGTCACGAAGCGGCTTGTCCGGATCGGGGGTGACTACTGAGTCCTCTTTCCCTTTTGGAGTATTCTTTACCCTCTCGATGGAATCCAGCACCTGCTGGGCCCTGTCCTTTGATTTGGCTATCTCCGTGGGATCGGTGAGGGGAGGGATAATCGTCCCTCCCGTGGGCGCAATGCGCCTCGTCGTCCCGCAGGAAGATATCAGCAGGGCGAGAAGCAGCATATATGCCATTATCCGTCTCACCCTGCAAAGATACGGAATTATTTCCAATTGCTCGCGTCGGCATAGAAATCAATGCTTTGGAATCTGCCGGAGAGAGGAAGCAGGTAATCGTGGGTGTTATCCACCCCATTCACATTTATATGAATAGGTACCCTGTCGCTGCCTTCCTCATACAGTCGGCCGTGTTCGAAGCCGTTGCTCCCGACAATATAGGTTGAAAGATTGAAAACCATATCCATATAGTCTCCACCTTCACGGTCATATTGCCTCCAAAGGAAGAGCCAGTCCGTTCCGGCTCCTGCGACATACTCTGAAGTGGTCCCGGGATATACGACGCGGGGAAGGACGTGGTCATAATAGACGGGTATCCTAGCTCCTTCTTCTGGATAAAAATGCAGAGGGTCGAGACTTGTAAATGAAAGAACGATATTGAGATAGAGTGCCGTGGGATGGGCGTGCTTGTAATATCCGTTGGAGCCGTTGAGCGCCGTGTATGAGTCCCATCCCGTCAAGTTCCACACCTCCTGGAAGTATTCTGCAAAGCCTTCGGAAGTCCTTTCGTAGCCGTTCAGATAGCGGTAGTTGTCAATCCTTGCCAGACGGCCGAGTGGCTGAACCCTTGTCGAAGCGGAAGCCTCGGAACGGGCATTGGAGATGATTACAGTCGTCTCCCTCGTCTCGCTGGCGAACCAGGTCCCGCTTGGCTTGTAAGTAACCGAGCCGAGTACCGATCCTGAAACGTGGACATAGAAAGCAAGGGCCTCGGGATGGAAAAACTGAGTCCTTAAATCCCCGGCAGTTGTGTAGTAGAACTTCATCCCAAGGGCTTTTTTCAGTACTTTGCAGCGTATGCTGTCTCCGATGAGCCCGTCGCTGGAACGGACTTGAATCCTGACATTGGCAGTGTCGTCGGAGTCGGATCCGTCATAATTGTAATGTGCGTTTGTGTCGGGGGAGAGTTCTGTCCGGAAGAGCACTGCTGTGTAATTGTCATCGACCCTGGCGGTTTTCCAGGAAAGGTACGGACTCAGGGAAGAAGGGATGTCAGCGGAGATCGTGAAATCTATATCGGGGTTGGACCTGTAGACATAGTACACGGCACAGAATCCTTTCATCAAGTAGAAGTCCTCCACATCCTCAAGGGATGAGGCAGTTGAGACAAAGCGCAGATCTCCCGTAATCTGGGGACTTCCTCCCTCTATTCTCCAGTCCTCGTCTTCCACCACTTCGCTGGTAAACACGCTTCTGAGACTGAAGCATCCGTTTCGGGGGGAGTCAAAATTGGACGGTGAGAGGCCAAGGTAGGTCCTGTAGGTCGTCTCGGAATAAGTCGCAGTCGGAGTCTGTACCCTCGCTCCGATTTCAAGGTACGTCGCAAGGCTCCTTTCCTCGGAAGAGGCTATCCTCGAGGGGACTTTGTCCTTCCAGGAAGTGGCGCTGATGAGATTCCCCCTCATATTCTCAAGTACATAGAGCGAGACGCTGCCTCCGCTTTTTATTCTCAAAAGGTCTTCTTCCGTAGCCTCGTCAGCATCCACGCACTGCGTCGCCTTGCTCTTCGCGGCAAAGGGAAAAATGTCCCTTGCGGCCTGTTTGACACGGATGGAGGTGAAAGTGATATTTGTCTTTTCAAGAAGACTCGTGTCCATACTCAGTTCAATCCTGTGGACCAGCCTCTTCAGGGAAAAACGTGTGCTGGAATTGACTGTGAATCCCTGGACTGTCCCATACATAGGGACGCCTCTTGCAATGGACTCGAGATAAGCCGCCCTCGAGCCGAAATCGACGTGGACCGCCGTGCCCATTTCATTTTCTTTCGTGGAGGACGGGATGACTGTCTCGCCGCAGTTGGCCAGAAGATAGAGTTCATACTGCCCGTCAGCATCCGGGAGAGTGAGTTCCACGGAGGCTGCGTCCGAAAAATAACGCTGTCCTTTCAGTGAACCGTCCTGGAAGAGATAGTAGTTCACATTGTCGATCTGTACCAGCGCCAGATTGTCAATGGAGCTTTTGGCCTTGTCTTCCAGAGGCTCCGCGACAAGATTCAGGGGAATGACTACGGACTTGTCAAAGGGCTCGCTGATCGAATATTCAATCTTGCCGCAAGAAAGCGCAAGCAAGAGAAAGGACAATAGGAAATAACTGTATTTCATCTACTTGGATAATTAAAACGTTTGCTCGCCCTCTCCTGCATCCTCCTCGTCGTCTATGGAGAAAGAGCTAGGTGAAAGCTGGTGGACCCGGCAGCTGACACTTCTCCCGAGACCGCTGAATATAAGGCTGGCGCTACGCCTCGTGTTACCGCTGTTGGTGCTTGTCCATCTTGCGCGGACTATGCCTCCGGGCTGGTCGTGCGAGAGCAGGATAAGTTCAGGGCTGCTGGAGCTGACGCTTATCTGCTCCACAGGGAAATTCGACGATATGATCCTTACGCTGAAAGCGCTGACATCACTGTCGGAGCAGATCTGCTCATAACGGTCCAGCCCGAAATAGGCCGGAGCGAGCACTATGTTCACCTTCGCCCGGTGCCGGCCTTCTTTTGTTTTGTAGAGAATGGATTTCGTGCTGCCGATGCTGAGATTCTCATCCAGGGAAACGCCTATGCAGGCATAGCTGCTCCCGTTGGAAAGTATTTCTGCCTCAAGTCCTTCTCCTTCCTTGGATATGATCCATCCTTCCGCAGAGTGCGTGCCGTCCGAGAGAGGGGAGAATCGAAGGTAATGTTTCTGCCCAATGGTCCCGGGAGGCAACTCCAGATTCAGATTGGCTGAGTAAGGCCCGTCTGCCTCGCCTGAAACCAGCAGGGAGCGCTCGTCCGTCCAGTTTTCACGGCTGACTTTCCAGTTGCCCTCCACGAACATCCCGTTCCAGCTCAATATCAAATCGATGTAATAGGCATATCCGCCTGCGAGGTCGAAATTCCGGGCGCTTCCGTTGCCAGGAAAAAAACGGTAGGTGAGATTCCCGCTTACTCCGTCGCCGGAGTTGTTCTTGTCGGCTTCGACTTCGATATAGGTACATAAGGCCCCCTTGACAGCGTCCAGCTCCGGATTGCTCAGACTTTTTTCCATCTGTGATACTCCGCTGCCAAGCAAGTCCCCCTGGCAGTTTTCAGGTACGAACAGTTCGATATTGTCGGCTCCGCTGAATAAAAGCGATTCGCTGTCCCAGGCCGTGTGGCTGACTTCTTCCGCACGTCTTGCACTGCTGCCCCCGACTGAGAATGGGTAGAAGACATTCGGGCACTGAAGAACCTTTATGTCCTGTGCGTTCACTGCGCCGCTTCCGACAAAGTCCGAGTCGGTACGGATATTCACGACTAGACGTGCCATCAGCCTTCTCAGCCTTATTTCCGAGCCGTCCGATCCGCGTCCCAAATCAATGGTACCGCACATTGGCAGGCCTCCTCTCGACATCTCCCTGATGGCTGGTACGGGACAGGAATAATCGCTCATCCCGTCCATCCTGACCGGTGCCATTGAACACTGGTCCCCAAGATTGGCGAGGACATAGAGTCTGTGTCCTGCGTTTTTGTCCAGGGAAAGGGAAAAACTGTTACCACGCTGATATACTGTAGTTTCCAGTAAACCATTCCTGCTGTTGTAAGCGAAGCAGCAGACTTCATTGACCCTTTCAAGTCCGTTTTCGTCGTGGATTAGCCGGCTTTTAGCCGCTCCGTCCAATCTCGTCAGTATGAGTACCTCGCCAGTTCTGCTTTCATTCACACATGACAGCAGGCAGAACAGAGGTATGAATAGATAAGCCAGTGATTTCATATTTGCTTCTGTTTTATAGGACGGCTTCATATTCTTCCCCGTTATCCCAGGGCTCGATATGGATGAGCGTTTCGGTCCGTCCCCAGTCCATACCGATATAGATGTCATCCAATCGGTCTTTTGTCCAGTCGTATCCAGCCTTGATGATATGTTCCCCGACAGGGTAGGTATCGACTTTTTTCCCGTCGAGAATCAGGTCGAGGGACAGGCTGCCGTCCTTTTGCCTCGGGACCCTGAAAAGATAGTTCCCGTCGTCCCCGGAGAGAAGATGCCGGCTCCACTGTCCGTCGCTGGGCTGGCAGTAGGGAAGTTCCACTCCGTTGACTGAACTTCTGAGCACCAACTGATAGGGATAGTCACCGTCATCCGCCTCCTTCTCTATGCTCAGGTGTACTGTAGCAAACTGTTGTCTGAGAATTACTTCCGCTACGGCATCTTCCCCTCTGCAGTCAATTTCTTCGGTATAAGTCCAGAGACTGTCACACGCACTTCCTTTGCTCAGGATCACCTTTCCTTCAGCCATATCAGCAAGCCTGACTCCGGATAAGGCCGTCACTCTCACATAGCCCCTTGGAACTTCGCAGCGGTATCTTTCACCGGCATTGACGGGAACCGCTTTCACGAACACTTGGCCGGAATTCCAGGCGGAAAGCGTGAGCTCCTTTATCGCCCGGGGATTGTCCATCATAAGTATATCCAGCTGGCAGGGACAAGGCGTTCTGTTTTCCTTTATGGAACAGGCGCTTCCCAGCAGTATTGCCGCCGTGAGAATTCCGGCCGTGTGTACGTGTTTCATATTGTTTTAGATTGTTTCTTCGTAAACTGCTCCGTTCTCCCAGTCGTCGACCGTGATGCTGAAGTTGGCAGTGCCCTTCTCTATCACGTGTTCGGGGTCGTCAGAGCCCAGGGCCGTGACCGTAAGGCCGATGCTGTAGAGTTTGTTCCTGCCGACTCCGTCTTTTAGGACGACGGGATAATAGTAGGTGTCGTTCTTGACCTGTGCTTCCACTACGAGGACGGTCTTGCGCGGCTCATAGGCGCTCTGGAAGCCGTTGGGATCGACAGTGCAGCCGTTAGGATAGGCATAGAGCAGGATCGGGCTTGAGGGGGCGTTGGTCTGGGCGTTGGCAACTATGAGATTTCTTGTGCTGCAGGTCAGTTCCGGGCAGGATGCTTCGTTCCCGGCGGTACCTATGATGTCTGCGGCATTCCTGGGATTGTTGTCCGCGCGTCCGTTCTGGTTGATATAGCGGCATCCGCCGATGAATTCTCCTTTGCCTGAGATTCCTCCGACCACATTGGAGAGGAACACCCTGTTCACAGTCAGATTCCCATAGCCGGCCGGCAGGGAGTTGGTGACGCTCACAAGGGCGATTCGGCTGAGAAAACGCTTTGCCGCTATCGTGCAGTTTACCGGAGCGCTGGCACTTACCGTGCAGGTATTGCTTCCGGCCATTACAAAGCTTCCGGAGGCGCTTGTCCCGTTCAGGGAGATGTCGAAAATCGCTCCCTCGACCGAGGAAATCTGCCTAACCGTACTCAGGTCAGGACCATTGATCACCGCCCATACGGTCTTGCTCCCGGCGGTAGTGGAAATGCTTCCGCTGAGCGCTGTCCCGTTGATGTAGTTCGAGATTTTGCCGTCGGCGTCGAACAAAAGCAGCTGTACGGACTTGACCGCCGTTTCATAGGGCTTTACGTCT
>JAEEGL011864183.1_pt1 | contig 16567 bp, 6 predicted proteins | sample 9134231 | NCBI WGS metagenome assembly JAEEGL01 (sample SAMN16246548, study PRJNA631951) | gut metagenome | biome: gut microbiome; feature: rumen; material: fiber-attached | host: Bos | place: Iran: Karaj | collected 2018-10 | reverse complement strand
TATGTAAAGAATATAAAATTATTAGATGTTACTAATTTATCTTTAGGAATTGAAGTTTTAGGAGAAAAAATGAGTGTTATTATTGAAAGAAGTCAACCTTTTCCATGTGATGGAGAAAATCCTTATAAAACTACTGAAGATAATCAAACTAGAGCTCATATAAAAATATATGAAGGTGAAAGTGAAAATATTAATGAAAATTGGTTATTAGGTAATTTTATTATTGATAATTTACCAAAAAAACCAGCTGGAGAAGCAAAAATAAATGTACATTTTAATATAGATTATAATTCAATGTTGAATGTTACTGCTTATGATTTAAGTAATGAGAACAATAAGAAATTTTATCCTGTTAAGAAACCTATAGGATTAGGTAATATTATTGAAAAATTAAAGAATGATGAAAAGGAAATGATAGATTTGAAAAATATTGATTACGATAATTATAAAGATATAATTATTGATATACAAGATAAAATTGATAAATCAATTGATAAAGAACAAAAAATATTAAATTCAAAAAATTTAATTATAGAATTAGAAAAATTTATCTTAAATGCAAATCAAACATGTTTAAATCAAAAAATGTTTATTTCTTATGTAAAATATTTTTTCCAGCAAATTAGTTTATTGATAAAATATAGTAATTTATTGGAACAAAATTTTATTGTTAAAATAAAAGAAGACATTGATAAAATATTTGAAAATATACAATTCTTTGATAATAATATTTTGAATGAAATTATAGAAGATTTTATTTATTACGAAGATTTATATCAATATTGTTTAAAGAAACTTATAATACATTATTATGAAAAAGCAGAATCATCTTATTTCTCTGTAAATCAATTAATTAAAGAAAAACAAGAAGAAAATGCAATTATTCAACTTCAAAAAACAAAACAATATATTGAAATTTCAAAAAAAAAATATGAAAAAATTAAAGATAAAAATATTATAGAAAAATCATATATTAAATCAATTGATGATTATGAAACAAAAATAGAAGTGAAAAATTTAATTATTAAAATAAATACAGGGAAAGATATATCAGATATTGATATTGAAGATTTATTAAACAGATATTCTAACAGTTATATGATTGAACTTGAGGATTTTCAAGAATTAATAAAAATAGCAAAATTGGATGAAAAAAAAGTAAATGATTTAGAAAAGCAATTAAAATTTTATAAAGATAAATTAAATAAATCAAAAAATAACGAAGAAGAATATCTAAATCAATTTTTTGAATGTTTAATCTACTTTTTAAATTCTTATCCTCCTGAAGAAAAAGTTAAATATGATATATTAAGCAAGGCAAAGGAAGTTGTTTATAAAGAAAAGAAGAAAAGCAAAATGATTCCAGTTATTGAAGAGTTAAGAGCAAAATATCAAGATTCTTTGAGAAATTTAAATCAAAATAATGATAATGATGACTCTAAAAATAAAAGTGATAAAATAATATTTACTAGAATTACTTCATTTTTAAACGAAATAAGTAAAGATTTGGAATAATTTTTATTAAATAATTTATTAAATTGATTAAAAATTTTTTTATATTTTCACAAAAACAAAAAAATCAATTGGAATTTAAAATATAATCGAAATGTGGATCAATGAAAGTCTGGTTCAATAAAATTATTAAATATTTAAAAAATTTAAAACAAATCAAAAATCAAAGTGTAAAGATAAATGAAATATTTAATTAGAAAAATTTTCAATTATTTATTGTTTTAAAATAAAATTATTTTGGAAATTATATTTGGTAATGATTTTTCTAAAACCGGAAAAAAAAAAAAAAATTTTAATATTAAAAATCAAATAGAATATTTCAAAATTTTAAAAAAATTTAATTTTAATATTGGAATTTAATTGACATTGAGATTGGGGATTTTTAAAAATCATAGAATTAAAATGTTACTATTTTTTTTTATCATTTTAAAAAAATAATTGAAAACGTATTTTAAACAAAAAATAATATAAATTCTTTTTAAATTCTATAATAAAAAATTTATTTAAGGAAGAGGATCATTAAGTGTTTTTCCTGTTTGAACATCAAGAACTTCTAATTCAGTTCCATTACAAGGAAGAGGTCTAAAAATTTTAACATGAATATATTGATCATTATCTACTTTTACTTTAACAAGAAAATTTGTTCCTGCAACAACTTGTGTAGTAAAATTAACAGCTTCAAATACATTATAAGTATTATTTGCTTTGGCTTCTACTTTAGGTTTAACTGATTTAACTAATTCTTTAACATCATCATCGGCGGGTCTTGCTCCACCGAAACCTCCACACATCATTTTTTAATATTTTTTTTTTTTAAATTACTCTTAAATGTCAATTCTTTTAGTTTATTTTATTTCAATAAATATGTGTTAAATAATAATAATATATTAATTAATTGTTTATTTTTTTCATATAAAATAAATTTTAATATTTTTATTTTTTATGAAAAATTCTAAAACTCTGTTCTTTATAATTATTTAAATTTTTTTTTTCTTTTGATTATTGTTTCTTTTTTTTATCGGAGGAAAAAAATTAAAAGGAAATATTCTTGGATAATATTGATTTGTAAAATTATTTTTAATATTTCTAAGATGACCTGGAAATGGAAAAGAATTGACAATAAATCCATGATGATTTTGATTTGGAATATTATTGACTAATCCTATATTTTCGGGATTAATATTATTTTGATTTAATAATCTATAATCATCATTTTCTTGATTATCTTTGGGAATTAATTTATCATTTTTATTTTGAATTGGTTTAGGGATTGGAAGAGAATAATTAATTTCATTACTTTGTATTATATTATCAGAATTTTTATTTTGAAGAATCAGTTTAATTTCTAATTTCTCTAAAGATTTATTTGCAATGAAAAATTCAACTAATATATCTTTTTTTTCATGTGATTTTAATTGTTTTATTTTATTATTTTGACAAATCACTAAGTTCTCATCATTTTTATAAATTGCAACAAAACTTAAATTATCATTTTCAAAATCATAATTTGATTCATTTTTTACAGTCAAAATCACATAACAATAAATGGTATTTCCATCATTAACTATTTGAGGATGATTTTGTTTAATAGAGAATTTAAATTCACGTTTTTCATTCTTCTTTTCTTCCATTTGTTTATTTAATTCTTCATTTTTTTCTTTTTCAAATTTATTTTTATAATATTCTTCAATATTTTTTTTATTTTTAATTTCATTTGATGATAAATTAAACATAATTAAAGGATGATTACCATGAATATTCTTACAATTTTCACATAAAATTAAATTATTACAAATTATACATTCATATTTAATTAATGTAATATTATTTTGGCAATTAATACACTTTTCATTTGAATAAATATAATTATCCTTTTCACTAGTAATAAAATTATTTGTTTTATTTTTTTCAATCTCAGAAATAATTGTTTGGGAAACTTCTTTTAATTTTTCTTGTAAAATATTCTCAATATGAAAAAGTAATTCATCTTGACAATATACATCACCATTAAAATATGGATGAAATGAATTAGGAAGTGCATTTAAATTATTTTTCAATTCATCTCCAAAATTAAAATCTGTATTATTTAATATAAAATTATTTTCATCTTCTTCAAGTCTAAATTTTAATGGTTTATTATCTTCTGTTTTTTTTAAAAGATTTTGATATTCTTCATCATTTTCTAAAATTTTTTCTTCTGAATTTTCAGTATATATTAATTTAAATAAATCCTTTTCTCTTAATTGGAAAATCTTCTTTGATATATTCATTAAATCCTCAAAATTTTTTGCCCCTGTATTAATTCTTTTTGTAACATTTCCATTTGTGATTTTTATTGGCTTCATTAAATATTTTTATTTTATATAATTAATCAATTTTATCAGATAATATTAAAATTTTTAAACATTTTATAATTAAGAAAATATTATTTATAATTTATTTATTTGATAAGCAAAAAAATAAAGCAATTTTTTTAATTTTATTGTTAATTAATATATATAAACCTTAAATTTTTAATTTGAAAAAATTTATTCCATAATAAATAATTAATTATAAAATCTCAACAAAGGATTTTAACTCAAAGAAAAAATAAAAAAAAATTAAAAAAATTAAATAAATAATAAAACTAAATCTTTAACTCTGTTCTCCATTAGCTTCACTATATTCTCTACCTTCACTAACTTTTTGTTCCTCAAAATTTCCATTATCTTTATTTTCAGCTTCATATTTAGCAATACTTTCAAGTAATTGATTAAAATAATTTACTGTAAACATACTTAAACCTTTATTCTTCTCTAAAATATCTTTGATACTAATATTTAATGAATTCAATTGGTCATTTTCTCCAAAATAACCAATTACATTATTAATATCCATTTTAACAACAATTAATTTTTCTGTTGTACTTCTTACATTTTCATTTTCATCATTTAATCCAATTAATAAAGTTCTCATATTATGAACTCCATTTTCAGATAAACCAATAGCACAATTTGCTCTTATTATTGGATTTGGATCTTTAGTAAATCCTTCAATGAATATTAATTCACCTTGAGGACCTAAATTTCTAATACAAGTAATAGCGTAATTTTGAATATTTGGGTCTTTATCTTTTAATTTATCATAATAAAAAGGAATAACGTTTTTTCTTTTTAAATAAGTTATTTTTTCATCTGCTTTTTCAGCAAGAACTCTAATGGAAAAAATAGCACTTCTCCTAACTAAATTATTTGAATTTTTTCCTTGTCTAAAAATACATTCAACAATAAAATCAATATTAGTAGAATTTATATCAGTATATGCTAAAGCATGAACAATAGCTGCTTTTAATTTATAATTTGAATCAGGTTCATTTGACATTATTTTTAATAATACACCTTCACCTTCTAAACCTAATTTAACGATAGTTTCAGCTATTATATTTTTATTAATAGGACTTTCCTTAAGTATTTTAATTAAATAAGGAAGGGCATTTTTAGCAGCTCTTTCACCAAATTGACTTAAAGCATACATTGAAGCTTTTTTTACTTTCCACATATTATTTTGAAGAGAGTCTATTATAAATGGAATTACTAAAGAATCAGCTCCTTGTGCTATTCTTCCAATTGCCCAAATTATTTTTGAACGAACATTTACATCTTCATCATTTATATTTTCAATTAATCCATCTATTGATAATAGTGATTCTGGAAGACCTATTATTCCTAATGATCTTGCTGCACTCTCTCTAACTTTTGGATTATAATCTTTTAAACAATGACTTAAACTTTTTATTATATCTTCTGTTACTAAATAATTATTGTTGTCATCTAATAAATCATTATTATTTGAATTTGATGTATTATTTTCTGTATTTGTGTTATTATTATCATTTTTTTTATTCATATTTTGCGATGGTATTTGGAAGAAGGAAATATATTTATTTAATGGTTCTAATTCTCTTATTTCATTTTCATTTTTTTCTTTTTCTTCATTTTCTTCATTAACATTATTTTCTGTTTGTTGATTTAAATAATCTAAATTTAATTTATCCAATGAATTATAATTATTTTCTCTATTATGAACTAGTTGAGGAAAAGAATAATCATAATTCATTGATAACATTCTTTGTAAAGCAGCTAAAAAATCTCTAGTATTTACTTCTAAATATTCTTCTTCATTTAAAACCTTATTTTCTGAATTTAATTCATCACCTTCTTCTTCTTCATTTAATAATTCTTCAATTTGTTTATTATTCATTTCTATAACAGGACAAATTTTACCATGATATTTATAAAAAGAACCAGGTAAATTTTTAGTAATTGAATAAATATCATTTTTATCTAATTTAATATCTAAATATTTAGGATTTTTAGGTATTCTATAAGAAAAACAATTTGCAATTGCTTTTCTTACTTCAGGATCTTTATTATATTTAATTTCTTCTAATAAAATTTCTTCTCCTTCTCTTCCAGCTGTTCTTAATATTGAGGCAATATAATCTTTTCTTATTTTTGGGTCATCAAAAAAAGAATCAATTTTTTCTAAAGTGTCAGTGTCATTTACTAATTCATGCATTCTATTAATTGCACTTAAAGCTATATTTCTCCTTTCAAAATTATTAGAATATACTTCATTTAATAAAGCTTTTATTATTATAGTTTTTTGAATATGTGGTGTTTGAATTAAAGCATTTAAAATATAATTTTGATAATCTTGATAATCTTTTGAAGCTAACTCAATTAAAGTTTTTATTCCTTCATATTCCATATTCATTAAACAATAAAAAGTTGCTTTTTGTAATTTTGGAAAATTAAAATCTGTAATAAACATACAAATTAAACCAATATTTTCAATTAAAATATCAATAGCACCATATAATGAACAAATTTCTAAACAAGCAACTAAAAATAATTCTTCTTGTTTTTCATATGTTTGAAGTAAAGAAACTATATTTTCTATAATTAAACCTTTATGTTCTTCATCAATTTCATTTGAATATTTTTTACAAATTAAATATAAAGCAACTAAAGAACCTAAACGTGCTTCTCTTCTTTCATCTTTACTTAAAGATATTAATTTTTCTATTTTTTCATTTAATGATAAACTTTCAAAAACAGGATCTAATAATTTCATTGACTCATTTAAACAATTTATATAAGTTTCATTCGAATTTTCTTGTGATGAAGTATTTATATTTTCATTTTCATTATTCTTATTATTTTTAATATCATTCATTTCATTTTGATATATTTTTAAATTTGAAGGTGAATTAGGAGAAAATTCTTCATTTGAATCTAATATTTTTGATAAAATATCTGCATTTGAATCTTTATAATTATTTGGTACATAAATATCACTTTTATTATTTGTTTTAAATGCTTTTAAAATATTCTTTTTTTTCTTTTGATTTTTTTCAAAAAATAATTCATAATTAGCTAAATTTCTTTGTAATTCTTCATCTTTAACACCTCTTGAATATTTATAAAGATTATTTGCATTACTTTTATCTTGATAAGGTTGAGATCTATATTCTTTCATAGGAATTTTTTGTTGTTTTTTTGAAATTTGTTTTGGAAAATTTTTAAAAGATAAACTTTCTAATGTTAATCCTGGACTTGGTCTACTTCCTCCTAAACTTGAATTTGAAACACTTTTTTCTTTCATTTTTTTATATGTAAAAAATATAATTTAATAAGAAACTAATATTTTAAATTTTAATATTATTTAAATCTAAAGAATTATATTTAAATTTTCTCTTTCATAAAAACAATAAAAAAATAAAATCTTGAAAATTTAAAAATATTTACTTACAAAAAATACAATTATTACCTTAAAAAAATTTAAAATAAAGACTTAATCTTTATCAATATCCTTAGGTTTAGTGACAGTTCTATGATTAATATTATTTCTGATACCAACATTTTTATCAGCATTAACCATCATAATTTTAAATTCATTAAAATCGACTTCACCATCTTGATTTAAATCAATTTCAGAAATGACTTTTTTCCAAGATTCTTCATCACCACCAAAGACATTAATAATTTCCTGAACACTTAACTTTCCAGAATTATCTTTATCAAACATTTTAAAAGCAGTACTTAATCTTTCATCAGTTACTATTTTTTTACTAGAAATCATAGCACTTAAAAATTCATCATAAGAAATTAAACCAGAACCATCTAAATCTAAATTAGAAAATATTTTATCTGAATATTCCTTTGCATCATTTTCTCCATATAATTCAACTAATTTTTTTTTAAATAATTCTCTAGATAATTGTCCTTTTCCTGAAGTATCTAAAGATTTAAATATTTCTTTCAAATCAATTTCTTCTTTTTGAATATCAAATTGACTTGAAATAAATTGTAAAACTGCTTTTTTTAATCTATTCTCTTGAACAAATTGTGCTAAATGAGTAATAGCACCTCTTTGAAGATTTTTGAAATTACTTGTATTCTTTTCATCTTCTAAAATTGAAAACCATTTATGTTGTAAGCATTTTTCAGCAGAAAATCTTTTAGTTGGATTTTTATTAAGCATATTTTTAATTAAATCAATAGCATCTTTTGAAATAGAATCCCATTCTTCACCTTGAAAAACAGGATTTTTCTTTTTAATATTGTGATAAATATCTAAATTAGTTTTACCATTAAAAGGAGGATAACCACATAATAATATATAAAAAATAACACCACAAGACCAAACATCGCATTTTTCATCATAGTTTTCATTTAAAACTTCAGGAGCAATATAATAACAAGTACCAATAAATTTACTTATTTTTTTTCCTTTTTCAAAAGTAGTTGCAGCACCAAAATCAATTAATTTAATTTGGAAAAAACCATCTTTAGGTTGTGAAGTTAACATAATATTTTCTGGTTTTAAATCTCTATGAACAATAAAAGTAGAATGAAGATAATTAATAGCATTTAATAATTGCTTCATTATTTTAGCAGCTGAAATTTCATTAAATGATCCTGCTGAAGTTATAGCTTCGAATAATTCTCCTCCTGATAAAAATTCCATCATAATATAATATTTTTTAGAATCTTCATATATTTCAAATATATTTGTTATATTTGGATGAGATATTTTCCTTAATATATCTATTTCTACTTTTGATGTTGATGTTTTCTTACTTGTCATTTTCATTGCTCTTACTTCATTTAATTGATTATGCCTTACTTTTTTCACTTGACCATAAGAACCATGTCCTAAATCACTTAAAATAATATATTTCTTTGATATAGGTTCTTTAGATATTTTCACAAAATATTGTTTAGAAACATTAATATCATTTTCATCATCTAAATTATCAACATTAATACCTTCACCTAAACTATTTTTATCTTCTTCTTTTTTTTTCTTTTCTTCTTCTTCTTTCTTTTTTTTCTCTTCTTCTGCTTTAGTACCAGCAATAATATCTAAATTAGCATCAAATTTAAATGAAACAGAACCTCTTGGTCTTTTAGGTTTCTTCTTATGTGGAGTACCGAAATTTCCATGACTTACATTATTACTTTCTTTTTTTTCTTCTTTAACTGCATTATTATTATTTTTTGCATCTTCTTCAATATGTTTATTTTTATCTGTATTATTATTAACATTTAAACCTTGCATTTCTTGAACTTTTTTTAACTCATCTAATGAAATCATTTTTGAATTTCTATATGTATTTTTTATTAAAATAGAATGTTTATCTTTATCTAATAATTTTGACATTTCTTTTAATTTTTTCTCTATTTCTTCTGGTGACTGTCTTAATACACTCTTTCTTCTATCTTTACCATCTGGATTTGGTATATCTAAACTATCTTTTAATTTTATTTTCCCTGTTGTTCCTATTGGCTGTATTGATTCACTACTGTCACTTGATATTGATTCTTCTTCTTTTTTTTTCTTTTTTTTCTTCTTAGCTTTTTTATTTTCTTTATTTTCTTCTTTATTTGTTTCTTTATTATTATTCATTTCTTTATTGTTATTTCCATTTTGATCTTCTTGTCTTTTCTTTTTCAATAATTTTGTAATATATTTATCTATTTCTTCTTCTTTTTTTGTATTTGATAATATATTTTTTAATTGTTTATTTACTTCTTCTTTGTTGTCTTTATTTATTTTTAATTGATTACCATCAAATTCTTCTTTTAATGTATCATCTGAACATTCAGAACTTTTTTTATCATTTTTATTAGAAGATACATTGTCATTTTCAGGAATATTTTCAGGATTATTTTCATTTGTTTTTTCAGACACTCCATTTTTTTCATTATTATTATTATTACTTTCACCTTTTATTTTTTTATTATAAATATCCCACATTTCCTGTTCTTTATTATCAATATTCCAATCAAATTTTGTTTTATTTCCTTCTTTTTCTAATAATTTAACAAATAAATTCTTTAAATATTCATAATTAGGTTTATCTTCAAATCTTAATTTTTTACAATAATTTAAATAATAAATCATTTCTTCAGGTAATCCACTGCATAAAATTTCAGTTGTAGTTTGATATTTTTTTTCTTTAATTTTTTTAATTTTATCTTTTCCTTTATTTCCTTGCCAAGGTAAATTACCTTTTAAAAAATAAATTAAAACATAACCAATACTTTCTAAATCATCTCTTCTACTTTGTTCAATACCAAAATGATTATTTATTGACATGTATCTTAAAGTTCCAGTTAAATTATTTCCTTCTTTATAAGGAATATGTTGATTTGTTTTTGAATCTTTATATTTTTTAGACAAACCAAAATCAATTAAAAATAAAATATTTGATTTTTCCTTTGAACCAATTAAAAAATTTTCAGGTTTAATATCTCTATGAATAAAAAAATGTTTATGTATATTTTCAATTCTATTTAACATTTGTAAAGCTATTAAACAAGTTGTACTAATTGAAAATTTATTTTTGCAAAAATTAAATAATTGATTTAAATCTAAACCTAAAAGTTCTAAGATTAAATAATATGAATCTGATAATTCTCCCATTCCATAAAAATAAGGAATACCTTGAACTTCATCTTGAGATATATTATTTTTTCCACTTATATCATTTGAAGAAATATTTAATAAACTTTTATATACTTTTGATTCAATTTTTAATTGACATATTTTTTCACTTTTTTTTGTTTCTTTTTTAATTATTACTTCGTTTTTATCTCTCTTATTTTTTGATATATAAATTTCACCAAATGCTCCTTTTCCTATTAAATTTGATATTTCAAAATTATCTGCGATAATTTTCTCTGACATTTATTATTTATTTCAAATCATTTTTTTTTATTATTTTTATTCAATTATTATTAAGTCTGTTAAAAACGAAATTTATTTTTTCTGATTTCAACCATCAAAAAAAAATATTTAATTTATTATTTAATTTAATAGAAAAAACGCAAATTAAAAAAGTTATATAAAAAAATATAGAAAAATATAATTTAATTTTTATTCAAAAGCTGAAGTTTTAAAATTATACATTTCTAAAGGAACAATATATTTATCTTTAATATTCAAAGATTTTAACTCAGCTATTTTTTGTCTTCTAATAGCTTCTAAATTTTTCTTATATTCATCTAATTTTTCTTTTATTTTTCTACCTTCTTCCATTTTCTCTTGATAAGAATTTTTTCCTAATTCTTCTTTTTCAGCTATTTGTTTTAAAATAGCTTCTTGATTCTTTAAATTATCTTCTTTCTTCTTTAAAGCAAGTTGTTTTTCTTTTTCAATTTCTTTCATTTGTTCCATAATTCTCTTATTAAATTCTTCTTTTTCTCTTTGAGCTTCTTCAGCTAAAATTTTTTCTTTAGCTTCTTTCTGTTTTTTATTTTCTAATACTAACATTTCCATTAATCTTTGTTGTTCTAATTTCTTTTCTTCTTCTTTTTGTCTTTCTTTCCTTTCATTTTCCTCAAAAGCTCTTTTAGCTCTAATAGCATCTAATTCACCTTGTTTATCACTACTTCTTTTTTGTTTTTCTCTTAATTTCTGTAATTCAATTTCTTTCTCAGCAGCAATTCTTTTTTTTTCTGCAAGAATTGCTTCTTCTTGTCTATCTTTCTCTCTTTGAAAGATTAAAATTTTTAAATCTTCTTCTTTTTCTTCTAAAACTTTCTTCTGTTTAGCTAACTGTGCTATTTTATTAGCAGCTACAGCTTCATTAATTTGATTTTGTTGTCTTAATCTTAATTCTTCTTCTCTTCTTTTATCTTCTTCTGCTAATTTTTCCATTGCTTTCAACATTTGAATTCTTTCTCTTTCTTGTTGTTCTCTTTTCCTCATTCTTTCATGATCACTTTCTTTAATTTGTTCAACTACAATTCTTGCTCCTTGCATTCTTTGTCTTTTTAATTCTTTTTCTCTATCTTGTAAAAATTGAATTTCTTTTAACCTTTCTAATTCCATCATAACATCCATTCTATTTTCTTTTTGTTTATAAACATCTTCCATAACTTTCCTTTCATCTAATTGTCTATCTCTAATAGTAGCTATTTTAGCATAAAGAACCATTTTATCCATTACTTTCACTGCATCATCATCTTTAGAAACTTTATTTTGTTCAGCTAAAATTTTTTTAGCTTCTTCACCTTCAAATTCTAAAAGAGAAGCTCTTGGATTTTTTTTATCATAATCAATTAATTTCTGCTTTAAAGCAAGAGCTCTTTGATTTTTTATTCCATCACTATCAAGAACTGATGAATTTTGAAGATTTAAATGAGATGATAACATTGGAGTATATTGAGCATCTAGTCTTATTTGATTGAAATCTTTCATTGATAATATTGCAGTATCTTTTAATACATTCATTCTTGCTCTTGATATTGGCTGACCTGGTAATTTATTGTAATTTGATATTGCTGATTTAGATAATGATAACTAATTTTTAGTTATATAAAAGGAGTTACCATTTTTTGTTTGTTTTTTTATTTTATTAATATTTTGATTTATATATAATATATTTGGTCATTTAAATTTTATTGGATAATAAAAAATATAAAATTAGATATAATACGAAAATGTATTCAACAAAAGGAAGTGATCACTTACATTTTAATAAGCAAACATTTGTAGGATTAACAGAAGGTTTACTAACAAATGAATATGATAAATTAAAACTAATAGGAAAAGGAGCATATGGAAAAGTATTTAAAGTAAAACATAAGATAACTGGAGAAATTCGAGCATGTAAACAATTAGTTAAACATGATATATCAAACATAGTGAAATTCCAAAGAGAAATAACAATATTAAAAAAAGCAGATCATCCAAATATAATAAAATTATATGAAGTATATGAAGATGATAGATATCTTTATTTAGTAATGGAACAATGTAAAGGAGGAGAATTATTTGATAGAATAATGAATCATATTCAAAAAAAAAAAATGTATACTGAAAAAGATGCATGTACAATATTTCTTCAATTAATGTCATCAATATCTTATTGTCATAATAATGGAATATGTCATCGAGATTTAAAGCCAGAAAATATATTATATTATTTTGAAGGAGAAGAAATAGATAACCCAATTAAAGTAATAGATTTTGGTTTAAGTAGATATTTTGAAAGAAAAGGGAAAATGAATACAAAAGTAGGAACAGCATATTATGTAGCACCTGAGGTTTTAAGTGGTAATTATAATGAAAAATGTGATGTTTGGTCTGCTGGAGTAATATTATATATTTTATTAACTGGAGAACCTCCTTTTAATGGACCAAATGATAATGAAATATTTAAAAAAATAAAAAAAATGAATTTATTCCCGAATAAAAGATTGGATAAAATTTCTAAAGAAGCTATTGATTTAATTCAAAAATGTATTTGTCCTGAAAATAATAGATTAACTGCTCAAGAAGTTTTAAATCATCCTTGGTTTAATATTATAAATAAAAATGATTGTATGAATTTAAATTTTAATATAGACAATTTTATAAAATATGTTAATTCAAATAAATTAAAAAAAATGGTTTTAACATTTATTGCAGCAAGATTAAATGAAGATGAAGTAAAGAATTTAAAGGAATTATTTACTATTTTTGATACTAATAATGATGGTACAATAAGTTATTTAGAATTAGAAGAAGGATTAAAAAAATTAAAAAATGAAAAAATATCAAATAATGATATAGAAACAATATTTACTTCATTGGACACTGATAGAACTGGTTGTATTGATTATACACAATTTATAGCTGCTTTACTTGATGAAACAGTTCATTTAACTGAAAAAAGATTATATGAAGCTTTCGTAGCTCTTGACAAAGATCATTCTGGAACAATTTCTAAAAATGAAATTAAATTAGTTCTTAATTCTGAAAATGATGAAAAAATCGATGAATTAATTAAAAAAATTGATAAAAATGGAGACGGAGAAATTGATTATAATGAATTTTTAGATATGATGGGTTACAACCAACATATGGAATTAGATGATGAGTAGTAAATTATTTTTATAATATTTATATTATTCATTTAATAAACAAATTAAGAAATAATATTTATATTTTTGGTTTTTTTTTAAATTTAATTTAAGTTAATTTATAATTTCATTTAATATTTTATTTATATTTATTTATATTTAATTTCAAAATTAAATTTTTTATTAATTATATAAAAAAAAGAGAATTATTTTTTTAAGGATAAAATTAATTATAAAACATTTTATATAATAGATAAATTTATTATTATATCTAAAAATATTTAAACTTTATTTTTTTAAACAATAATAATATTTAAATATCATTTAAATTTCTAACATTGTAATTTCTAAAAACCATTTCATCACCAGGAAATCCAATAATATAATCGACTTTATCTAAAGTGACAGAGATAAATTTTTTATTTTGTGGTAAATCATAAATATTCTTATTTTTATCAAAATGAAATTCATTTAATTTCCCAATTTTTCCAATAACAATAAGGGAATTTTCAACAATTAAATTTTTTAATTCTTCATCAAAGGAATTTAAATCTAAAATATATTTACAATTAAAAAATTGATTATGATTAATAATCTCTTCATCTTCTTCTGATAAATTAATACAAATAAAAATTCCATCTGAATAAGGAACAAAAATACATCTTAAACCTTTTTCAATTTTTTTATAATTTAAAACTTCATCATTATAATTATTTATTTCTGAATTATTATTTATTTCTTTTTCATTTAATTCATTAATTAATTCATTTATTTTTTTTTCTTTTTCATTTAATTGTTCTTTTAAAGTGGAATTTTCTTTTAAATATTTTTGAAATGATTCATCAGAAAGTTTTTGATAATCTTCTTGATTTCTTTTTAACTTTAAATTAAATTCTTCTGTTATTTTTCTTATTTTCTTATTTAAAGTTTCTGTTTCATTTTTATGAGAAATATTTAATGAATTTATTGTTTCCATTTGTTCAGTTTTTGTCTTTTCTAAATTTTTATTTGTTATTACATAATCTTTTATTTTATTATCTAATTCTTCTTTCATTAAAATATAATCTTCATTTAATTTATCATATTTATCTTGAAGAATATTAAATTCTTTTTTTAATATATATTCATTTTTTTCATAAGTATCTTTTATTAAATGTAAATTTTTATTTTCTTCTTGAAGATTAAGGTAATTTTTATTAAATTCTTTATTTTTTTCATTTAATGATGAAATATTTGATAATATTTCTCTATTTTTTTTTTTTTCAGAAGATAATAAATCTTCCATACTCATAAATTTATTTTCATAATATCTTTTAATTTCAAGTTTTTCTATATTTTTCTTTTCAATGATTAAATTCATATGATTCATAAAAGTTTTTTTAATAATATTAGTTTGATTGATTAAATCTTGATAATTATTTTCTGATTTAATGCTTTTTTTAATTTCATTATCTAATTTAGATTGAATTTCTTGAATATAATTAACTTGAGATAAATATTCTTTTCCACTTAAAGCTCTTTCTTTACATAAAGGACAATTAAATATATTATTTCCATTTAAATTTCTAATGTATTTTTTTAAACTTTCACATTCTTTTTTTTGTTTTTCTAAATTTTGTGAATTTTTTATTAAATGAGTATTAAAATTTTCTATTACTTCATCTATTATTTTAGAAATTTTTTTCATTTCATTTAAATAATTATTTATTTTCCTTTCTTGATTTTCAAATTTATTATAATAATCCTTAATTTCTTTTTCTTTATATTTTAAAGATAAATTTGATTCATGTGCTTGAGTAATTAATGATTGAATAATATTTTCATTTAAATCTAAATTAAATGATTTTAACATTTCTTCTTTTTCACCTTCTAAAAAAACATTAGGCAAATCAAAATTTTTTTGAGGACAATCATATTTAAATTCAAATTTACTTTCAAAATTAAAAATCTTTTTAAAATCATTAGTTACATTTTTTTCATTTTCCTTTAAAAAAATATCTCTTAAATAATTTTCTTCATAAACCATTGCTTTAATTTTATCAATTTGTTGTAAAAATTTATAATTAAATATGGTTTTTCTTTTAATTTCAAGTAAAGTTTTATTATAAGATTTTAAAAAATTATTAGGAGATAACAAATACACAAAATCTTTATTAATATCATTAAATTTAATAGATAAATTATTTAACTTATCAATACAAATATCAATAGATCTTTTAATATTATTTAAATTAATAAATAATTCATTAATTTTAACAGAAAATCCTTCAATAGAATTTTTCATTTTATTAGTATATTCACCTAAAGTTTCTAAAGAAATTTGAAAACTTCTTAAAGAAGTAATATTAGAATATTTTTCATTTAATTGTTTTATTGTATCACAAGCATCATTAATTGAAATAACATAATTTGGATTTGAATTATATAAATTACTATCAAATATTTCTTTCATATTTAATAATTTACTTTTAAATATTGAAAAGTCTCCTCCTAAATCACTTATTAATGAATGTGCTATTTGTGATTTTTCTTTTAATAATTTTTCATATTGTTCACTATAAAAAGTCCAATCATTTTTTAATTGAATCATATTAGATGATTTTTCTAATTTTATTTTATCTTTAAAGTTATTTATTTGTTTTTCTTTCTCGTTTATT
>JAEEGL016915371.1_pt1 | contig 16568 bp, 16 predicted proteins | sample 9134231 | NCBI WGS metagenome assembly JAEEGL01 (sample SAMN16246548, study PRJNA631951) | gut metagenome | biome: gut microbiome; feature: rumen; material: fiber-attached | host: Bos | place: Iran: Karaj | collected 2018-10 | reverse complement strand
GCCGGCACAAGCCGCGAACTCAAAAACTCGATTGTGAACATCAACGACTCTCTTTCAGCACTTTTAGAAACCAATTTACCACCGGCAAGTCAGAAAAAACTCATTCACCAAGCCCGTTACAGCACAAGGCTTATGATGATGCTTGCTAACGATATTATGGACCTTGACAGAATAGAATCAGGAACATTAACATTTCAATACAATATCGTAAATCTGGAACAACTTTTAAACGAAATTTACGAATATTATCACAGCCAAAACCTTTACGTGCTGAAAAAACCTGTTGTATTCGTCAAAAAAATCGAATTGTCAGAAGAAAATCAAATCGTTAAAACCGATATTTTAAGGTTAAAACAAATTCTATCGAACCTAATCGGAAACGCTTATAATTTTACCAAAATGGGAAAAATAGAATTATGTTGCAAACAATATTCTAAAGACAAACTTTTGTTTTCGATTTCTGACACCGGCAACGGCATTCCCGAAGACGTTTATGAAAACGTTTATTCGCCTAATCAACGCCGTCAAACATTTTTCGACCATAAAATGCTGGAAGACACAGGTTTAGGACTTTTTGTCAGCAAAGAACTGATTAACAAAATGGGCGGGAACATTTGGTTCAATTCGCAATCGGGACAAGGTACGACATTTTATTTCACGCTACCTTTTACAAAAGTGTCGGAACTCGCCGTTAAAAATTCAATCAATTACGATTGGCAAAACAAATACGCCTTAATTATCGGTTGTGACAGATACCGTACCGTTTATATCAGCGAAATAATCAGCAAATACAAAATCAAATACAAAACCGTAATCATCGAAAATGAAGAGAAATTTCCAAAGGATATTCAACCACGCCCCGACATAATACTCATTGACGAAAAAATCGAAAACGCATATAAAAATCAAGATATTCCGCATACCGTATTTTCCGAAAAAATAAATCCATACGATTTTTGCCAGGAAATCAACAAAATCCTGACAAACGAAAAACAAAACTAAAACAAAAAAAATCATGTCAGAAAACAAAGAAATTAAAAACGGCGGCAAAGTTACTTTCGAGGGTAATGATGACGTTTATGTTATAAAAGTAAAATCCAAAAAGTTTCCATGGTGGATTTTTCTTTTACTTTTACCGCTTTTACTGCTAATAAAATGCAACAGAGATATTTCCGTTTCATGTTTTGACAAACAAAAAAATCCGATAACAAATCAAAACGTTAATTTAGAATACGTTTCACACTTTTTGTGGAATAACGGATTTTTGGTGTCGCAAAACGTTTCAAGAGAACAAACAACTGATAATCAAGGCAATACCATTTTCAAAGATTTGCCATGCAGTGTTTTTAGTTATATTTTTTACAGAGGAGAAAACGTAAAAGTTTCCGCTAAACAAACGGATTGTTATTCAGCAAGCGATACTATTAATAAATTTCACAGTGTCAATCACATAGATCTGATTTTTGCCGAACGCTTAACGTCTTTAACAATCAAATTAACCGACCTTAAAACAGGCTCTCCCCTACCCGAAGCGGAATTAGAATATATCGTAAACGGTCAAAACCAAAAATTCAACGCCGATAACAACGGTATCATAAACATTCCCGAGGCTAAAAATTGTTCAAGTTTTTCCATAACGGGACGTTGCAAAGACCACTACGACTCTTCAGTAACGGAAATAAAATTAGCTGAAATTAACAGCAATTATAATCTTCCGCTGCGCCCGATAAAAAAGATTGAACCAATAAAAATACAATTCGTTAATATTGACAGCCTAACACTCAAACCCATAGCCGGTGTTAAAAATCAAATTAAGATTTTTGATGCTGAACAAGGTAATATTTCTTTATTGGCAACAAGCGACAGCAAAGGTTGTTTTTATGTATCGGCAAAACCGGGTTCCCGCATTGAAATCACATCTCAAAAAAGCGATTACAAAGATAAATTTCATGTAATAAAAAGTTTCAGCACGGGAGAAAAAATCAAAATGCAGCCCATAAAAAAAGAAACACCGCCGACTCCGGTAAAAGAAGAAAAAGATTTAAAAGGTAAAACCGGCGACCTTAGAATAAATCTTCAATGGTATTGCAAAGCCGATTTGGATTTAATCGTGAAAGACCCGTGCGGCAATTTAACGTATTATAACCGCAAAACGTCTTCATGCAGCCAAAGTAGAGGCAGCCTTGACATCGACGCTAATCAAAATGCGACAAACGAGCCGTGGAAAGCATCAACAAGTCCTCAGGAAAATATCTATTGGACCAATCCGACGGGCGGAAAATATACGATTGCAATAGTTTGCTGTCCGTTCCACCCTCAAATGAATTTGAAATCACGGAAAATAGATTTTACGCTGACGATTGTAGACAAAAACGGCCGAATTGACAAACGCGGCAGCATCGGTGAAAAAGATTCACTGATTTTTACGACATACGATTTCAAAAAATAAACGACAAAAAAAACGGCTGCCAAAATTTTCTTGACAGCCGTTTTTTGTACTATACTTTTTCCCTTTTTCTAAAAAAATAAACCGAATTTACAATCAGCAAAACAACCGAAATAATTACAACAATTTTATCAATTATATTTGTCCATGAATTAAATATAACGTAATCATATTCGGTTGGACAATCAGCTTCCAAAGACGCTCGTTCATCACTCGGACAAGCTGTTGAATGAGCAGGATAACGAGAACCGTTAGGAGCTATAGCCTCTGCCCAAATCACATGACCTTTCCCGTCATGCCAGCGAACCTCTTCCAAGTTACCAAATTCATCAAACAATCTTGATGTATCAGTAACTATCCCTTTATGATATATTTTTTCTTGACATTTTGAATTTAAGCGAAAAGCATAAAACTCAATCCAAAAACCTTCCTTTTCATTATTTTCATAATGTCCAGCTTCGTCTAAAAAAACATTACCATCAATAGGAGCAAGACCAACCCAAAAACCACATTTCCCATTCTCATCAGAAACAGTAGGACCTATTTTTTCAAGTCCATCTTGATGGTAATAAATACAATACCGCCCCGGAGCTATTTTATTTCCGCATAAAATAATAAGAACAATCAAAAATATACCGATAAAATTAATTTTTAAAAGTAGTCTATTATTTATAGTTATCATCATGCCGTTTTATAGCTTTTACAATTTCGTTATACGGGATTCCTAATTTTCCTGTATATGCAAGATTCTTCAATTCAGTTAAATATTTAGTCATTTTTGACTTTTTCTTTTGCATATACAACTTATGGTCTTCATAACCGTTAATACCTCTATATTCCACTGCCTTTGCAATAGACTCTTGATATTTACCTAATTTCCATAACTTTGCTGTCTCAAAATGACTATCATGAATAAAAAGTTCATGACCGATAACTACCAATAAACTTGCAATTTGTTCAGTTGTTGTATACTTTATAATCTTATCTCCCTCTATTTTCGACCAACCGTTTTTTGGAAATAATTTTACTTCAATATTAAAAAAATATTTTTGCATAAAAGAATCTGCTTTATTTTTAAGTTTCGTATAATTATCTTTAATACCATACTCAATATAAGCACCATCTTTTAAGCAGCTTGATATATTAGCATTTAAACCACCTTGCGTAAAATCGTTTTCAATGAAAATTAAAGAGTTTTTCCCGTCCTTAAAAAAATTAAAAACCTCTTGTACAGATTTTGTTTTTTGTGCAATCTCTAATGCCTTTTTCACTGTGGCATATTGAAAACCATAAGTATATTCAAGTTCCCTATGAATAATATCTTCATAATTAACGCTTGACTTTGATTTATCAGCACAATGCACATATACAACACCTTTGCCGATAATTTTTTTCATCGAATCATCAGTTTTTTTTTCCCGTTCTTTTTTATTCGATTTCGATTTAGTTTCATCTGATAAATCAAACAATTTACCGATAACTCCGCCCAAAATTCCACCTAAAAGAACTGAAGCACAAACAGTTTTCTTATCAACGGTATCACTTCTAAATCCTTGAATAACCAAGCCTCCTAACGCACCTAATCCGATACCGGGGAATACGTGCGATTGTTTTTCCTGTACTATTGACATTTTTATTTCTATTTATAAAATTTAACGATTAATAACATTTCCACTCATATTCCAAATCCATGCCAACAATTTAAAAAGACAAATTGTCAGTTATAATATGCCTTTTTGACAGATTACAATATGACTATTTGTCAGTTTCCAAAAAGCAATAAAAAAAAACGGCTGTCAAAATTTTCTTGACAGCCGTTTTTCTTTTAAAAATATCTGATATTAAAATTATACCAAACCTTGTGCTAACATTGCATCTGCTACTTTCACGAATCCACCGATATTTGCACCTTTTACATAATTGATGTAACCGTCAGGCTCAGTACCATATTTAACACAAGTCTTGTGAATGTTGATCATAATCTGATGAAGTTTAGCATCAACCTCTTCTCTTGTCCAAGAAAGTCTTTCAGAGTTCTGAGACATTTCAAGACCTGAAACTGATACACCACCTGCGTTAGATGCTTTACCGGGAGCGTAAAGAATTCTTGCATTCTGGAAGATTTCAATAGCCTCAGGAAGTGAAGGCATATTTGCACCCTCAGCAACACAGATTACACCGTTGTCTACCAATGCTTTAGCGTTTTCACCGTTAACCTCGTTCTGAGTAGCGCAAGGCATTGCGATGTCGCATTTGATTGACCAAGGACGCTGACCCTCCATGTAAACTACGCCCGGGAAGTTATCTGCGTATTCTTTGATACGACCACGACGAACATTTTTGAGTTCGAGAATCCAATTGAGTTTCTCTTCATCAATACCGTCTTTATCGTAGATAGAACCGTTAGAGTCAGACATCGTAACAACTTTTGCACCGAGTTGGATACATTTTTGAACAGCGTACTGAGCAACGTTACCAGAACCTGAAATACAAACTGTTTTACCTTCCAAAGTATCGTTTTTGGTAGCGAGCATTTCTTTTGCGAAATAAACAACGCCGTAACCAGTTGCTTCAGGACGAATTAATGAACCGCCCCAACCGAGACCTTTACCAGTCAAAACGCCAGTAAATTCGTTTCTGAGTCTCTTATATTGACCGAATAAATAACCGATTTCTCTACCGCCAACTCCTATATCACCTGCGGGAACGTCAGTATCAGCACCGATATGTTTAGAAAGTTCGGTCATGAAACTCTGGCAGAAACGCATTACTTCGTTGTCAGATTTACCTTTAGGATCGAAGTCTGAACCACCTTTGCCACCGCCCATAGGAAGTGTAGTCAAAGAGTTTTTGAAAACCTGCTCGAAAGCAAGGAACTTCAAGATACCGAGGTTTACTGTCGGGTGAAGTCTCAAACCGCCTTTGTAAGGTCCGATAGCACTATTCATCTGAATACGGAAACCTCTGTTGATTTGGATTTCGCCTTTGTCGTCAATCCACGGAACTCTGAAAATGATAACTCTTTCAGGCTCAACCATTCTTTCGAGGATTTTACCTTTTTTGTATTTGGGATTTTCGTCGATGAAATCCATAAGGGATTCTACAACTTCTTTAACAGCCTGATGAAATTCACTTTCACCGGGGTTTCTTGCGATTACTTTCGCCATGAAGTCATTGACTTCTTTCTTTGATAAATCAGACATGGTTTTAATTAATTTTATTTTTTTAATAACTTGTTTTCTTATTTTCGACGTTGCAAAAGTATATAGTTTTTCTTATTCGCAAAACTATTTCGAGGGCTTTTACGTAAAATACGTAACAAGTTTTTTTCCCATTAATAGAGACTAAAGTTTGGTAATAATATTTTATTTTGATACTTTTGGCAAAAAATAATACTTTAAAAGAAAATAAAAAATGATTTATTCAGCAGACCAAAACCGTTACAGCGCAATGGAATACCGCAGAGCCGGTAAAAGCGGTGTAAAACTTTCAAAAATAGCCTTAGGCTTCTGGCACAATTTCGGCGATGTTAATACCCTTGACAACAGCCGCAAGATTATGCGTTTCGCATTCGACAAAGGCATAAATTATTTTGACCTTGCCGACAATTATGGTCCGTCATACGGCTCGGCGGAGGAAACCTTCGGAGTAATTTATGAAAAAGATTTTAAGCCCTACCGCGATGAAATGTTTATCGCCTCAAAAGCCGGACACGATATGTGGGAAGGACCTTTCGGTGAGTTCAATTCGCGCAAACATTTAATGGCGGGAATCGATAACAGTTTAAAGCGTATGAAACTTGATTATGTTGATATTTTTTATTCGCACCGTTACGACCCTGAAACACCCATTGAAGAAACTCTTCAAACCCTTGTTGATATAGTACGCTCGGGTAAAGCCTTGTACGTAGGAATTTCAAAATACCCTGCCGACAAAGCCGAATTTGCGTATAAATATCTGTCAGACAGAGATGTACATTGTCTACTCTATCAAGGGAAATATAATATGTTAAGCCGCGAACCCGAAGAAGATATTTTGCCTGAATGCGAGACTTCAGGAGTAGGATTTGCAGCCTTTTCGCCCTTGGCACAAGGACTTTTAACAGGAAAATATCTCAACGGCATTCCGGAAGATTCCCGCATGGCAAAAGATTTTTTCTTAAAAAAAGCCGATTTAACGCCCGAAATGATTGATAAATTGCGTCAATTCAAAAAAGAGGCTGACGAATTAGGACTCTCGCCGGCGCAATACGCTTTGGATTTCGTGTTAAAAAACAAAAACGTTACAACGGTAATCGTAGGCGCATCAAGCGTTAAACAATTGGACGAGCTTATTTTTTAACAAAAGCTAAACATTACCTCCAAAAATAAAAATAATACGCCCCAAAGGAATTACAATTTTTTTAACAATTTTTCTTGAATTTTATTTTTTTTAATTGTTATCTTTGAGGCGCATTATTTTAAGACTACTATGGAGGAAAAAATATTTTCAGACGAGGAAATTTTGAAAATGTTCAACAACGGCAAAACCAAAGAAACAGCATTCAGAATTATCGTCAAACAGTTTTCAAAACAGCTTTACAGCCGCATACGGGCAATTGTCAATACACACGAAGAGACCGACGATATTTTACAAAACACTTTCGTAAAGGCTTGGCGTGCATTGGATAAATTCCGTTTGGAGGCTAATCTTTACACGTGGCTTTTCAAAATTGCCACAAACGAAGCTTTTTCCCACATTAGGACTTCTCAAAAAAATACAGCTATTTCGTTAGACGACGATACTTTACATTTAGACATCTGCTCCATTGGCTCGCTCCAAGGCGACAACAGCGAACAAATCGAGAAAAAATTACTTTCAGCAGTCAGCCAATTACCTAAAAAACAAAGACTTGTCTTTGAAATGAAATATTTTAAAGAAATGAAATACGACGATATGGCTGAAGAACTTCAAACCTCAGTAGGAGCACTAAAAGCCTCGTATCATCACGCCGTAAAAAAAATAGAAAAAATCCTTACTGAATAAAACATAATAAGTTAAACTAAATCCATTTTCTGTAGTCTAAAAAGTATAAAAACCATCTGATATGACTATGAATATAAAATATGACATACCTAAAGACTATTTTGAGAGCTTGCCAGATAAAATCATGGACCGCATCAATTTTGAGCAATCCAGCCAAAATAGAGGAAAAATGCGTATATTAAAATTTATAACATACGCAGCAGCGGTTTTCATAGGATTCGGGATTTTTTACATCGAAGTTCTTGAAAAATCTGCAAATAAGGAAAACAAAAAAATAGAAAATTCGGATTTTTGGGAAGATTACCAAAACGATTTAGCAACAAAAAATACCGACGTAAAAGTTCTCTATTACACGGAAGAAGACAAATTAACTTCGGATAAAAGCAATTTAATAGAAATAATGAACGAATATCCATCTCCTATAACCTTTTATGAAAATTATGATTATTAAAAAACTTTTTTTGATATTTTTTTTATTGTCAGCGGTAAACGACCTTAATGCGCAAGATAATCCTGAGAATAGTTGGCAACAAAGAAAACAGCAATTTAAAGCTGAAAAAATTGCATATATTTCCACGGAATTGGGGCTGACAGTAGAGGAAGCTCAAAAATTTTGGCCCGTTTACAACAAATACGACGGCATACTTGATAGTTTGGGCGAGGCAAGACGTAAACTTTTTAATCCGAAATCCACTGATATTCATTCACTTAAAAATTGTCAGTGCAAAACTATCATGGACAAATGGTTTGAATTGGACAAAGAAGAATTAGCAGCGAAAAATGCTTTTTATAATGAATTACAAAAACTTTTTCCGGCGTCAAAAATTATGCAATATTATTGTTTGGAACACGAATTTCGCCGCAAAATAGTCGCTGAAAAACAGAAAGTTAACGGCAGTTTCGGAAAAAGTTACAAAAACGAATAAGATTTTTTTTGTTTAAATCATACTTTTTCTCTACTTTTGCTTTAAAATTATTTTTTCACCAAAAAAAACGTTAAACTAAAAAGAAAAAAAATGTTCGTTCCGCTGTTGCATTATCGGTCGAAATTTGAAATTTATTCAAGACTCAGTCCTCAAGAGTTTTCACGCCGCCTTTTTGACAGCGTAAAACCCGATTTGGAAAAGGCTTACATGAATAAAAGGTGGAGGCATAATATGCAATATGAATTTTCAGGAAGTTGGTTTCGTTTCATTTGGAATGGTTTCAATAGGTTTAACGGCATAAAAAAATGCAGCCTCAGTGTTGATAAAAATTTGGGACAAATCTCCGTTTCGGGCAAATACGAATTTACGGAAGCATTCTTGTTGTGCCTAATTTTCAGTTTGATACCGGCAGTAGCATACACCGGCGAACCGACTTGGAGAATCCTAACTTTTATAATAATTTGGACTGTTTATCTCATTAATTTTTTCATTTCATACATCAGATTAAACAAATACTTCAAGAAAAAAGTATTGGAAACTTTTCTTGAAGCAGATAAAACTTATCATAAAAAACTTTTATAATGAACGTAATGCTTGATACTCTACGCAAAGAGTTGAAAATCAGAAACATAACCGCATATATCGTTTTTAATACCGACCCTCACGGCAGTGAGTACATTCCAAAAGATTTCATGTTCATAAAAGCCTTGACGGGTTTTACGGGAGATAATGCGACTGTAATCGTAACTCAATCATTTGCAGGACTTTGGACGGATTCAAGATTTTTTCTTTCCGGCGAAAAAGAGTTGAAAAATTCAGGATTTACTTTAATGAACAAAGAAGGAAAACCGGAATTTACATATATCAATTATTTGAAAAAAAATCTCAAAGCCGGCGATTCAATTGCTTTTAACGGCGAACTCCTTTCGGCTAACGCATATTTCGATTTCAAAAACAAGTTTTCAAACATAACGGTAAACAATTCAACGGACTTATCTCAAGATGTTTGGAATGAAAAACCAGAGATTTTTTTCTCGAAAATGTTTATTTTGGACGAAAAATATTCAGGAAAAAGTTTTTCTCAGAAATTGTCTGAAATTCAAGACGTTATGGGAAAATACAAAGCCGATGTATTTTTGACCGCAGCTCTTGACGATATTGCTTGGACTCTCAATTTAAGAGCCTCTGACATTGATTTTTGCCCCGTTTTCCGCTCGTTTTTAATAATAGAGAAAGATACTAAAACTACACTTTTTATCCACAAAAAACGTCTTTCTCCTGAAATCGAAAAATATTTAAGCGGTTTAAACATTGATACTAAGGAATATGACTTAGTTTGTGATTATTTGTCAGCTATAAAACAAAAAAATATAATGCTTGATGGCAACACCGTAAATTCTTTGTTGTATTCCTCGGTTGCTGCCTCGTGCAAAATCATAGACAAACCCTCGCCCGTGCAACTATTAAAAGCGAAAAAAAATCCAACCGAACTCCAAAACATGAATCTTTCGATGATTGAAGACGGTTTGGCATTAGAAAGATTTTTTTACCGCTTTGAAAAGAATTTAGCTGAGGGCGTAAAAATGACAGAACTCTCTGCTGCTCAAATACTTTTGGAGGAAAGAAAAAAATCAGAAACCTTCTTGTTTGAAAGTTTTGAATGTATTTCAGCGTTTAATCCTCATGCCGCGATGCCGCATTTTGCCCCCTCGGAAAAGGACAATTTAACGATTGAAAAAGACGGAGTTTATCTCGTAGACTCGGGCGGACAATATTTATTGGGCACAACAGATGTTACACGAACTATACCGACCGGAAAATTTCCCGAAAATTTTGCAAGGGATTACACTTTGGTTTTAATCGGTAATTTGAATATTGCAATGCAAAAATTTCCGATAGGGACACCGGGCTCAAGACTTGACGTTTTGGCACGTCAGGCACTTTGGCAGTACGGACTTGATTTCGGACACGGTACAGGTCACGGAGTTGGGTATTGCTTGAACTGTCATGAAGGACCTCATGCGTTTTCAACTTCAAGCAAAAAAAATAATGCCGTAGCCTTTGAACCGGGCATGATTATAACCGATGAACCGGGCTTATACATTGAAAATCAATACGGTATCCGACATGAAAATATGTTGGAAGTAGTAAAAAGCAGTTACGATGGATTTTTAGAATTCAAAACGATGACACTTTGCCACATCGACACCCGTCCTATCATAAAGGAACTTTTAACAAAAGAGCATATTAAATTCTTAAACGCTTATAACAGAATGGTTTATGAGGTTTTAAGTCCGAAATTGGAAGATAAAGTAAGAGAATATTTAAAAGAAAGAACGGCGGAAATTTAAAAAAAATCCGCCCTTTCTTTGATTTTTTTACCAAAAACGCCAAAAATGTTTTACCGCACCGTGTCCGTTACCTAATTGATAATCAGAGCCTTCGCGGATTGCATTTTGAATATAATTTTCAGCATTTTCAACGGCACATTCAAGGCTCAAACCTTTAGCCAAAAACGCCGCTAACGCACTCGACAAAGTACAACCCGTACCATGAGTGTTTTGCGTTTTCACTCTGCGGGTTTCAAACTTTGTAACAGTCTTTGTTTCAAAATTATACAATACATCAAACAAATCATCGTCTAAGAAATGCCCCGCCTTCAAAAGCACGGAACATCCCGACAACTGCGCTAATTCTTCAGCACATTTTTCTGTTTCATTTTGCCCTAAAATCTTTTTCGACAAAAGCACTTCCGCCTCCGGCACATTTGGCGTTATAATCGTAGCAAGTGGCAAAAGTTCCTTTTTAAGAACCTCAACAGCCTCCTCACTCAAAAGTCTATGTCCCGAAGTTGAAACCATAACCGGGTCAAGAACTATATTTTTAACATTAGCACATCTAATAGCCTGTGCCACAGTTCTTACCGTTTCGGCTTTTGAAAGCATTCCGATTTTAATACTATCGGCACCGATGTCATCCAAAACAGCTTTTATCTGCCCCGAAATAATCTCGGAAGGAATATCATGGACGGCTTTTACACCTAAAGTATTCTGAACCGTTACCGCCGTTACCGCACACGAGGCATAACAACCGCACGCCGAAATCGCTTTGATGTCAGCCGGAACGCCTGCCCCTCCGCAAGAATCCGTACCTGCTATCGTTAAAACTATGTTATATTTTTTTTTCATCTTTTTAAGCCGAAAAATGGTCAAAACCGTTAGTTAAAAACATATTTTCAGTAAAGAAAATTTCATCGCTGAAACCATTTTTAATAGTACCGATTTGATAAAGTTTTTTTCCGAATTTCTTGAAATACGCCTCATTAACAGCCGCAAATTTCTTAATATCAACGGTTAACAAAAGTTCGTAATCCTCACCGCCGGAAAGTGCAAACTGACGTTTCTGAGTATAGCCGAAATTAGAATTTTCCTCCAACTCCTTTGAAATCGGTAATTTGTCTGTTTCAATAACAGCCGAAACTTGCGATAATTTCATAATATGCTTTAAATCAGAGGATATGCCGTCGGAAATATCCGTCATCGCATTAACACCCTCAAGCGATGCCAAAAACATTCCTTCCAAAACTCTCGGCTGAGGATTATGATGATAATCAATCAGATAACGTGCATTTTCGTCGCGTTTCAAATTCTTGTTAAGCAAAAATTCCAAACCCGCCGCCGAATTGCCGAGAACGCCCGTAACACAAATTACATCACCCGGTTTTGCCATCGAACGAAGTTTTTTTGCATTCTTTTTTGCCTTTCCCAAAACGGTAACGTTAATTACAATATTTTCAGGAGATTTCGTTGTGTCGCCGCCAAGCAAAGGACAATTATATTTTTCGCTCAAAAAAGCATACCCCTTAAAAAACTCGTCCATAAACTCAACAGAGGTATTTTTAGGCAATCCTAACGACAAAAACGATGCGCAAGGCTCTGCACCCGAAGCGGCTAAATCACTTAAATTAACCGCTAACGATTTTTTCCCAAGTTGAAAACCGCCGATTTCATCTTTGATAAAATGTACGTTTTCAATCAACAAATCGGTACTAACAAGCGTTTCCCTTTTAGCATCTTCAGGCAAAACGGCACAATCATCGCCTATACCTAAAAAGCCGTCTTTCAACGGCTTATGAAAATATTTTTCGCTAAAACGCTCTATAAAACCAAATTCTCCGAGTTCGTTCAATAACATTAATTTCCGTTCAATTTGTTAGCTAACATCCGAGCCTTGATTTGTGTTAAAACTTGTTTGGTATTAAGAGCAAAATCGCTTTTCATCATCCAATCGTAATAACCTAAATCAAGTTTCGACAAAACCTCTTCAACTTTTTTGCCTTTATGTTTTCCGAAATTGAAAACTTCGTTACCGTTTTCGTCATAAATAATTCTGCCGGCAAAATCAGCATTATTGGTTTGAGCTGAAAATTTTGACAAAAATTCTGTATTATTTTCCAATTCGGAATATTTATCCAATTGCGCTTTCAGAACTTCGTAAGTCGCTGTTGTATCGCCTAAAGCAGAATGAGCATCGGTTAAATCCTTGTTACAATAAAATTTATAAGCAGCACTAAGGTTACGCTGTTCCAATTTGTGATAAATCACCAAAACGTCAATGCACTTACGTTTGCGCATATCAAAATCAATTCCGGCACGCAAAAATTCTTCCACCAAAAGCGGAACGTCAAATTTATTAGAATTAAAACCGGCTAAATCGCAGTTTTCCAAAAACTTATTGAGCTTGGGTGCGATTTCTTTGAAAGTCGGACAATCTTTCAGATCCTCCATTGTAATACCCGTAATTTCAGTGGCTTCCTTGCTGATAGGAACAAGCGGTTTTATTCTTGCCGTGTAACTTTCTTCCGACTGATCGGGGTTGATTTTTAACACGCTAAGTTCGATAATACAATCGTGAACGATATTAAGCCCCGTTGTTTCGAGGTCAAAAAATGCTATCGGTTTTTTAAGATTCAGATTCATTTTCTAAAGTGGATTGTTCTTGTTTATTATTAACTTCTTGATTTTTAGGTTGTTGTGTACGATTTTTAACAAAAGCCGGCGGACGCAAAACAAAGTTTTGACCAAGATAAACCCTTCTTACTTCAGGGTAGTCGGCAAGTTGTTGCGGCGTTACTTTCTGAAGGATAGTGCCGTCATAAAGCAGATACGCACGGTCGGTGATTGAAAGAGTTTCATCAACGTTGTGGTCGGTAATCAAAATACCGATATTTTTATCTTTTAATTTAGCGACAATAGATTGAATATCCTCAACAGCGATAGGATCGACACCGGCAAAAGGTTCATCCAAAAGGATAAATTTAGGATCAACAGCCAAAGCTCTTGCTATTTCGGTTCTACGTCTTTCGCCGCCCGAAAGTTGGATTCCGAGACTTTTTCTGATGTGTCCTAATCCGAATTCCTCTATCAGGCTTTCAAGTTTTTCCTTTTGGTATTCCTTAGAAAAACCTCTGACCTGCATAACGGACAAAATATTATCTTCAACGGACATTTGACGGAAAACCGAAGCCTCTTGAGGCAAATAACCGACACCGAGTTTAGCACGTTTGTACATGGCGTATTTGGTGATTTCGAGATCGTCGAGAAAAATTTTTCCGCCGTTAGGTTGAATAAGACCGACTATCATATAAAACGAAGTCGTCTTACCGGCACCGTTAGGACCCAACAAACCCACGATTTCGCCCTGTGAAACACTTACAGAGGAATCTTTTACGACGGTACGTTTGCCGTAAATTTTTACTAAATGTTCTGCTCTTAATTGCATTTGAAAAAAAATTTTGATGCGCAAATATACACAAAAAAAGACAAACTGAAAAATTAACTTTTCACTTTGCCTTTCAATCAGAAATTTTTTTCGATTTTCTTACAATTCAATTACAGAATTTACGTTGCCTGCACCGTCATCTACGAGTTTACGTGTAGGATCGTTAATCCATTTTTCACCATCCAAAACGTATTTGAATTGGTAAGAACCTTTTTTAAGTTCGATGGTTGTTTCAAATCCCGTAATGGTTTTGGTCATTTTGTTAGCCTCTTTATCCCAGTTATTGAATTCTCCAGCAACTGAAACTTCGTTAGCGTTTTGTGCCTCTTCATTAGTCAATTGCAACAAAACAGCAACTTTAGATGCTCTTGTGGTTTTTGCCGCTTTAGGAGCTGCTTTTTTAGCAGATGATTTTTCTGCGGCTGTTTCCGAATTCTTCTTTGCCTTAGCCATTTTTTTACTTTTTTGAGTTTATTATAATATTAATTTTATTAATTGTGACGCAAAGATGTAAAAACTATCACAAACTACCAAAGAACTTTGTATTATGTTTATATTAACTTTTTTTTACATTTAATACAATTCCTATTTTGTTTAAAACGCATAATAATAAAACTTTCAGATTTTTTTACTAACACTTCCACTATTTCTCACAGCAACATTCATAGCGTAGATTTCTAATTTTTAGTTAATTTCTTTTTCTTTGTGATTTTTTCAAAGTCTTGAAAATCCCGTTAAGAATCAAAAATCAACTTGCGAAGTTCGTGGATTTGGTTAGCTGGGACTTTTAACATTTTTACCGCATTGTCGAAATCAAAACCGCTCGACATAATATTTTTTATACTTTCAACAAGTTGTTCTGCGCGACCTTCTGCGCGACCTTTTTGTCTGCCGATTTTTTCGCCTTCGTCAAAGCCCAAAACTCGGCTCGACCACAACACACTCTGACTCAAACTCAGGCTCTCCAAATATCTGAAATATGCTTTGCGGTCTTCTTCGCTAAGAGAATCAATCCTCAAAACTTCACGCGCCTCTTTCAAACCTTGTGCTGTGTAACTTTCGGGTATTTCGCCTGTTTTCAAAACAGAAATCCATTCTTTTAAAGGTGTTGTAACTTCTTCGTCAAATTTATTAACTCTTAAAATATAATATATCGGGAAAATACCACTAACTTCTTTTACTTCAAAAAGTTCCTGCTGACGTTTGGTAAGTTTTAAAACGTCTTTTTTGTTGTTTAAATTAGTGAAAACAGTTGTTCCTTTATAAATATAACCTTTCCCCTGCCCTAACCCAAAATAAACGATGTTAACAGAATAAACTTTCGGAACAGTACGATATTCTTTTCCAGATTTTGTGTATTCAGTTACAACTTTTGCCGTACCGAATTGCATACGCTGAAAATAATCAATTTCGTGATCGTTTTGAACCTCTATGATGATTTTTTCTTTATTTTCGTCCTCCACTAAAAGGTCTACACGATTGAATTTTTGGTCAGAAGTTTCTTTATTGCTCTCGCTTTCAAGAATCGACTGAATTTTTATTTGTTTTTCCAACAATACACTCAAAAAGCCTTCCAAGACAACAAAACTGCCTTTGTTGCGCAAGAGTTTTTTTATAAACCAATCGAAACTGATATATTTTGGCATAGCGTTTACTATTTTTATGTTCGTTGCAAAGATAATATTTTTTTATTAATCCACAACAAAAAAAACGACTACCGAAAAAAGCATTTCGATAGTCGTTATATTTTACAGAATATCAGTAAATTCTACAGACCACGCACAAGCCGCACAGAGCACCCGTAGTCGACGTAGAACGGGCGCGTGGCCCCGTCGCCGGCGAAGAAGTGCAAAATGTAGGCGTTGTTGTCGTCATCAGGTGAACTTGACCAGTAGAAGCCCTCCTTGCCGGCGTAGCCGCCACGAATGACACCAGCCGCAGGGAAGAAAACTGAACCGTAGTCAGTAGAAAAAGTAACGCCATTTTCCGTACCTGTGCCATTCCATTTCTCCGATCTTGTTACTGTTACGTCTTCAACAGTTTCTTGTCCTGTCAATTCTTTGAAATTGTCGGCTGAAGGTAAGTCGTAACCTATAACGCTATTTGCCAATGTTTGTGCATCACTCCAATTCTTTTGATCGGTTTCTGATGATGTCGCATTTGACGTACACCAAAGAACATTGCCAACTCCAAGGTCTACTACATCGGTGCGGATGATTGTGTAGATTTCGCTTGATTTTGCGGTTTTTGTTCCAAAGAAACGTCCTGAAACTTCACCGGCAGGAACAGCAGCATAACATTTACCGCCTGAAACATCATACCATCCGCTTCCGATGTTGACTTTTTTCTGATTCTCAGAAACTTCAAACACGAGGTACGCATTTTGGTCT
>JAEEGL016884045.1_pt1 | contig 16568 bp, 10 predicted proteins | sample 9134231 | NCBI WGS metagenome assembly JAEEGL01 (sample SAMN16246548, study PRJNA631951) | gut metagenome | biome: gut microbiome; feature: rumen; material: fiber-attached | host: Bos | place: Iran: Karaj | collected 2018-10 | reverse complement strand
TTACTTTATCTGTTGTATTCTTTTTATTTTTATGCATTTCTGTAAGCAGGCGGTCTGCAATTCCACCTCCCCGGATAATCTGAGGCTGGGTGGAAGTATCCCATCCGTATTTCTGGAGGATTGAAAAAATTACTGTTTTGAAAGATTCAAGACAGTAATCCTTTTTGCTGGCTAATTCAACTGAACGGCTAATTCCCCATGCAATTGCTGCTCCGTGAGTTATAGCTCCTGAACCTGCAAGATTTTCCAGTGCAGTTCCAAAAGTATGACCAAGACTTAAACAGATTCTTATATTTTCATCTGTAAAATCTTTTGAAACAACCTGAGCTTTTGCCAGAACTGATTTTTTGATAATTTCAAGAATTAAATCTTTGTCACGGGTAAGGATTTTATCAGTATCATTTTTAAAAATTTCGTATAAATCTTTATCAAAAAGAAGGCCTGTCTTAAATGCTTCAGCCAGACCTGAATTATATTGTTTTTCCGGAAGGCTCTGAATAAAATCCGGGAATATATCAATTTGAGCTGCAGGATAAAATGTTCCAATTATATTTTTGTATTCATCAAAATCGCAGCTGGTTTTTCCACCAATGGCCGAATCAGCCATAGCAAGAAGGGTAGTTGGAACAAGTTGAACCTGTACGCCTCTTTTGAAAATTGAAGCAATAAAAGCAGTCAGATCGCAGATTACACCACCGCCAATTCCAACAAAACAATCTTTACGAGAAAAATTTGCATCGGTAGCAGCTTTCACAATTGAAAGAACTGTTTCTATTGTTTTTGATTTTTCTCCAGAACCTATTATCAAAAGACAGTCATTTTCGTAAAAACCATCATCAAATCGAGATGTAAATTCCTGCATGCATTCCAGACTGGCTACAGTTGAATCTGTAATAAAAAATCTTCTGGTCTGCTTGTCTTCTCTGTTTTCATAAAAAAGTTTAACCAGATCAGGCTGTTCAGAATGAATAATTACATCAGATTTTTCTGTTCCAGGATGTATGGAAGGATAGGCAATTGAAATTGAATTGTTAGACATATCAGTACTTATATTAGTATTTTTTGTCCATTTCGTTAAGTTCTTTTATGTTTTTTTCCAGACGTGCAATTTCTCTGTTAAGCATTTTTTCGTAATCTAAATCACCATTTACAATTCTTTCTCTTTCATCTTCCCAGTTTTGTTTTCCTGTAATAAAAAGAAAGTTAAATGATGATGCATTTGCTTTTTCACACCAGACTTTTGCTTCCTGCCAGTAATAAAGTCCTGCTTTATAATAAGATAGGGCAGTTTCCATATTGCGAAGATATTCATCTTTCCATGGTGCGTCATAAAAATAAATGCATTTTTTATCATAAATACGACCAGCTCTAAGATGCTGTTCAATGAGTTTCAGATTTATGTGCATTTGAAAAAGATAACGATATTTTTCCCATTCTTTTTCAGTTTCAATTTTGATATCAACAAACTGGGGATTGCAAAAATCTGCTTTTGCGGCTCTTTCCAGCCAGTAAATATTTTCTATACAGTCGTCCGGAGACTGCTGGTAATGTACGTGATAAAGTTTATACCAGTCTTCTTTGTATTTGACCATGTATGCCCAAAGGCTGCTGGTCATTATGATTGAGAGAAAAAATACTGAAATAAGACTTTTCAAAAAATGCTTTTTCACACTTTGATTATCGGAAAGCGGAATTAATAATTTAGATATTTTGCAAAGTCTCTTTTATAAATGTTGTTATTTCTTCAATTGATTTACTTGCGTCTATTCTTATGATTTTCATCTGATTTTTATCTGCATTTTTTTCATAATCACTGATAATTTCTTCATACATAGCGGCTATTTTTTTCTGTAAATCAATTTTTTCATAGATTTCTTTTTTTTCGTTACGGGCATTTACTCTGGAAAGAGAAATTTCAGGATTAATTTCAAAAAAGAAAAGATATTCTGGAAGTGGAAAAGGAGAATTTAAAAGTTCAGGGAGTTCCTTCCCACAGGAAATAGACTGATATGCAAGACTTGAAAATAAATATCTGTCGCTGATTACAACTTTACCTTTATTTATAGTTTCAATAACTCCATTTTTTCCGTAGATGTGTTCACAGCGGTCTGCCGCAAAAAGATAGGAATTAGTTTTTTCATCTACCTTAAAATCTCCTGCAAGCATTTTTCTTAAAAAAAGTCCGGTTGGTCCCGAAGTTGGTTCTGCTGTTGCACAAAATTTTTCAGGATTACTTTCTACAATTTTCTTAATCTGGGTGGAAGTTCCGGCTCCATCAATTCCTTCAAATACAATAAAGTTTTTCAAAATCATAAGTTTATTATAACCGTGTTAAAAAAAATGTACTATATAGTTATGAAGATTTTTGATATAATATTTTGGCTAAAATGGGCTCTTTATACAAACTTGGGCGAATTCGCATTTATATTTTAGTTTTCCTCATTTTTCTTGCGTTCTTCTTGAGCATTCCTTTAAGAAAATCTGTAAACGGAATGTTTGATAAAAAGATGAATGCTCTTACTGCATTTGTTAAGGAAAAAACAGGCCTGGTTGTAAAGTATGAATCCCTTTCTCCATCAATCATAACAGGAATTTCAGTTCGAGGGATTTCTTTGTATGATCTGGAAAATAATGAAATTCTTCAGGTTAATAAGGCAAAAATTTCTTTCAAGCTTTCAAAACTTCTGAAACTTGATATTCAGCAAGGAATTTCCAGCGTGCTGGTGGATGGAATTAAAGTAGATGTTGATAAAATTGTAAATCTTCTTAAAGTGCTTAATATTTCTTTTGATTCTCAGGGCCAGCTGCAGATTCCTTCAATTGAGTCAATACAGTCTTTCCTTCCTGAAAATATCAAACTTAAAAATATAGATTTTACCTACGATTCTCAGGATATTCTGCTTTCAATGGCAATTAAATCTATTGCACTTAATAACAATCCAAGAAAACAAATCCTGGATGTGCGTTTTGATTCAAATTTAAAAGCCAGAATTGCATCTCTCACAAAAACCATAACAGGCAATTTTAATATCAATGGTACAATCACCCCTGATTTAAATAATTCCCAGCTTAATTTGAAACTTTCCAACCTTACTGATGGAAACTTCAAAATGAATAAATTTAATCTTCATGCTGCTTATAATGATTTTGTTTTTGATGTTCATACCATTCAGGCTGTAAATCCTCTTTCAATTGCCGCAGATTTTAATCTGCAAACTATGGAATTAAATGCGAAAATCAGAAGTAATAATCTTTCACCAACTTCTGTTTTCTCTATTAATTCTATGCAGGAAGAACTTGCAAAAATAAAAGGAATGAAGATAAATTCAGAAACAAGTCTAAGTTCAAATATTAATGAAAAAAAACTCAACTTTGTGTCTGATACCAGCATCCATTTTCCAAAGGAAATTTTTCCTGAAGGTTTTGATTTATCCTTTTTTATTAGTGGAAATGAAAAAGATCTTTCTTTGAAAAAACTTACTGTAGAAGGTCCAAGAATAAGTGCTTCTGCAAATCTTGATTTTAAGTATGCCAGACAGCAGCTTTCGGGTCTGATAGAACTTAATAATCTTCTTCTGGAAAATAATAAATCGCTTGCAACTGAAATTTATATTGATGCTTTGGAGTCTGGTTTTATGGCTTTTTCACCACAACTGTTTATTGGTGATAAGGCACTTACAGCACTTCAGTTTTCAGTTTTGCCTCAGTCTGATTCTTATGATTTTTCTTTTGAAGCTTATGATTATTCTCATATTGATACCGAAGCCCCTGGATTAATCACCTTTGACGGCAGTTATCTTTTAAAATCTAATTATCTGCAGTCAAACATTTCGGTTAACAGTCTCTTTTTTGATAGTATTGCCGATTTTGCAGCTCAATTTTTAACACAGGAATATGCTCATTATTTTACAGATAATTCTGAAAAGTTAAAACCTTATGTTCTTTCGGGAGATATTTTTGCGGCTACAGATTTTCATACTTTTTCTTTCAATGTGCCTTACATTCTTGCTGCTAATACAGAAAAAGATAATCAGTTCCTTATGGTTTCTCTTAATGGTTCTGAACAGAATTTGCAGGTAAATCAGCTTTCTTTTGTATATGGAAAGTATGCCTGTGATGCTTCCGGAACTTTTGATAAGGCCTATGATTCTTCAGATATGTTTTTCACCCTCGATTTGAATGCCGCTTCAATCCCTTATCATTTTTCTGGTTCTATCATGCCTGAAATTATTTCCATCACCGGAGATTATGGTACAGACATTGAAGTAAGAATGCAGGATGATATGAAGATTGATGGCCATCTGAATATAAAAAGTCTTCCTGTCAGCCTGATTACTAATTCAATTATTTTTACTACAAATACAAAGTTCCATTTTGATAAAGAAAATGGTCCAGAACTTCAAATTAGTACTTTTGAAGCTGAACTGGCAGACAGTAGTGTTTCAGTAAGTCCAAAACTTGTTCTTTCTGGAAATATGACAAAGTATGGTGCACAAATTGATTCTCTTGCCTATACAGATTTGTATTCAGCTCTGGTTGGTACAGCTGATTTAATGATTAATATAAATGAAGGTTTGTTTGATTCAGTAGGAATGATGGTCAATGTAAAAAATCCTATGTCGGAAGAAAGCATTGTCATAGACGGAAATATTTCTAATCCTTACCATCTGCCATTAACCAGTGAAAATCTGCTTAAATATATCTATATAAATATGCAGCTGCAGATAAATAAGTTCAGCTTGAACCGATTCGCTTTTTCTCAGAGTGAAGAAAACCAGGTTACTGCAACTTTATTTACATCTGGAACTATAGAACATCCTTATGTTTCAATTAATATTGTAGATTCTGCTTTCCTTGTCGCTTCAGATTTTATGAAACTTAATGGAAGCCTTGTTCTTGAAGACCGCGATATCGATATTAATGATTTTACATTCTCTTACAGTTTCCTCACAGTCGATTCAATAAATGCAAAAGCCTCTCTTTCAGATATGAAGATGGATGCAAGTGGAAATTTAAATTGTGATTTGATGGGAAAAACTTTGTATGCGCCTTTGTCTCTGACTGTAAATAATGCAATTGTTCCAAGCGGAGCTTTACTTCCAGATTCCTTTATGGTTACTCTTGAAAGTAAAGAAATTTCTGGTTCTTTAATAAAAAAGAAATTCCCTGTCAGTTTAAATGTGCTTTATCAGGATAAGTATTTTTCAATGTATTCTTCTGAAAATCTTGGGCTTACTGGTAGTGTTTCCAGCGAAGGTCAGGTGGAAATGAGTCTTGATATTCAGGATTTTATTTCTGCAAAAATTGATGGAAGCGTGAAGGGTACAGATATGGATCTTGATATGTATGATTGTAATGTTAATCTGAAGAAATTACTTTCATATGTCACTCTGGATGACCTGATTCATGTAGAAAAAGGGGATCTTGCAGGTATTCTCCACATTGGCGGTAATATGGATGAACCTGATTTTCTTGGTAACTTTAATATTGTCGAACCTGAATTTAAAATACCTGTTCTTTCTAAACAGAAACTTTTTACCGACTATATCAGTTTGAATTTTGTACATAACGAAATTACCCTTGAAAAAAATGTTTTCAAAACCAAGAGGGGCGAAGCTCTTGAGCTGGATTTTAATATCTTCCTTAATAAATGGCTTTTGAATCATGTTGAAGGAAATGTTAAAACTTTAAAACGAGATTTGTTCCCGATAAATCTTAATACTCCAATCGTAAAGTTTAATGGTGATGTTTCCCTTGATGCTCAGGTATATTTTGAAGAACCTGTTCTGGAAGTTACTGGACGGGTTTTTGCAGAAAATGTTTCTGTAGAATCTTCCATTTCATCAATCAGTTCTTTGAGTATGTCTTCTGCGGCTATGACTGCGGATCTGCCAGAAATTAACATTAAGGCAGATCTGGATGTAAGTTTGGGAACTCACGCATCAATCAATTTTAATCCTTTGTTAAGATGTGTTTTTGTTCCTAATACAAATCTGAAATTAAAAATTGATCAGAATTCTGAACTTTATATGGTTGATGGAGAACTTAAACTCAAATCTGGGGATCTTGCTTATTTGAACAGGAACTTCTACATAAAACAGGGAGTAATTAAGTTTAATCCGGATGATATTACTAATCCTCTTGTAACTATAAATGCAGAAACCCGCGAAAAGGATTCCAGAAATCAGACTGTAAAAATCATTCTGGCGGTGGAAAATCAGTATCTTAAATCTCTGGAACCTAAATTTTCTTCAATCCCTGCTAAATCTGAAAATGAAATCCGAAATCTTCTTGGTCAGATTGTTGTAGCCGATTCTTCCAGCGCTTCGAATTTCCTTTTTGCAGCTTCAGATTATGCCCTGCAGTCCACCGTTGTCCGTACCGCTGAAAATAAGTTGCGAGACTTACTTAATTTTGATATATTTTCTTTACGAACCAATGTATTACAGAATACTTTGAATTTAGGTTTATCTGGAAAATTAGCTAATGAAAAGCTGACAATCGGTAACTTTTTAGATAATTCAACTGTTTATATAGGTAAGTACCTGAACAGTTCAATATATGTTGATGCTATGCTTCATGTATCTTTGGAAGACAGTAGTATTAATAATATAACTTCATTCGGTTCTTTGATTTTCCAGCCAGAGTTTGGTATGGAAATGGAGTCACCATTCGCAAATATTCGTGTAAATGTTGCTCCAGACATTAATGCTTTACTAAATAATCAATTTGTACCTTCTACGTCATTAACTCTATCGTGGAAGTTTGCATTTTGATAGGAGTCTATGATGCATCGTAAAGTGCTATCTGTATTCTTAATTCTTTTCCTTTCAGCATTTTCATTGTTTGCTGATGAAGGAGAGTGGTACTGGAATCAGCCAATTTCAAAAATTGATTTTGTCGGATTAAAAAATGTAAAACGTTCAGAATTAAATGGTTTAATCAGTTCATATATCGATGATTTATTTACTGAAGATACATATAACGATATCCTTGACCGTCTTTATGCTTTGGATTGTTTTGAAGATATTAATCCTTATGCAAAACATGATCCCAAAAATGATACAAGTGTTCTTCTTGTTTTTGAAGTAGTTGAAAGACCTGTTGTAAAAGCTATTAACTTTGTAGGAAATACAAAAGTCCGCAATGGGGAATTACGTGAACAGATAAAAGTTAAAACCAGCGATGTTTATGTAGAAGCAAAAGTGCTGGTGGATGAAAGAATCATCAGAAATTATTATCTTTCAAAAGGATATACAGCATCAAAAGTTGAACACAGTGTTGAAAGAACTGATCAGGGAATGATTATTACCTTCAACATTACAGAAGGTGCTAATAACATTGTAAAAGAAATAAACTTCTCTGGTAATACAATTGTATCTGCAAGAACCCTTAAGTCAAAACTTGAACTTAAAGAAAATGGTTTTATGAAGAGCGGAGCATATCAGCCTGCAACTCTTGAAAAAGATAAACAGACTGTCCTTGCATATTACAGAGAGCATGGTTATGCAGATGTAAATATTCTTGATGTAAAAATTGATACTGCTTATAACGAAAGTAAACAGAGAAATGAATTAACACTTACTTTTATTATTCAGGAAGGCTTCCAGTATAAATATACAGGCATGAATCTTTCTGGAAATGAAATTTTTACAGAAAAAGAACTTATTCCAATTCACAAATTAAAGATTGGTGCTACTTATAATGAAACAAAATTTCAGGAAGATTTAAACAGCATTCAGAGTGTTTATTATGAAAACGGATATATGTCCAACGGCTTTGAAGTTATTCCTGTAAAAGATTCAGATCGTCATGAAATTTCTTTTGATGTAACAGTTACAGAACGTGAAAGAAGTCATATTGAAAATATCATTATTAAAGGAAATTCAAAAACTAAAGATTATGTAATCCGCCGTGAAATTCCTATTGAAGAAGGTGATGTTTTCTCAAGAGATAAAATTATCAATGCTATGAGAAACCTTATGAACCTGCAGTACTTCTCAAGCGTTATTCCAGAACCTCAGCAGGGTTCAGAAGAAAATCTTGTTGATCTTGTTTTGTCAGTTGAAGAACAGTCTACTTCAATGTTCCAGTTTGGTATGACTTTCTCTGGTGTAACAGATCCTAATCAGCTTCCAATTTCTCTGTTCCTTAAAATTCAGAATTCAAACATTTTTGGTGAAGGAAAATCAATTTCTGCTTCAACAACTATTTCAAACACAGAACAGTCTTTGAGTTTTACTTATGGACAGAACTGGCTGGGAAATCTTCCAATTTCTCTCACCCAGTCTTTGACTCTTTCTCATGAAAATGCAACAGGTCTTGTAAACTTCTTTGAACCTGATATGACTCTTAATCAGAGAGGATATTATTTGAATTATCAGGGATGGAGTGCAAGTTTAGGAACAGGACTTGCAAGACGTTTTACTTATGACTATGCAATTCTGTCATTGTCAGGTGGTATTAGTAATAGTTTGAATAATAACCAGTATGATGAAGGACTTTATGTTCCTGTTGATACAAGCATTTCGTCTTATGCAAATCACTGGGGTATTACAAATTATATTTATACAGGTGTTTCTGTTGATAACCGTGATATCAGTTATGAACCAACAAAAGGATGGTTCGCAAGTCAAAACTTCACCTGGTACGGACTTATTCCAGGTCTTGAAAAAGAATTCTTCCTCAGATCAGATACAAAACTTGAAGGATACTTAAAAGTTCTTGATATTCCATTTACCGATAATTATTCTTTCACCGCCGTTCTTGCTGCATACTCTGGTTTGTCTGTACTTTTCCCAACAACAACCGGAATTACAGATTCTCATAAACTTTATATTGATGGTATGTTTAATGGTCGTGGTTGGATTGATAATTACAAGATTAATAAGGGACTTGTTTTGATTTCAAATAAACTTGAATTAAGAGTTCCAATTGTACCTGGAATTATTGGTGTTGACGGCTTCTTCGACTTTGCAGCAGTAAAATCATCATTCAATGCAATTTCGACTTTGAATCTTAATGATTTCTACTTCAGTTTTGGTCCTGGCGTAAGATTCCTGGTTCCTCAGTTCCCATTGCATTTGCTCTTTGCATTTAAGTACAAGTATGAAAATGGAGTTCCAAAATTTGATTCAACATCTCCATTCCAGTTTGTTCTTTCATTTAATATAACAAACCACTAATATTAGTTAAGGAAGGTTTTTTATGAATAAGAAAATAAAGATTTGTATAGCTTTTTTACTATTTACTTGTTTTGCAGGCATTCCTGTTTTCTCTCAGCAGATTACAAAATTTGGTGTAGTTGATACAGCAAAAGTATATGAAGCTTATTTCAGAAATACAGCTCCAATCAGAAATTATGAAAATAAAAGAGCTGAATTTCAGGCTGAAATTAACAAACAGACAGAAGAATTGAGAAAATTACAGCAGAAAAAGCTGGATTATGAAAATAAAGGTAATGATTCTGCTGCATTAAAAACAGAAGCTGAAATTACTAAAAAGAAGGATTACCTTACAGAATATACAAATGCAAAGAATGTAGAACTGGAATCTATGCAGAAATCTTTGCAGAATTCAGATGAATTTTATAAAAAACTTTATAACACTCTTTCAAGAATTGCAGAAAGTGGTGGATATAGTATGATTTTAAGTTTACAGGATTCAAACTCTATTTTGTGGTATTCTTCTTCAGTTGATGTAACTCAGCAGGTTATTTCAGAGCTTGGATTATAATGGCAGAAGAAGAAACTCTTACCCCGATGATGATTCAATATCGGGGTATAAAAGAAAAGTATAAAAACGAAGTTGTTTTTTTCAGATTAGGTGACTTCTACGAGATGTTTAATGATGACGCCGTAGAAGTTTCTCGTCTTTTAAATCTAACTCTTACACATAGAGCTCAACAGCCAATGTGTGGAATTCCATATCACGCTGCAAAAATCTATATTGCAAGACTTTTACGATTTGGAAAAAAAATTGTAATTTGTGAACAGGTTGGGGAAATTCCAAAAGGTGGAAAAGGAATTGCTGAAAGAAAGGTTGTAGAAATTATTACACCAGGAACAGCAGTTGAATCTGAATATCTTGATGGAAATAAAGCTAATTATCTGGCAGCTCTTTCTATAACAAAAGGAAGATGTGGTTTTGCCTTTATTGATGTAACAACGGCTTCTTTCAGGGCAACTTCCTGGCCTGCTTCAAAAATGTCCGAGAATTTTGGAAAAGAGTTGAATAGAGCCTGTCCCCGTGAAATTCTTTTACCTTTATCATTAAAAACAAATCAGGATATACAGAGCGTTCTTTCTTCTTATGGAGATATGTCTGTTTCTTATTATCCCGACTGGGATTTTTCATCAGAGCTTTCGTATAAAAAACTGTGCGGACAGTTCCAGACAGCCAGTTTGAAGGCTTTTGGTCTTGAAGAAACTTCTGCAGAAATTGTTCCTGCCGGTTTCCTTTTAGACTATCTTGAAAAAACAACAAATTCTAAAATTCCTCATATCAATTCAATCCGGATTTATTCTGACAACGAATATCTTATGATGGATGATGCTTCCCGAAGAAATCTTGAAATTACTGAAAATATGAGGGACGGAAGCAGTCAGTTTAGTCTTTTTTCATGTGTGAATTATACAAAAACAGCAATGGGAAGTCGTCTTTTACGTAACTGGCTTCTTTTTCCGCTTACAAATTTAACTCAGATTGAAAACAGACAGTCACATATTTCCAGTTTTTATGAAAATCGTACGCTTTTAGAAAAAACAAAAAATGATTTAGCACAAATTCTTGATGTAGAAAGACTTGCAGGCAGAATTGCAATGGAAAAAGCTCATGCAAAAGATTTACAGGCTTTAAGGGTAAGTCTGGAATCCTGGTGCAGGGTAAAAGATTATCTTAATCAATATGATTTTTCATTTGTTTCTTCTGAAGAAGCTCAAAAAATTATTGAATTGATTTCAAATTCCATTCTTGAGGATCCGGCAACTTCCCTTACGGATGGTGGAATTATTAAAGCTGGCTGGTCTAAAGATCTGGATCACTGGCGTCAGGTTCACGATAATTTTAATCAGGTTCTTGCCGAATATGAGGCGGAAGAAAAAGAAAAAACAGGTATATCTACATTAAAAATTAAATACACCAATGCTTTTGGTTACTTCATTGAAGTTAGTAAAGGAAAACTTTCTTCTGTTCCTTCTCATTTTATAATGCGTCGTGCCTTAGTTAATGGGGACCGTTATACAACAGAAAAATTGCAGTCTCTTGAACAGGATTTGAATGAATCGTCTACAAAGATTCTTGAACTTGAAAGGGATCTTTTTGTAGAAATCAGACAGTCTTTACAGAATTTTATTCCTTATCTTTTACAAATTTCTGATGAGATTGCAAATACCGATGTTGCGGTTTCTCTTGCCCAGGCAGCAATAATTCATAAGTGGGTAAAGCCTGAAATTGAAGATTCTACAATTTTTGATATAAAAGATGGACGCCATCCGGTGGTGGAAATGAATCTGCCAACAGGAGAGTTCGTTCCAAATGATTCTTTCTTATCTGCTGATGATAAGGAGTTGCCTTCTTTTGCCCTTATAACTGGTCCTAATATGGCGGGTAAATCGACCTATCTTCGTCAGAATGCTTTAATTGCACTTTTAGCACAGACAGGTTCTTTTGTACCTGCTTCAAAAGCAAGAATTGGTATTGTTGATAGAATTTTCTGTAGAGTTGGAGCTTCTGATAATCTTGCAAAAGGAGAATCAACTTTCCTTGTAGAAATGATTGAAACTGCCAATATTCTTCATGCCGCAACCAGAAAATCTCTGGTAATTATGGATGAAGTAGGGCGTGGAACTTCAACAGAAGATGGACTTGCAATTGCCAGAGCTGTCTCTGAATGTCTGCTCGATACAATAGCCTGTAAAACTTTTTTTGCAACTCACTATCATGAACTTTCACGAATGGAACATCCCAGATTAAAAATGTTGTGTATGGATGTTCTTGAACAGGATGGTTCTGTAGTTTTCCTTAGAAAAGTCAAAGAAGGTGTAACAGAAAATTCTTATGGAATTCATGTTGCAAAACTAGCCGGAGTTCCTCAGCCTGTAATTGATAGAGCCAGACAAATTTTGACATATATTCAGTCTGCAGCCGCTGAAAATCCTTTGTCTTTTGAACATATTCCTCAGTCAAAAAAGGAAGAACCTGTTCAATATACAACTCCAGGTCTTTTTAGTGATGAAGAAATAATTATTTCAGAAATTCTTTCTGTAGATCTTGATAATATGACACCAATGAATGCCTTGCAAACTATCTCCAGATGGAAAAAAAATCTTTCCGGACAATAAATTTTTTCATTTTCATTTCCTTTTTTAAACACTTTTGTACAAAACTATATATGTGAAGAATATATATTTTTGTATCAAGGACAAACTCGTTCTTTTAATCAGATGTTTCTATTCTTTTTTGTCGAATGGAAAAAGATGTTTTATCTGTAATAAAAGGACTCTTCTTCTGCCTGTGTGTGCTTCTTGTATCACTCATCATTTTGATGTGGAAAAAGCTCTTTCTGTAAAAAGATGTCGTGTGTGCGGGAAAGAATTGCTTTCGACTCAGGAAACATGTATGAAGTGCAGGGAAAATCCTGTCATTTTTCATTGCGATTATGTTTTGCCTTTGTTTTCTTACAGATTATGGAACAAGGAACTTTTGTTTCACTGGAAGATTGAGGGAAATCGGGTTTTATCAAATTTTTATGCAGGACTTATAAGAGATACTCTTCTAAAACTTGGTAAAAAAGTGATAGTACCTGTTCCTCCCAGAAAGGGGAAAATACAAAAAAAAGGCTGGGATCAGATTGAAGATTTGTGTGTCTTTCTTGAGAAGAAATATGGTTTTCAGGTTTTAAGGCTTTTAAAAAGATGTTCTGTAAGACAGCAGAAAAAATTAAACAGAATGGAAAGACTTGAAAATATGAAAACTGCGTATTCATTGGTTTCACAAAAACAATTAAAAAAGGAACTGAACAAGAATAAAGGTTTACTGCCTGCTGAAGTTTGTCTTTTAGATGATGTGTGTACGACTGGCTCAACACTTGAAGCCTGTGCACAAATTCTTAAGACATATGGAATTACAAAAGTTGGGGCAATTACTTTATTTATTGTGGATTAGTTTCTAAAGGAGGTTTATTTCTAGTAAGTTTGCATTGCAAAACATGGAATTTCAGAGTATTATTAAATAACTGAATTTGAAGGAGAATTTATGGCAACTGAATCACAATTTCAATTAGTTACATTTCATCTTGGTGAAGAATTATATGGCGTAAACATTATGGATGTTAAAGAGATTGTAAGACTTCAGAATGTTCGTGTAATTCCTAATGCACCATATTATGTGGAAGGTATTATTAATCTTCGTGGAGAAATTATACCTATTATTGATTTGCATAAACGTTTTAAGATTCAAGCTGTTTCAAGAACAGAAGATATAGAAATGGATGGTGGATTTATTATTCTTAGTATTGAAGGTAACAAGATTGGTATTATTATTGATAAGGTAGAAAGAGTTGTTACTGTAAAAGCTGAAGAAATAAAAGAGCCTCCTCAGATGTTGAGCGGTATTGGCACCGAATATATTGAAGGTGTTGTTCGCGAAGATTCTGGATATCTTATTATGTTGAATATTCACAAATTGTTTAATGCTAAAGAATTACAGAAAATTATTGAAATGCAATAATGATACAGACATACAGTACAACTATTCGTAGAAAGGAAATGGATGCTGTATTGACTTGTATGGTCGATGAAAAAATTGGTCCAGGCGAGTTAAATACAAAACTCATTCAACAGGTGAAAGAATTTATAAAATGTGATGGTGCCGTTGCTCTTAGAAGTCCTTCCATTGCTTTAAAATACGCTTTAAAGTCTATTAATTTAGAAGTTTCTTCAAAGATTATGATTTCTGCTTTGGCTCCGGCCTGGCAGTATCAGTCTGTGCTTGATCTTGGATATGAACCTCTTGTTCTTGATGTAGATGAAGCAAACGGACTTGTTACACCAGAAATTGTTGCTGAAGGAATGAAAAAAGGTGGAAAACTTTTGCTTTTACATGAAACAGAAGGTATTCTGCCAGATTTTAAAGGAATAAAGGAACTTCAGATTCCTGTTATTGAAGATATTTCTCAAAGTGCCGGTGCTTCGGTTCCTGTTCTTAATGAGGATGGAAGTCCTACACAAGACAGAAAAGCTGCCGGAAATTTTGGTGTTTTTACTATTCTTGGTCTTGAAGAAAGGGATGTAATTACTTCTGGTGGAGGAGCAGTTTTGATTGCTTCTGGAAGAAGAGAGTGGCTGGTTCTAAAACACTTTGTAGATGAAGCTCCTCTTACAGATTTGCTTCCTGATATTAACTGTGCTCTTGCCTGGGTAGAATTAAAAGAATATGCCCGAAACGAAAAAACAAGAAAAGAATTGTATACTATGTTTAATCAGGCTTGTATGATTGGACGTCATAAGACTTTTGCCAGAGAAATGGAAAATGGCTCAACTATGTGCTCATTCCCTCTGATTCTTTCTAGTGCTTATAAAGACGTAAAACAATATGCTGCTAAAAAAGATATAGAAATACAGTTAGCTTATGATAATTCTGTGATTGCTTTGCATGATGAATTGGCTGAGGAGTGTATACACGCAAAATCTTTGTATTTAAGATGTGTACACATTCCTCTTTATCCACGCTTAACACATGCAGAAAGTGCGAAAATAGTAAAGATTTTGAGTACACTGCCTTAAGTATTAAGGAAATCATGAAAAAAGCTTTAATAATTATTAACGTCAGTAAATCTGAATCATTGGATTTAGCCCAGAAGATAAAAAAGTTTCTTTTGGGTAAATCTATTGAAGTAGATTTTATAAGTTTTGACGGATTCTGTGATAATATCAGTTTTGACGGTTATGACTTTGTGGTAACTCTTGGCGGTGATGGAACTGTTTTATACGCTGCCAGAAATGCTGTAACACTGGGAATTCCTGTTTTTCCTCTTAATTTAGGTCAATTTGGTTTTATAGCTTCAGTACAGCCTGATGAATGGGAAGACAGCCTGGAAAAGTTTTTGAACAATCAACTGCCTTTTGAAGAAAGATTTTTAATTAAAGTTGATGTTTATAGAGATGACAAAATTGTTTATTCTTCTTTAGGTTTAAATGATGCTGTCATATCTGCAAATACCGCTGCCACAACTATCTCGCTTCTGGTTGATTATGATAATTCTCTTTTGTGTAAATTGAATGCTGATGGAGTAATTGTATCAACATCAACTGGTTCAACAGCTTATTCTGTATCTGCTGGTGGTCCAATTTTAGATACCCACTTAGATGCAATGGTTATGACCCCTTTGAACTCTTTTTCACTTTCCAGTCGTCCTATTGTTTTAAGTACAGATGGACTTTTGACTATTAAGATAGAACCTGGACGTGCAAAAGAATTACGTATTTCGGTAGACGGACAGGAACCTGCAAAACTGTTTATTGGAGATAAAATCACAATCACAAAATACGATAAAAAGGTAAAACTTATTTCCTGCACAAGGGAAAAATTCTATAATGCCTTACGTTCTAAATTAAACTGGTCAGGAGGTCCACATGCTTGAGGATTTAACAATTAAAGATTTTGCACTGATTGATTCTGACTATTTAGAATTTACAAAAGGTTTTACTGTTCTTTCTGGTGAAACTGGTGCGGGAAAATCAATTTTAATAGGTGCTTTATCTTTTTTGCTTGGAGGAAAAGCAGAAGTAAGTCAGATTAGGGCAGGAAAAGCAGAAGCTTCTGTAAGCGGAACTTTCCTGATTCCTGAGGGAAAAATTAGAGAAGGACTTACTGCTGAAGATGAACCTTATAATGCCAGAGAATGGTTATTTCTTCATGGTATAGAAATTGAAAATAACAGAGTTTTACTGAGACGTTTTATTAGAGATTCCGGAAAATCTGCAGCCTGGATTGATAATACACCAGTGACAAGAAGTGATTTAGCTGATTTTTCATCATTTTTAGTTGATATTCATGGACAGCACGAACATCAGTCTTTAATGAAAGTTTCAGAGCATAGAAAATTTCTAGATGCAAGAGCAGGTATTCTTGAAGAAGTTGAAAAGTTCAAATCTTTATATGCGGAACTTGTTTCAAAAAGAAAGCAGCTGATGGCATATTCCATGTCAGACAGTGAGCGTCTTAGAAAACTTGATATGATGAATTTTGCTGTAAAAGAAATTTCTGAAGCAAAACTCAAGCAAAATGAAGACCTTGAACTGGAAGATGAACAGTCACGACTTTCTTCTTTTGAAAAGATATATTCTGATGTTGAATCAATTAATTCTGTTTTAGGAGATTCTGAGAGCTCTATAATCAGTCTTTTGAAAAAAATTAAAAGAGATTCTGCGCATATCTGCGAAATGGATAAGTCTGTTTCTGAACTGGATCAGAGACTTGAATCTTCATTTTATGAACTTTCAGATATTGCTCAGGAATTTCAAACTTATCAGGATAAATTAATTTTTGATCCAAAACATTTACAGGCT
>JAEEGL016797122.1_pt1 | contig 16568 bp, 12 predicted proteins | sample 9134231 | NCBI WGS metagenome assembly JAEEGL01 (sample SAMN16246548, study PRJNA631951) | gut metagenome | biome: gut microbiome; feature: rumen; material: fiber-attached | host: Bos | place: Iran: Karaj | collected 2018-10 | reverse complement strand
TTTCCTTCAGTTTTCTTTCGATCTCAAAGCATCTCGGAGAGGAGATGTCTTCCAGATTGATCCCGCCGAAGGAACCGGAAATCAGATATACCGTGTTCACGAATTCATCGACATCTTTGGTCTTCACGCAGAGCGGGAATGCGTCGACACCGCCGAAGGACTTGAAGAGCACACATTTGCCCTCCATAACGGGCATGCCGGCCTCCGGACCGATATCGCCGAGTCCCAGAACAGCGGTACCGTCGGTGATGACCGCACACAGATTGTGTCTTCTGGTCAGGTCATAACTCTTCTCAATGTCCTTCTGGATCTCCAAACAGGGCTGCGCCACACCAGGTGTATATGCCAGAGAAAGATCTTCCTTAGATCCAACCGGCACAGTAGCGGTGACTTCGATTTTGCCCTTCCACTGCTCATGCAGTCTCAGGGATTCTTTCATATAATCCATCTGACACCTCCGCAACGGTCAAACTTCAAACGGGAATGTGTAAGGGAGCTGGTGTTTATCGCGAAGTGCGATCAGTTCCTTCTGAACAGCTTCGCCGACCGGCACTCCTTTGTCTTTTCTTTCAAGCCAGACCAGATGCTCTTTTTCTCCGGCAGTATAGATCCGATCATATCCTGGAGCTTTCTCGCTGGCACGGAGCGCACGGCAGATATCGCCCGCGGTTTTGCGGAATGTATCAATACCCATAAATGCCTCCGGATCCACAACGAAGAAGAAATGGCCAAGATGATACATCTGCGGCTTTCCTTCCGGGCTGACCCCGGTCAGCGCCTTCATGAACTCTCCTCCTGCCAGTGCAGAGGACAGGATCTCAACGACAGTTGCATATCCGTATCCTTTGTATCCGCACATCTCGTCGCCGGGGCCGCCGCCCAAAGGAGCAAGAGCAGCCTTGCCCTCAGTAAGCATTTTCAGAATAGCCTCGGAATCCGTCACAGTGCTTCCGTCATGCGTGACGACCATGCCGGCAGGGGTCTCTTTCCCGGAACGCGCATAGAATTCGATTTTACCGCGCTGAACGATGGATGTTGCGCAGTCGATACAGAACGGGAAATCTTCATCCGTCGGAAGGGAAATGGTCAGAGGGTTCGTTCCCAGCATGTTCTCAACACCAAATGTCGGAGCAATGGAAGGGCGGGCGTTCGTTCCGGTGATTCCGATCAGTCCTTCTTTGGCAGCCATGTCACTCCAGTAACCGGCAATTCCATAGTGGGTGGAATTGCGGATCGCACCGCCGGCCATGCCGTTCTTCTTAGCTTTCTCGATCAGTTTTTCCATCATCGCGTGAGCGGCGACCATGCCCATGCCGTCATGTGCATCCATGACGACTGTGGTCGGGGTCTCTTTCACTACCTCCAGATTTGTCACAGGCAACAGGGTGCCCTTGACGATCCGGTCAATGTAGATGGGTTTGAATCTGTTGCATCCATGGCTCTCGATGCCGCGGCGGTCCGATTCCAGCAGAACGTCCGCGCAGATCTTCGCATCTTCCTCAGGAACACCATAAGCCTTGAACACATCGATCATGAAACTGTTCATCAGATCCCATGACACATAAGGTCTTGTTTCCATTTTTGATCCTCCATAGATATGATTGACTAAATTATTTGCAACGTACCGGAAACACAGGCTGATACAGCCACATTTCTTCCGCAGAATCCGTCCCCGGCGTTCTCTGTTCACAGAACAAGCCAACGTATGAAACGGCTATGTATTTGTTTTTATTTTACTCCTTTTTCATATGTATTGCTAACTTTTCCGCAGCCATACCGTTGCACCCCGGAAGAAAAAGCGCCCCTTCTCAGGGGCGCCGGAAAAAGCAAAACTTGACTTATTCCACAGGTTTGACCGCGTCCGCCTTCTTCAGGAAGAAGAAACCGAGCGCAAAGAAGATCGCAAGAGTCGCAACCGCAATCTGAATGCTTCCTGTGGTATCCTTCACGATCCCGATCATGAAAGAGCCAAGGAAAGAGGCGCCTTTAGAGAAGATATCGTACAGTCCGAAATACTCACCGGAGTTTTCGGCGGGAATGATCTTGGAGAAATAACTTCTGGAAAGCGCCTGGATAGAACCCTGGAACATACCGACACCAAACGCCATGATACCGAACTGCCAAAGATTCTGCAGGAAGAATGCGTAAATCGATACGCAGAAATAACCCGCGATGCAGACCAGAATCAATTTCACGGTCTCATACTTCTTGGACAGTCTGGAGAAGACGAGGGAAAACAGCCAGGCCACGACCTGAGTCGCCAAAAGGAATATTACCTGCCCGACTGTATCGAGGTTGAGGTCTGTGCCGATATTGATACAGTTGTCGATGATTGTGCCGACACCATCGATATAAAGGAAGAATGCGATAAGGAAGTAGAAGATCTGTTTTTCCTGTGTACCGATGCGCTTCAGTGTCGCAAAAATCCGGCTGATCGCCTCACGGACAGCGCCTTTTTCAGAAACGACATAGTACTTCTGTTCATAATGTTTCAGCAGCGGGAGTGTAACGATCAGCCACCACACCGCAGTTGCGATGCACCCGGCGATCCTTGCCGTCGCTTTTGTTACTACGAATCCACCGAGCATGCCCTCACCTGCCATGAAAAAGACAAGCGCGACTGTAAACGGCAGACAGGAACCGATATAACCCCAGGCGTATCCGTAGGAAGAGACCTCGTCACTTCGTTCCGGCGTAGTGACGTCCGTAAGCATGGAGTCATAGAACGTGTTTCCGGATGAATAAGCGACTTTCGCGATGATATAGACAAGCAGGAATGTCTTCCAGTCATCAATGAAACCGAGAATGATACAGCAGATAAGTCCGATCGCCAGCGCAGTGGTGAAGATCGGTTTCTTGAATCCCTTGTTATCCGTAATCGCCCCAAGCACCGGGCCGATCACCGCGGTGATCACTGTAACGATTGCCGTGACATACGCCCAGTTCGCAGTCGCGTGCGAATAAGCCTCTTCTCCGCCAAGTTTGGCCAGTTCCTTGAACCAGATTGGGATCAGCGAGCAGGCGATCATCGTAAAAGCAGAGTTTCCGACGTCATACAGGACCCAGGAACGCTCAAGCTTGTTGAGTTTTGTACCATTTTTCTTTGTTGCCAACGCAGTACACATCCTTTCAGAATGATAATGATATTTTTCCTATAGATGTATTATGGATTTTTGTTCTTTTCGATGTCAAGGAAAAGCACGACTGCCGAACATCCCTGAACGAAGCGTTTTTTCTGTTTCGTCAGTTTAGACAAAAGCAGCCTTATGATTTCAGCAACATGCCATTGCAAATTTGCTCTGTTTCCCTTCGACGATCGTCCGGAAAGGTTTCCGTTCAAAGAAAAAAACGGATTCCGGCGATGCCGGAATCCTTTCTCATCAAATCAGCGAATGGCTCTGCAGCCACTTCCGAACGGTCTCTATCGTTTCCTTACCTTCGGGGACAGGATACATCGCGTAATCGTGAAAAAGATCCTCGCCCAGAACAAGCATGCATTCGACTCCTTCAAACGTCAGTCTCTCACTGAACTTCGAGATCTGTGGGTAAAACAGTTCTTTTGTTCCGCTGAACATGAGGACAGGAGGAAGAAAATCCGTCCTCCCAAACACCGGACTTACACGATAGTCTCTCACTCCGTATCTGCCCGCCCAAATCTCACCGCAGGTCCGAAGTCCCTGAATATCAAGAACCGGATCACTTTCCTGATACTGTTCACAGTCCGGATCGGAAAGACTGACATCCAGCCAGGGAGAGTAAAGAACAAGCGCACCGGGAAGTTTTTTCTTTTCCTTCTGCAGATACTGACACAGAGAGACTGCAAGTCCCCCTCCAGCCGAATCCCCCATAAGCAAAACAGAGCCGTGTTCCTCCATCAGATGTTCCCAATAATCAGGAAGAAAGGCAAATGTTTCCTCACAGGTGTGTTTCGGCGCCAGAGGATAGAGAGGCGCATAGAGCTCGACCCCTACCCGATGGGCAAATTCATCCAGATACAGAAGATGTCCGGCATTCAGCGTATGGATGTAAGCGCCTCCGTGCAGAAACAGTGCAGCAGCTTTTTTCTCTTCCGGACAGACATGTACGATCCGGATCCCTTCCCACCAATCCAGAGTGATCTCATGAACGAATTTTCTTTTTCCAAGAGGAAGTTCGATTTCCGGCGCAGCGCGCTTTGCCATCAGAAGACGTTTCAGAATCTCTTCATTCGCGTATTCTTCTTTGACCTTCGTGCGGCGCAGGATCAGTTCCACGACCTCCGCCGCTTTTGATCTGTTGCTCATAACTGCAAATGACCTCAAAAAAAGTGCCACTGTCTGATCACTCAGCCAATGGGCAAAAAGAACCCCGCAATGCCGTCTGTGCTCCGATAGAACCCGCCATTTGTAGACGTTGGGTCAATCCTCCGCCGCGTTTCGCGCTTCCTGTAACTCAGGCCTGCAATCCCCGAAGCGAGCAGGATTCCCGATAAAGTTCTTTAGTCGGAATTAAAGGAGCACAACAAATCGAACAAAGCAGGGCGTTCTAATTCATTTATTCCTCGTCGTCACCGAATTCATAAAGATCGGCAAGACGGGCAAGAAACATCTCGGAGACCGTATCGAACTCATCGTCATCGGTCACATCGTCAAGATATCTTTCACCGTCTTCCTCCGTGACTTTCATGATGATCAGATTCCCGTCCGAATTCAGATACTCCTCCGGGTCCTCGGAAGCCGTCAGCAGTGCCACGTACGTGGAATCTTCATAATCGAGCGTATCTACGAGTTCAAACGTTTCCTCGTATCCCTCGTCATTCGTCAAAGTGATATAGTCTGGACCGTATTCAGATTCGCCCGGCAGATCAACTTTCTTATCATCAACCATTGTCAAAGCCGTTTCCTTCCATTTGGTTGATTCCATTATAGATTCGGCAGAAACCAGCGTCAACGGACCATCTTTCCAAAACTGAAGCCCCAGAATTGTCGAAACTACTAAAGGATTAAGAAGCGGTTACAGTTGACCGCTCAGGTAGTTCCTTTTCCCTTTTCTTTATCGTATAATGAATTTGATTAAGGTTCCATTGGGAGGGAATTTGCAATGAAAAAACGTGCTGCCGCACTGATCCTTTTGCTGATTTTTTCATTCACGCTCGTTTCCTGCGGCAAAAAACAGGAAGAAGCCCCGGTCGTGCGCAATCCGCTCTACCAGTTGAACCCGCCTTCTCCCGGAGATACCGTCGTGACGATCACGACTTCACGCGGAACGATCAGCGCCGTATTATACAGCAAACTCGTTCCCGACACCGTGAACAATTTCATCAAACTTGCTGACAGCGGTTATTATGACGGCATGCTCATCCACAAGGTCATCAAGGATTTTGTCATCCAGATGGGTGATCCGACTCTGACCGGAAACGGCGGCGAAAGTTTTACCGGAGAAGGACTGCCGGTGGAATACAACGAGATGCTCCATAATTTTGCCGGTGCGATCGGCATGGCTGCCGGCCCCGACGGACTCTCATTCAGCCAGTTCTACATCGTTGCCGGTGCGCCCGTTTCGGAAGAATACGTTGCTGCGATGAAAGATGCCGGATTTGCTGCTAATGTGATCGCAGCTTATGAGGAACTCGGCGGTCTTCCTTCCCTCGACTATGAATATACGGTTTTCGGTCAGGTCTATGAGGGGTTGGATCTCGTTAAGGAAATCTCCGGCGTTAAAACAGACAAATACAACCGTCCCAAAAAAGACATCGTCGTATCCTCTGTTTCCGTCATGCCCTATACCGCTCCGGAGAATTGATCGATTATCCGGAAAGCAATGTTTTTTTAATGCTGGACGGAAAGAAAAGGTTTGACATTTCCATATTGATTTCATATAATATCTTTTGCGTCTAGCGCAGATGAGACACTAGCTCAGTCGGCAGAGCACCTGCCTTTTAAGCAGGGTGTCCGGAGTTCGAATCTCCGGTGTCTCACCAAAACGCTCGATCCATGCGAAGCGTTTTAAAAAGCATCATCCGGTTCCGGATGATGCTTTTCTTTTTTCTATACCTTATTTCTTTCTCGCGTTCAGGATGTTTCCGGCACAGGTACAGGTTATAGTCAGGAACACGGGAAGATAATTGAAAATGTACCGGCTCCTCGCCTCCCACAGGCATTCAAAGAGAAACAGACCGAACACACTGATCAATGCAACCAGGATCAACTGATTTCGTTTTGGTTTGTTGAATGCGACGCTCATCGCCGCGACCACAAACATCAGCAGATTGACCAGGAGCAGTCCCTGACAGTATTCGGCATATGGGACGAAGCTGTCCCCCATCCAGTTTACATAACGGTCAAGCCAGCATTTCGCAAAACGGTCACGTTCGATCTTCAGGGAGGAATAATATGTCCCCTCTGCCCACACAAAAGCGATCTTGGCGTGGAGATGCTTCATCAAACCGCTGAAGCCATAGTTCTCGATCCGCATCCGTATCATATAGCGGACCAGATCGTCTCTTGCCTCCTCAGGCACCGAAAGTGTCAGCTGATAATCCGGATCAAAGTAATTACCCTTTCCCTGCAGTCCCATCATGACCCAGTGGAGCTTCGGGATATAGCACCCTTCCATATCGGATACGACCATGTCCGAATCCATACAGAGCTGATATCCGACGAGATAGACCGTCATCCCGATGATCAGCAGGACAGCAACGATCAGAATGCTCCTTTTCGGTTTCATCGTCACAAGACCGTCCACTGCGCAGGCAATGAGGAAGAAGATCACAGACAGTTTCAGAACTGCACCAGCACCAAGCAGAATTGCCATGACAGCCGTGTAAACTGCCGCCTGACCTACTTTTTCGTTTCCCAAAGATTCCTTGACTCTGAGCCAGAGATAGAACCCTATGATCGGAAACGGAAGAGTGAGCGTATCCGTGTAGTAAATCGGTACATAGATCAGCATCGGGACATGCAGCAGAGCAAGCAGCAGAGAGACGGTAGCTGCAGCCATCGTACCGGTCGCTTTTCTGACGGAGAGATACATGAACGCAATGGCGATATCGATCGCCAGAATATTCAGGCCGATCCCCACCGCATTCAGAGAGATATCCGTTCCGGCAAACAGCCGGAAAACCCTGCCCAGAAGCAGATACAGAGGAATATTGTTCGGCCAAAGGCTGAAATAAGAAGCCGCTCCGTCACTCATTACATCACGATAGCTGGCAGCTTCTCCCTGGTATCTGGCATAGTCCATGGCATGGCCGACAACGACGTTGAAGTCCCAACTGGTACCAGGCACCGAATACATATTGACCGCGATATAGACCTGAAGCGGAATGTAGAAAAGGAAAAACACCATCAGAATCAGCATATCCCGGTTCTTCTTCCCGATTCCCGGCGTCCTCCGCATTTCCTTTCGGAACAGATACCGGTAGAAAAGCACACAGATCACCGAAACTACTGCCGCAACAGTAAGAACAGCGGTGATATCGAGAGGCTGGATCTGTCCTTCCGTCAGGCAAAGATAGCTGATCCATAGATACAGCAGCCCAAATATGACGCAGAATGATTTGTACAACATCCTTTGGAACAGATTCGTACCCATAACAAAAACCTCTCCTCTATATTCAAGTTTATTCTATCAAAAAACCGCATTTCAGAAAACGCTGAAAGCTTCCATCCAGTGGACACGTTTATCTCTACCAAGCACACCCGTTTTGGAGTACAATGGATACATTGAAACTGGAGGCGTAGGAAATGGAACTTCTGACACGTATCGATTATTACCTGCTTGTCTTCATGCACGATTTCTGCGAGAAGTGGGCGAATTACCTTACCCCCTTTTCCAATGTGATGAGTTTCATCGGAAAAGACGGTATCGTACTTTTCGTGATTGCCCTGATCCTCATGCTTTTCAAAAACACACGGAAAATTGGGGTTTGTGTCTTTGGAGCGATCGGGTGCGGTGCGATATTCTCGAACATCATCGTCAAGGATATGTTCATGCGTCCCAGACCTTTCGAAACCTTTGATGATATTCGGAAATGGTGGGAAGTGTTCGGAATCACAAAATACAGTGATTATTCCTTCCCCTCCGGTCACTGCACCGCCGCCAGCGCATTTGCCTGCGGATTTGGTTTCGCCGGGGAAAGAGACCGGAAGTACTGGACACTACTCCTTCCGATCGGCATGTGCTTCGCCCGCTGCTACCTGCTGATGCATTATCCTTCCGATTGCATTGCCGGTCTTGTTTTGGGATTTGCCGGCGCTCTGATCGCATGGATCATCACCTCTATCATCTTTAAGATCCTCGAGCATTTTGAGGATGTTCCGTTCTTTGATTTCCTTCTGAACTGGGATCTCATCGAAGCGATCCGCGGACCAGAGGACAGTCGTCCTGCTTCCAGACGCACGTCCCGCAGGACGAGACGGACACGTGACGAAGATGATGAGGATGATGAAGACGAAGACGAAGATGACGAGGAAGACGAAGTCGTACCCGCACCAAAGCCAAAGCCGGAGCGTACAGAAGACGGCAGGAAGATCTTCCGTGCCGGAGACTGAAGATACTTTTCTCTCGTTCTATTTCATCAGAAAGGCGGAGAATGATTACGGACAAAAGAACTCCCGAGTCTGTCCTGAATGGAAAACTTCACTATTACGATGCAATCAGAACTCGATTCGGAGAAGAAACAGCGGACGCTGTTTTTGCTGATGCGCTGAAGAGGATTTCGGACTACTGGAAATGTCATGACCGTCTCCCAGAGGGACAGGCGATCCATGTTGAGGACAACATCGTACCGATCGCCTTCATCTACATGGCCTTGAAGGATACCGTCGGCGAAGAAGCATATTTTTTGATCCATGCGTCAAAAATTGCCGCGTCTGCAGCAGATTCGGTAGTCCTTCGGGAAAAGATCATTCGTGACGGCATCGACTCCTTTTTCCTCTGGTGGGCAGATCATTGCAGAGCGGTGTACGGAAAAGACAACGGGTTCTCATCAGTCCATCACGAACCGGAACAAAACTATGTTTCATTGGAAATACTTGGCTGCCCCTATCTGAAAACGCTCGTGGAACTGGGTTGTCCGGAACTGATCCGCAGTTTCTGTGACAGTGACAATGCTTTCTACGGAAATCTCCCGGGAATCTATTTCGTCCGAACAGAAACATTGGGATATGGGAATGATGTCTGCAATTTTCGCCTGCAGAAAATAGAATCCACAGTGTGATTTTGCAGCAAATCTTTCCAGTTCATGTATTATTTTCTTCAGATTTTGGATACAAAAACAGTGCATGCACCGCGCAAACGGAACATGCACTGTTATTCTTTTCAGATCAATCCACAGTTCTGTTTAGAAGATGCTGAAGGTGAGGAACAGTGTGGAGAGAAGCGAGGCAATCAGAGACACGACGGTGATCTGTGTATTGATGGAAGGACCAGCCGTATCTTTGAAGGGGTCGCCGACGGTATCGCCGACAACAGCCGCCTTATGCGCTTCGCTGCCCTTGCCGCCTTCATTTCCGGCCTCGACGAACTTCTTTGCGTTATCCCAGAGACCGCCGGCATTGGACATAAACAGAGCAAGAAGCAAACCGCTCAGAATATTGCCAACCAGGAATCCGGCAATAGCATTGACGCCGCCGATGACGCCGACAACGATTGTGGAAACGATAGCTGTAAGGCCGGCAGGAATCAGCTCATGAATCGCACCGGTCGCAGCGATATCGATGCAGCGGTTGTAATCCGGATCTCCGGTGCCTTCGCGCAGCCCCGGGATCTCCTTGAACTGACGGTGGATCTCTTCGACCATGCGCTGGGCATTGCGGTCAACACCAAGCATCAGCATTGCGGAGAACACTGCGGGAATTGCAGCGCCGACAAGCATTCCGAAGAAGACGATCGGATCCATTACATCGAATCCTGTAACACCGGCGATGCCGAGTTCTGCAGCGGCGGTATTGACTTCGCTCATGAATGTTCCAAGCAGCGCGATAACGGTAAGACCGGCAGCGGAAATGGAGAATCCTTTTGTAACAGCTTTAACGGTATTGCCAGCGCTGTCCAGTTCATCTGTGATCTCGAGGACCTCATCGCCAAGCTCACCCATCTCAGCCAGGCCGCGGGCGTTATCCACGATCGGGCCATAAGCATCGTTGGAAACGATCATGCCAACGATAGAAAGCATTCCGACAGCAGCCATTGAGATTCCGAATAATGCATAATCTGCAGAATATGCTGCATCGATTCCCTGGCAGAGCTTATAGGAGACCATGGTAGAGACTCCGGTTCCGACCATTGCCGGAAGAGTGCTGAGAAATCCGTAAGAAATACCGGAAAGAATTGTGAAAGCAGGACCGCTGTGGGACGCATGCGCAACCATATGGACCGGTTTCTTGGTATCATCCGTGAAGTAGTCTGTGGTGATACCGATGATAACACCGACAAGAAGACCGAGCACGCAGGCCGCCCAGATTTCCCAGCGGAAACCGAATGCGACTGTCGCAATTGCCGTAAGAACTGCATAGATTGCAGTCGTCACATAGGTGCTGGAGTTCAGCGCTTTTGTGGGATTGCCATGCTTGCCGATCTTGGCGGTCATAACGCCGAGGATGGAAGCGAGCAGTCCGAGGGCGGCATAGCAGAATACGGTAGCAACGTTCTTGTTGAAAGAAGAAGCGGCATCCAATTTTGCAGCGATGACGATTGCAGCGGCAAGAGATGCAACGTTCGAGTCGAACAGGTCCGCGCCCATGCCTGCAACGTCGCCGACGTTGTCGCCAACGTTGTCAGCGATAACAGCAGGGTTTCTCGGGTCATCTTCGGGGATCCCAAGTTCGACCTTACCGGTAAGGTCCGCAGCGATATCGGCAGTTTTGGTGAAGATGCCGCCGCCTACTTTAGCGAACAGCGCCAGGGAACTGGCACCGAAGCTGAAGCACAGGATCGCCTGAGGATCGCCAAGAAGCAGATAGACGAGACATACGCCGAAAACGCAGGCGCCAACAACAGCCATGCCCATGACGGCACCACCGCGGAATCCCACCATGAACGAAGGCTTGATACCTTTCTTAGCAGCTTCCGCCGAACGGCCGTTCGCAAGAGTTGCGACCTCGATACCGATCTTTCCCGCAAATGCGGAGAACAGAGTACCTGCGATGTAGGACAATGCCATAAAGACATTGTTGATCGAGAAACCTTTCCAGATCGGGTTAGGGAGCATGACCATAATGACCAAAGAAACCAGAAGCGCAAACTTGAACAGAAGCGCATACTGCTTGTTCAAAAAGGCACGTGCACCTTCCTGGATCAGACCGCTGATGCGGGTAATCGTCTTGTTCTCCTGCGGTTGCGCTTTCACCCAGGTAAACAGCCACGCTGCGTAGGCGAAAGCCAGAAGCGCAATCACAATACCCATGACTACGATTAATGACAACATGTAGATAAAATCTCCTCTCTTTTTGGTTATAAACCAATTCCCCCATTAATACCAATATTACTTTATTTTTGGCAAATCCTCAACTGAAACAGGTTCTGTCCTGTACTTTTTGATGCCGAAAAAACAGGAGGCATATGATTGGATTTTGTCGATTTTAACTACTGTTGTTCAAGCAGTAATACAGAAAGAAAAAGACCTGATCCAAGCAGTCAGGTCTTGAGTTCTAATTCTTGGACTTGATCCTTCGGCAACTATGACGCAATCCATTCCCTGCTCCATTTTGTTCTTGCGCAGATGAAACAAATCAGGCATCCAGCAACAGCTGCCAGACACCAAATCATTGTAATCGCTTCCCATCCGGTCCGGTCGACGACAGAACCGATTCCGTATGTCACCAAAGCACTTCCCACATATGTACAGGAATTCATCAGGCCGGAAATCATCGATACTGAACCTGTCCTGACAAAATAAGAAGGAAGCAGAGAGACCAGCATCAAGTTGATCCCATTCATGAATCCGGACACCAGTGTGAAGAGAACGACCGAAAGTACCGCATTGACATCCGAAAAAACAGTCAGCAGAACCGTTGTGACACCCGCAGCAAAGAACAACAGCGACGAGCAGGTCACGGGATTTCTGAACCATTTTTTATGGATATAGAGTGCAACGCGAAAACTGACAGTGCTGAAAAGAGGCAGAACTGCTCCGCTCAAAACGGAAAGCAACCCGTTGAGATGGAAAGTCTCTTCGATATTTGTTGGCATCCACGTCGAGATACCATCCCTCAGAGCCCCCTGAATCACAATCGCCGCCAGTATGCCAATCATTTCCACGGTAAGAATGCCTTTCATACTCATCTTACCCTGTTCCTCGTCATGTATCACAGTCGGACGGACAGATGGGCAAAAGAAAAGCCAAAGAAACGAAGCAGCAATGCCCAGTATCCCGCAAAACAGAAAGACGGACTTCCATCCATACATCGCCATCAGCAAAGGAGAAACCAGATACACACAGACAGAACCCACACTGCCGCCTGAATTGACCATCATCACAGCTTTCTGATAATCTTTCTCATCCACCAGAATTGTCAGCAAAAGGACGATCGGCGGCCAGAGGAAAGCCTGACAGAAACCGTTTATCGTCCAGAGCAGTGCCATAAGAAGAGGCATCCCGCACAGCGGCATCAGAAGATTGCAAAGCGAACTGGACAGAAGACCGATAAACACAAGCGACTTGGGCAGGATCCGGTCTCCGAGGTATCCGCTGACCAGCTGTCCAAAACCATAGGAAAAGAACAATCCCGTCACACAAAGGGCAAGTGCAGCCTTAGTATATCCGGTCTCTGTTTCCACTTCCGATATGATTGCCGCAAAATTTGTACGGGTCAGATAACTCGCAAAATAAGTCACTGTGAAAAGGTACTTGATCCGATCCGTTCTGCTCATCAATTCTTTCAAATCAGCGGACTTCCCTTCCAACTTGAATCCGGAACGATTCCCAAAAGTTTTGTAATCGTAGGCGCAATATCCAGGATAGAAGCATTCTTTCTGATCTGGTACTGCTCATCTCCTATTGTCCTGACAGCGATTGGGATCACCATATCGCTGGACATCCTGGACCCGTGCTCATTGCCGTGCCCGCCGTGATCAGCTGTAACAATCAGCGTGTCACCCGGCGCCATGATCGCGGTCATTCTGAGGATAATACGCCAGGAATCATCAACCGCCTTCATGTAAGTATCGCTCATCCATCCACAAGCATGACCGACATAGTCGACGTTTCCGAGATATAGAAACATGAAATCGGGTTTTTCCTTCTTCCAGAATTCCGCTGCATCCCATGCACACAGGTCGTTCGTCCTGCCGTCAGGATAATCTGAGGGTTTATAGTACGCTGTATGCGAGATTGAGCCTGGCAACGCAATATCCCGAAGTTCTTCCCAGTTATAGAAGAAGCCCGTTTTTTTCCTGTTGTCCGCCAACACCTCGAAAAGACCAGTGATATTGTCAGGCCATGATACAAACACGTTTGTCGTCGTTCCGTGAGTATCGGGTTCATTACTGGTAACAAGAGATACGTGACATGGCAGCGTGACAGACGGGAAAACCGTAGAACCCTCCAGTGTATAAGCCATTTTCCCAATGACTTCCCGTGCAGTTTCACTCTTCTCCAGAGAGTCCGGTCTCATCCCATCCACAAGGATCAGCATTACCGCCATAAGAGCACCTCTTTCATTTTTTGAATATTATATCACCGGAATCCGACCGCATACATATCGATTGTTTCTACAGAGCAGGTTCCCACTCACGAGAATGCGAACAGAAAAGAAAACGGCGGAGGTTTCCCTCCGCCGTTTGAATGATTCTGCTGTGACTTATCCCTCGATGTAACGGTACAGGAATGTTACAGCCTGACCTCTTGTACAGGTATCGTCTGAGCCAAACACACCGGAAGGTGCACCGGTATTATCAGAATAACCTGTCGTGATGCCGCTCTGTGCAGCCCATGTAACGGCATTGTAGTAGTAAATACCCTTTTTGACATCCTTGAATGTCGTTGCAGCAGTAGGCGTGACAGCCGGACTACCTGCATAACGATACAGGAACGTTACGATCTGTGCACGAGTGCAGTAATCGTTCGGTCCAAACTTCCCGGACGGTCCGCTCCGAGCTCGTTTTCATCGAAACCGTCCGCGTCGACAGTGACGCGGGTCTCTTTATTCAGCGTGACACTGCTCTGGCCAACACTCAGCACCGTATTGGGCATGAGGACGATCGCGGCATTTTCGATCACGTCTTTTCCGGTGAGATTTTGGAGTGTAGCGGCCTGGCGGATCGCGACTGCAACACTGCCGATATTTGTGACATTGTCGATAGTCAGTTCATTGAAATACAGTCTGCTGGCACCGACCTGGATGTAGCTGCCGGCCTCCAGACGCGCATAACTGTCATCCGTCGGAGCAGTCACGGCGCTGATGGTGTCCGCATTGAAGATACCCGTCCAGACTTCGCGCGCAGCCGCTTCGGAACTGGGCGTCGCGTCGATGACGCTTCCGCCGTTCACGACCGCATAACTGACGGACTTGTCTCCGACAGTACCCACGATCGTAGCCGTGTGAAGATTCGCAAACAGCATCTGGACTGCAGACAGGGAAACATCACGCGGCGACATACCTGTCTGGATCAAACGGCTGAAATAGCGTTCTCCGGGGACACCGAGACTCGCAACGTTCTTCATCCAGACCTCGCCTGTGACGTTGGACGTGCTGACTGTGCCGTCATCGATCACCACCTTGCCGGAATAATCGGCAAAGACGGTTCCCGTGACCCCGTTCGTTATGCCCGATCCGTTCTTTGAAGAGACGCGGACTTTAAACTTATAGTCCTTTTCCTCTTCGTCCGTGCTTTCCGGGATATCCGGATCGTCCATAGGAGATACTTCCGCTGGAACGACCTGAGCCGGAAAATCCGCTTCTTTGGCAGTTTCTTTCTCCGGTGCTGGTGCTTCCTCAGATTCTTCGGGAGCCGGTTCTTCCTGCTCCTGATTCTCCTCTTCTGTGGTCTCCTCCGGTTCTATGAACTCTGCAGGAGCGGGCTCCGCCGTTTCTTCTGTCAAAGCCAGTGCTTCTGCAGATTCTTCAGCTGCTTCTTCCGATGCAGCCCTGTCAGCCAGTTCCTGGGCGAATACGATGAATCCGTCCGAGAACATCGACAGACAGAGAACCAAACTCAGCATAACAGCCAGAAATTTTCTGCTCTTCATCACAACAATGTCCTTTCCTTATATACCAATATTTTATTGATAGAAATCAGTCCCAAAAGCAGGACATAAAAATCTCCCCCATTGAAGACACTCAACAGGGCAGATCTGCATACAGTCACTCTACTCGCGAAGTTAAAAAGAATTTGACTATCATAAAGCAACGCAATACTAGACACGTATTTGTCAGGCGGACAACCATTGGGCATTCTCGCCCACCTTCACTTTCATCATTTTTCTGTCAGTTTTCCTGTCAATTCAACACCTCAGGCACTTCAGAAAAAACCTTTGTGAATTTATACAAAAAGAAAAAAGGTTAAATACCAACCTCCTCGCGAATACCGTTCAAGCAAAAGAAAAGGGAGCCTCTTACAGCTCCCTTCAGGTTTTCTCACGTCAGTTCCAGTGTCTTTCGCCCCTGTCATACTCCTCGTAGGAATGCTCAGTGTCAAACAGGACCTCGCTGTGCTTCCGTTTTCTTACGCGCGGCAGATCCATATAGTCCGCTCCATACCTCGCTTTCAGCCAGGCGTCATATCCCCTGCTGACAGGTATCATCATATCCTCAAACGGAAGAAGAATCAGGTCGTCAAGTTCATCCTCCGGAAACAGATTCCGGTTTTCCATGTTTCCGTAATAACATGCAAGGATCGTTCTGTACCGGGATTTTCCGACTTTTCGCCATTCTTTTTCCAAAGCACGGTACAGCAACCGGAATGGGATCGCACGGGACAGGTTGCCGAGCCGGATCCATTCGCTGTCACCCACGTCGCTAACTGCCCCGGATCTGAAATCATACAGTTTCGTGTAGATCATCCTCTGGAGCCTGCTGATTCTTTTCTGATGCACAGCCCGTTCCTTCTCTGCCTCCTCGCAGTAATCAAGCGGCAGGATGTCGATCCAAACGCCCTTTACGCCCGCATGTCCGATATTGTACGGTTCCACAGCGACAGAAGCTCTGTCCCTGAGGCGGGCATAACCGCCGAAGAAGATCCGGCCGTTGTTAAACATCGTCTGCAGGAACGGTTTCCCCTTTTCATTTCGGTACAGTTGAAGCAGGCGATCATAATCCTCGCGCTTCATTCCAAGATCCATATCATCATCCCATGGAATGAAACCTTCATGGCGCACAGCGCCGAGCAGCGTACCGTGAAGCGCAAAATAATGCAGTCCGTGCTGTCTGCAGAACGCATCAAATTCCCTGAGCAGGTTCAGCTGGATCTCGTGCACTCTCGAAGCGGTCCGATCCTGTTCCCAGTCAATCAGTTTTCTGCGGTTTGAAAGAATCCGTTCTGCAGTAATGCCGTAACTCCAACCGTACAGCGGTGCAAACCGTTCCATATTGCGGTTTTCCCCGACGAACCGGTCTTCTCGGTTCTGATAAGCAACGCAGTATTTCTCC
>JAEEGL014308576.1_pt1 | contig 16568 bp, 12 predicted proteins | sample 9134231 | NCBI WGS metagenome assembly JAEEGL01 (sample SAMN16246548, study PRJNA631951) | gut metagenome | biome: gut microbiome; feature: rumen; material: fiber-attached | host: Bos | place: Iran: Karaj | collected 2018-10 | reverse complement strand
GAGCGAGCACGTGGACGTGCGCGTGATAGCTGCCACGAACCGCGACCTCAAGAAGGAAGTGGCCGAGCGGCGCTTCCGCGAAGATCTCTACTTCAGGCTCAACGTCATCAGCATCGACGTGCCGCCCCTGCGCAGGCGCACCGAGGACATCCCGCTCCTGGCGGCCCACTTCCTCGCCCGCTTTGCCGAGCGCAACCGCAAGACCGTCCGGGGCTTCTCGCCCCAGGCCATGAACAGCCTCCTCCACTACGCCTGGCCGGGCAACGTCAGGGAGCTGGAAAACGCCGTGGAGCGCGCCGTCATTCTCTGCACGGGAGACCTTGTCACCGGCAAGGAGCTCCCCCTTGCCGTGGCCGAAGCCGAGGCCCCGGAAGCCGCGTCTGGCCAGCAGCCAGCCCAGGGAGGCCAGTCGCTGGCAGGCCTTCCCCTCGACGAGGTGGAGCGCATGGCCATCGAGGACACGCTCAAGCTCACGCGCGACAACAAGAGCGAGGCTGCCCGCTCGCTTGGCATCACCCGGGCGACCCTGCACAACAAGATGCGCAAGTACGAGATCGGCAAGGACGGCGGCAGGCATGACTAGGCCAGCGAAGCGCGGCGCGGCGCACCTGCGTCCGAAAGGCCTCGGGGGACGCCGTCCGCGGCGCTCCGCCGGCCCTGCCTCCGATGGCCCTGGCACCGGCGGCCGTCTTGACCGCATCGCCGATCTCTTCTTCGAGGCCGGGATGCTGCGCCGCACGCCCCGCAGCGGATGGCCCTTCCTCGGCCAGGGGCAGGAGAACGTCGCCGAGCACAGCTTCCGCACAGCGGCCATGGCCTTCGTCCTCGCCAGGCTTGCCGGCGCCGATCCCTGGCGCTGCTGCGCCATGGCCCTCTTCCACGACTTCCACGAGGCCAGGACGGCAGATCTCAACTACGTGCACCAGCGCTACGCCGAGACGGACGAGCGCAGGGCCCTTGCCGATGCGCTCGACGGCACGGGGCTCGAGGCCGATCTGCTCGGGCTCTTCGACGAATTCGAAGCCCGCGAAAGCCCGGAGGCGAAGCTGGCCAAAGACGCCGACCAGCTCGATCTTGCCTTCAACCTCAAGGCCGAGCTCGACAGGGGCTGCGCCTTTGCCAGGGAGTGGCTCGCCTCGGCGCTTCAGCGCCTGCGCACGGACGAGGCCAGGCAGGCCGCCGAGGCCATGCTGCGCGTGGACCACAACCGCTGGTGGTACGGCCGCATCGACAGGCGCTGGTGGGTGGACCGCGATGCCAGGTACCGGGAGACGAACCGTCCTGAAGCCGGCTACGGCTGGTGGCGCGCAGCGGGCGTGGCCAAGGCGCTGCCCGCCAGGCCCCGAACCTCCGCCCGGACTGCGCCAGGAGCCTTCAGACATCCCCGCAGGCCGGGACGCCGTGCCTGACGGCAGGCCCTGCACTCCGGCGCGGGAGCGTCCACGACGCTTTCTGACGCCGAAAGCCGGCTTGATCGGAGCGGCGGTCCCGTGTATAGCATGAGAGCATCGTCTTGCTGACGCACTCAACGCAAAGGAGCTCTCCATGTTCGGCAAACTGCTTACAGCCTCGCTCGGCATAGTCCTCGCCTGCGGCCTGCTGGCCCCTGCAGACGCCCCGGCAAAAACCACCTTCGTCACCATCGGCACAGGCGGCATCACCGGCGTCTACTACCCCACCGGCGGCGCCATAGCCAACATCGTCAACAAGAAGAAGGACACGTACGGCATCAAGTGCACCGTCGAGTCCACCAGCGCGTCCGTCTTCAACGTCAACGCCGTCTGCAAGGGCGACCTCGAATTCGGCATCGCCCAGGCCGACCGCCAGTACCAGGCCGTCCACGGCCTGGCCGAATGGCAGGGCAAGCCGCAGGAGAAGCTGCGCGCCGTCTTCGCCCTGGCGCCCGAGGCCGTCACCTTCGTGGCTGCCGAGGACTCCGGCATCAAGTCGCTCAAGGACGTGAAGGGCAAGGTCATCAACATCGGCAACCCCGGCTCCGGCCAGCGCCAGAACGCCATCGACCTCTTCGCCTCAGTCGGCATCAACTGGGAGAAGGATTTCAAGGCCGAAGGCATCAAGTCCGCCGACGCCCCCCGCATGGTGCAGGACAACCGCCTCGACGGCTTCTTCTTCACGGTGGGCCACCCCAACGGCAACATCAAGGAGGCCACGGCCGGCAAGCGCAAGTGCCGCATCGTCTCCATCACCGAGATCGAGCCGCTCTTGAAGAAGCTGCCCTACTACACCAAGGTCGAGATCCCCATGAACCAGTATCCTGAGGCCTCCAACGCCGGCGAGAAGGTCTTCACGGTCGGCATGCTCGCCACCCTGGTTACCTCGGCCGACGTGCCGGACGAGGTGGTCTACGCCGTGACCAAGGAAGTCTTCGAGAACCTCGGCGAGTTCAAGAAGCTCCATCCCGCTCTGGCCTCCCTCACCAAGGAGTCCATGCTGGAAGGCCTTTCCGCGCCCATCCATCCCGGCGCCCTCAAGTACTACAAGGAAGCCGGCCTCATGAAGTAGCCGGGCCGAACCCGGCCCTGCCATCCAGACTTTTTCAGCCCGTCCGCCGGGAGCGGCTCCCAAGCCCTCCCGGCTTTTCCGCTTCAGGCCCCTTCCAGCCCGCGGGGGCCCCTGCAAAGGACAGCCTATGACCACCCTGGACACCGAGAAGAAACGCACGCAGGAGCAGGAGCTCCTCCAGCAGTTCGGCGAGGAGCCTGACATCCCCAGGAAGACCCTGCTCGGCGCCGCAGCCACGGCTACGGCCCTCTGCTGGTCCCTCTTCCAGCTCGCCACAGAGTGCGTCATTCTCATCGACGCCATCTACGTGCGCGCCATCCACCTGGCCTTCGGCCTCCTCCTCCTCTACCTCACCACCCCCCTGATACGTTCCAGGGGAAATAGGAATCCCGGCTTCTTCAGGCGCTGCACGGCCCTTGACGCCGTCCTCGGCATAGCCGCCAGCCTCTGCGCCGTGTACATCGTCCTCGACTACGAGGGCATTTCCCAGCGCTCGGGCCTGCCGACGGGCATGGACATCGCCATTGGCCTGACTCTGGTCGTCCTGCTGCTCGAAGCCACGCGCCGCGCCATCGGGCCAGCCCTGCCCGTCATCGCGACCTTCTTCATCGCCTACGTCTTCTCCGGCCCCCATCTGCCCGATTTCATCGCCTTCAAGGGCGCCTCCCTCTCCCGCTTCGTGTCGCAGATCAGCATGGACACCGAAGGCATCTACGGCGTGCCGCTCCAGGTCTCCTCGTCCGTGGTCTTTCTCTTCGTGCTCTTCGGCACCATGCTCAACAAGGCGGGCGGCGGGCACTTCTTCATCAACCTTGCCGTGAGCGTCCTCGGGCGCTTCCGCGGAGGCGCGGCCAAGGCCGCGGTGCTTGGATCCGCCTTCTCCGGCATGGTGTCGGGATCCAGCATCGCCAACGTCGTCACGGCCGGCACCTTCACCATTCCGCTCATGAAGCGCGTGGGCTATCCGGCAGAAAAGGCGGCGGCCATCGAGGTGGCGGCCTCCATCAACGGCCAGATAGCGCCGCCCGTCATGGGGGCCGCGGCCTTCATCATGGCCGAATACGTCGGCCTGCCCTATCTCGACATCTGCAAGGCGGCCGCCATTCCCGCCTTCGCCGCCTACGCCGGCCTCTTCTGGATCACCCACGTCGAGGCCTGCAAGCTTGGCCTCAAGGGCCTGCCCAAGGACCAGACGCCCGACTTCTGGAGCACGCTCAAGGCAGGCGCGCACTACCTTCTTCCCCTCTTCGTCCTGCTCTGGGAGCTCGTCTACGAACGCCACTCCCCCCAGCTGGCGGTGCTCAAGTCCATCGCCGTCCTGACCGTCATCCTCGTGGGCCAGCCCCTCGTCCTCGCCCGCCTGCGCGGCACCTCCCTCGCCCAGGCCCTCAAGGAGGGCTGCTGGCAGCTCTTCGACTCGCTCGTCGCGGGCGCGGCCAACATGGTGGGCGTCGCCCTGGCCACGGCCTCGGCCGGCATCATCGTGGGCTGCGTCTCCCTCGGCCTCGGCCAGCAGATCACCACCTTCGTGGAGGTGCTCTCAGGCGGCAGCGTCTTCCTGCTTCTACTCATCACCGCGGTCGCCTCCCTCCTGCTCGGCATGGGCCTGCCCACCACGGCCAACTACATCATCATGGCCTCCCTGACGGCGCCAGTGCTCGTGGATCTCGCCTCGGGACTGCAGATTCACGGCCTCTCCCTGGCGCTTCCGCTCATCGCGGCCCATCTCTACTGCTTCTACTTCGGCATTCTGGCGGACGACACGCCGCCCGTGGGCCTCGCGGCCTACGCTGGCGCGGCCATCGCCAAATGCTCGCCCATCGCCACCGGCATCCAGGGCTTTTTCTACGACATCCGCACCGCCGTGCTGCCGGCCTTCTTCATCTTCAACCACGACATCCTGCTCTGGAACATCGACAGCATCCCCGTCGCCGTCTTCATCTTCCTCATGACGGTCGCCGGCTGCATGGCCTTCGCCTCGCTCACCCAGGGCTGGTTCATGGCCAAGAACAACCTTTTCGACATGCTCCTGCTGGGCACAGGCACCCTCCTCATGCTCTACCCCTTCGCCCTCACGGGCTTCTTCCTCCCCTACGAGGAGCGCTGGTGGGGCTATGCCGCAGGCCTCGGCGTCCTTGCCCTCTGCGCCCTCATCCAGACTGTGCGGTCCAGGCGCCGCACCGGCGCCCCGGCCGCAGCCTGAGCCCAGCCCCTTCCCCGCATCCGGAGGGCCAGTCCCGATCGCGCCGATCGCCCGGACATGCCGCCAAGCCCGCCAGAGGGCTCCGCACGGGGCTTCGTTGCGCAAAGCCGCCAAATTGCGTACAACCGCCAAGCCCGCACGCCGGGCCCCAAGACGCCAAAAAGCAACCTTCTAGACAAGAGACCTCGACCCATGAGCGTTACCACCCGCTTCGCCCCCAGCCCGACGGGGCACCTGCACATCGGCGGCGCCCGCACCGCCATCTTCTCCTGGCTCCTCGCCCGCCACTTCAAGGGCGAATTCCGCTTCCGCATTGAAGACACGGACCTGCAACGGTCCAAACAGGAATACACCGACTCCATCCTCGCCTCCATGCAGTGGCTGGGGCTGACCTGGGAAGGCGAAACCACCTACCAGACGAAGCGCATGGAAGTGTACAGCAAGTACGTGGACCAGCTGCTCGCGTCGGGCCACGCCTACTGGTGCTCCTGCACGGCGGAGGAGGTCGATGCCATGCGCGAGCGCGCCAAGGGCCTCGGGCTCAAGCCCCGCTACGACGGGCACTGCCGCGAGCTCGGCCTCGGCCCCGGCGAAGGCCGCTGCGTGCGCCTCAAGTGCCCCCTGCAGGGCAAGGTGGTCTTCGACGACATGGTCAAGGGGCGCATCAGCATCGACGTCGCCGAGCTCGACGACATGGTCATCCGCCGCTCCGACGGCACGCCCACCTACAACATGGCCGTGGTTGTGGACGACCACGACATGGGCATCACCCACGTCATCCGCGGCGACGACCACGTCTCCAACACCCCGCGCCAGATTCTCATCTACCAGGCGCTGGGCTTCGAGGTGCCGACCTTCGGCCACGTGCCCATGATCCTCGGCCCCGACGGCGCCAAGCTCTCCAAGCGCCACGGCGCCCGCGCCGTCATCGAGTACCAGAAGGACGGCCTGCTGCCCCAGGCGCTGGTCAACTATCTGGTCCGCCTCGGCTGGTCCCACGGCGATCAGGAGATCTTCAGCCTGGAGGAGCTCGTCGAGCTCTTCGACGGCACGCATCTCAACCCCTCCGCGGCCCGCTTCGACTCCCGCAAGCTGGAATGGCTCAACGGCCACTACATGAAGAAGCTCCCGGTCGAGGAGCTGGCCCGCCTGACCCGCCCCTTCGCCGAGGACTGCGGCTACGGCGCCCTGTCCGACGAGCGCCTGCAGACCCTGTGCACCCTGTTCCGCGACCGTGCGCGCACCCTCGTGGAGCTGGCGGCCTCCTTTGCCCCCATGCTCAAGACCGCCGACGAGCTCGAGTTCGACCCCGCCTGCGTGGAAAAGCAGCTCAACGCCGAAGGCAGAGCGCACCTCGAGAAGCTCCTGCCCTGCTTCGAGCAGGTGGAGGACTTCTCCCCTGAACCCATCAACGAGGCGCTCAAGGCCTACGTCGAGGGCCAGGGCCTCAAGTTCAAGCAGGTGGCGCCGCCCCTGCGCGCAGCCATCGTCGGCTACATGGGAGGCTCCCATCTTCCCGACCTTATGGCCTTCCTCGGCAAGGAGGACAGCCTCGCGCGCATCCGCAAGGCCATCGCGCTCGGCTAACTCCCCTTTTTTCACGGCCTTTCGGCGCTCCGGCCCCCGCCCAGCAACGGAGGCCGGAGCATTTTTTCCTGCGCACGCCCTTTCCACGACGCTCTGCCCATGACGGACTGCCCCGAACTGCACCTGCTCGATCCGCGCCTCGTGCTCTGGATCAAAAACCAGCGCTGGAACGGCCTGCGCGACATCCAGCGGGATGCCGTGTGCCCCATCCTCGAAGGGGGCACCGACGTCATCGTTTCGGCATCGACGGCGGCCGGCAAGACCGAGGCGGCCTTCCTGCCGGCCCTGACCCGGCTCGCCTCCCAGCCCGCCGAGGGCTGCGGCATCGTGTGCCTCAGCCCCCTCAAGGCCCTCATCAACGACCAGGCGCGGCGTCTCCAGGCCCTGTGCAAGCCGCTTGGCATCGCCGTCACGCCCTGGCACGGCGACATTCCCTGGAGCCAGAAGCAGGACTTCTTTGCCAAGCCCTCGGGCGTGCTGCTCGTCACCCCCGAGTCGCTCGAGACCTTCCTCATGCGGCACAACGGCTGGTGCCACGAGGCCTTTGCCGGCCTTGCGTGCATCGTCGTCGACGAATTCCACGCCTTCGTCGGCGGCGAGCGCGGCTGGCAGCTGGCGTCGCTGCTCCGGCGCATCGATGCCATGCTCCACCGCAAGGTGCCGCGCATCGCCCTCTCAGCCACGCTCGGCAGCCTCGAGGAGAGCGCGGAGATGCTGCGCCCCAACCGCCAGGGCTATCCCTGCCGGCTTCTCGAAGAAGGTGGCGCCCGTACCAGCCCTCTCATCCAGGTGCGCGGCTACCAGTTCCGCTTCTTCACGAAAAACGGCAAGCTCTGCACCACCAACGACAGGCTCGTCGAGGACCTCTTCAGATACCTCGAAGGCGGAAACCACCTCGTCTTCGCCAACTCCCGCACGCGCACCGAGCGCCTGGCCAGCGATCTGGCCAAGCTCTGCGAAGAGCGCGGCCTCGAGAACGAATTCTTCCCCCACCACGGCAGCCTCTCGCGGGAGCTGCGGCACCGGCTCGAGCTGCGCCTGCAGGATCCCGACAAGCCCACCACCGCCGTGTGCACCATGACGCTCGAGCTTGGCATCGACATCGGCAGCGTGGACTCCATCGCCCAGGTGGCCGCGCCCAGCTCCGTTTCCAGCCTGCGCCAGCGCCTCGGCCGCTCAGGCCGGCGCAGCGGGCAGCCGGTGCTGCGTCTCTTCATCATGGAAAACGGCCGGACCAGAAAGGAAACCCTCTGGGACAGGCTGCGCCTGGACCTCTTCCAGAGCCTCGCCATGCTCCGCCTGCTCGAGCGCAAGTGGTACGAGCCCCTTGCCGACAGGCGGGCCCACTACTCGACGCTCGTGCAGCAGATTCTCTCCCTTCTCGCCCAGTACGGCGCGGCCCGTCCCTCGCAGCTGCACCATCTGCTCTGCCAGACAGGCCCCTTCCCCGTGGAGGGGCAGGACTTCGTCGATCTGCTCAAGGGACTGGCCAGGCTCGACCTGCTCCACTCGGGCGCAGACCACGCCCTTGTCCTCACGGAGCAAGGCCTTGCCCTCACGCAGGACGCCGGCTTCACCGTCGCCTTCCGCACGCCGGAGGACTACGCCCTGGCAACCGAAGACCAGGTCATAGGTCGCCTGCCCATGACCGATCCCCTCGAGCCCGGCCAGCGCATCCTTTTTGCCGGCAAGAGCTGGAAGGTGACGGAGGTGGACGACAGGCGGCGCTGCATACTGCTGGAACCGGCCACGGACGGCGCGCCGCCCAAGTTTGCCGGCCAGAGCGCGGAAGTCCACGGGCATGTGCGCCAGGAAATGTTCGCGCTCTACTGCTCCAGCGAGGAGCCCCGCGTCTGCGACGCCGGCGCGCTCGCCCTCTTCCGGGAGGGACGGGAGGCCTTCTGGGAGTTCGACCTCGAGCACAAGGCCATCGTGCGCGACGAAGGCCGCAGCTTCATCCTGCCCTGGCTCGGCGACAAGACGGCGCGGACCATTGCCGCCCTCCTGCGGCTTGAAGGATTCGAGGCCGACGACTACAATGGCATCATCGACGTCAAGGACGCCACGCCCGCCCAGCTGCAACGGACTATGCTCGCCGTCGTCTCCAGGCCCCGGCCGGACGACGGACGGCTCGTCAGGGCGCTTCCCGAACCCCTTTTCGAAAAGTACGACCATCTGGTGGCGGAGCGCCTGCGCGACAGCGACACGGCGCTCCACTTCTACGACATGGACGGCGCCTGGACCTGGATGCAGGCGCACGCCGGCAAGGCCAAGGCGTGACCGAGGCCTCAGCCGATCTGTCCCCCGCCGCGAACAAGGCTCTCGGGCCCCTTCGCCCCCGACAGGACGCAAACGCACAAGGACTCAAGCCATGAACTGCAAGCACTGCGGCAAAGCCATTTCCGACAGCGACACCATCTGCCCCGCCTGCGGCAACGTGACAGGCATTGTCCAGCTTCCCCAGCATCCCCGCCCCGAGGCAGGCCAGAACAGCGAAGCCGGCGAATTCTGGGGCCGGATGCAGGGCAGTTCCTGCCAGCCCGGCCAGACAGGCCAGCAGAATGCCTGCGGCCAGTTTGGCCAGCAGGACCAGTACGGCGCCCAGGGACAGCAGAACCAGTACGGCGCCCAGGGCCAACAGAACCAGTACGGCACCCAGGGACAGCAGGGACAGTACGGTCAGCAGGCACAGTACGGACAGTACAGCCAGCAGGGGCAGTACGGACAGTTCGGCCAGCAGGCCTGGCAAAAGGTCCAGACCACCTTCAGCAAGCCTGAGGGCTACGGCTACGGCGATCCGGCCTATCCGGCCGGCTTTCCGCGCTACGACACGGCCGGCCACGAGCTCAGCCCCAAGAACCGCATCGTGCTGAGCCTGCTGTGCGCAGCGCTCGGCACCCTGGGCATCCACCGCTTCTACGCCGGCAAGATAGGCACGGGCATACTCATGATCCTGACCCTCGGCGGATTCGGCATCTGGTGGATCATCGACCTCATCTTCTGCTGCGTCGGCAGCTTCAAAGACAAGGAAGGGCGGCTCATCGCGAGCTACTGACCGCTGGCCGAACCGCCTCCCCTGCCGGGCGCGAGCCGCTCCTCCAGAGAGGGATCCACGGGGACGGTGCGCGTGAAGAGCACCTTGTCCATGCGCATGGTGCCGAGCGGAGCGCCCCGCAGGGGCTTGACGTGGCGCACCTCGCAGTAGGTGAGCAGAGCGCTCGGCTCGTCCTTGAGCCAGCTCTTGAGCGCCGCCAGCGAGCCTGCCTCGTCCAGCGTGCGCTCGGGCACGGCTTCGCCGCCGTGGCTGCGGCGGATGATCACGTGCGCGCCGGGGCCGCCTTCAGCATGCACCCAGATGTCGTGCGGGGAGGCGAGCCGGCGCACCTCGAGGTTGCCCCTGGCGTCGCGCCCCCGCAGCAGGGTGAAGCCGTCCGAGCTCGCAAAGACCTGGACGCGCTTCGGCGTCTCTGCCGGCAGAGCCTGGGGCTGCGCCTTCTTCGCCTCCCTCCTTGCCCCCGCTCCGCCCATGAGCACTTCGCGGCGGCGGTCCTGGACGGCCTTGAGCTCCTCGGCCAGGGCCCTGCGGCGCGCTTCCACGTGCGCAAAGCCGCGCGCCGCGCGCTTGGCCTGATGGAAGAAGCGCTCCATGTTCTCCCTGAGGGTGAAGCGCGGATCCAGCGCTATGTCCACCGGACCGTCCTCGCCCTCCACGCTGACGAGCTTTGTCCTGTAGTCCTGGGGCCATTGCCACAGCCAGCCCTGGAGCAGACGCCCCTGTGCTCCCATCGCCAGCATCTTCTGCAGGCGCTCCGTCTCTTCGTCCTGCCTGGCAAGCAGCTGGAGCAAGTGCTTCTCGCGCCGCAAGAGGGGCTGTGCGGCCTGCTGGGCGGCCCGGCGGCCGGCCTCAGCCAGCACGAGATCGCCCCCTGCCCGCATCAGGGCTTCAAGCGGATCGGCGACAGCCTCCTCCACGAGCCCTTCCGCCTGCTCCGGCAACAGCGGCCAGCAGGAGACCTTGACCACGGGACGGCGATGGGTTCCCTCCTCCGGATCTGCCCTGAAATAGAGGAAGACGTCGCCTCCGCCAGCTTCAAGATCCGCCATCAGGGCACTGGCATCGAGAGAATCCATGCCCTTGAGCGTCCGGCGCAGCGCCGGCGTGAGCACGGGCCAGGCGCGCCAGTCCTCGCAGGCTAAGGCAAGGTTCCCGGCTTCAGGCCAGACGGGCTCGGCGGGCTTCGGCGTCTCGTCCTCGGAGAGGAAGAAGAGCCTCGCGCCCTCGCGCAGGCTCAGGCAGAGCCAGACGAGCTTCGCGTCCTGGTCCGCCTCCCCGGCGCCTGAGCCTTCCGCGCATGGCAGTTCCCGGCCGGGCATGGCGCCCGACATGAGCAGCCACAGCGCCCGCCCCGTCCAGTCGGGAACGGCGCAGCGCACCGTCCGGCCTGCCGCATGCTTGCGCAGGCGCATGACGTAGGCCGAAGGCTCGGCATTGGCCGACGTGCGGGCCGAGGAGAGGAAGGCGAAGGGCTCCTTGCGTCCGGGCCTGAAGACCAGCTGGGGCTTGCGGCCAAGAAGCGGATGCGGCCTGAAGAGCTCGAAGTTGAAGGTCAGCACGCCTTCGGCCGGCTCCTGCACCTTGGCCAGCCTCGCTCCAGCCAGCAGCGGGCAGGCTGCCGTGCAGAAAAGGCGGAAGAGATGAGCGTCCATGATGGCGGCCTCGCTGTCCGTGGGGCAAAGAAAAAGGCACGCCAGACGGCTGCCCGGCATGCCTTGAAAATGCAGTGTCGCCAGAGAGGGCTAGTCGCCCCGCTGGTGTTCCTCTTCCTCCTGCTTCGCCTTGCAGGTGATGCACAGGCGGGTGACAGGACGGGCCTTGAGGCGGGAAAGGCTGATCTCCTCCCCGCATTCTTCGCAGATGCCGTAGGTGCCGTCCTCGATGCGCATCAGGGCTTCCTTCACCTTCTTGATGAGGCGACGCTCCCTGTCGCGGATGCGCAGAGTGAAGGAACGGTCGGACTCGGCGGTGGCGCGGTCGGCGGGGTCGGCGAAGACCTCGTTGCCATCGCTGAGCTCTTCGAGCGTCGTGTCGCCCTTCTGCTGGGCCTCAACGAGCATGTCGTTTAAAAGGTTCCTAAAAAAGGCAAGATCTTTCTGATCCATGGTGCAAAGTCCTCCCGCAGGGGGCATTCTTGGCGGGCCCTCGGGAGTTGCATGCCAGGGCCTTGGCCCCGGCGGAAGACAGGCTCCCGCATGGCTTATGAAAAATGAGTTCGAGTATATTAGCACCCGTCCGTCTTTCTGTAAAGCTCAGCAAAAAGCGAGCCAACACAGCGCAAAGCGAGCTGTTGCCAAGCCATGCGAGATTGCTTAGAGAGGCAAAAAGCCGGACGGTCCTGCGCCGGACCAAGCCGAAGAGGGGGAGACCGCATGAAAAAGACAGCTCATGGCAAGGACTGCGCCCTTCCCGAGGGCGCGCAGGAGCGTGCCCGCGAAGTGCTCAGGCTCCTCAGGCTGCGCTACCCCGCGCCAGCCACCTACCTCGCCCACTCGACGCCCTGGCAGCTGCTGGTGGCCACCGTTCTTTCCGCCCAGTGCACGGACGACAGGGTCAACATGGTGACGCCCGAGGTCTTCCGCCGCTGGCCGACCCCGGAGGCCATGGCCGAAGCGCCCCTGGCGGAGGTCGAGAATGCCATCCGCTCCACCGGCTTCTACCACAACAAGGCCAAGAACCTCCTTGCCGCGGCACGGCGCGTGGCCGAGGTCTACGGCGGCGAGCCCCCGCGCACCCTAGCCGAGCTCGTCACCATTCCGGGCGTTGCCCGCAAGACGGCCAACATCGTGCTCTTCGGCGGCTACGGCATCAACGAGGGCGTGGCCGTGGACACCCACGTCAAGCGCATCAGCCACAGGCTCGGCCTCACGCGCCACACTGAACCGCTCAAGGTGGAGCCCGACCTCATGCGGCTCTTTCCGCAGGAGGAGTGGGGCGACCTCAACCACAGGATGGTCTTCTTCGGCCGCGAGGTCTGCGATGCCAGAAGACCCCGCTGCGAAGCCTGCGAGATGAACGGCTTCTGTCCGAAGCTGGAGCCGCCGAAAAAGCGCTGACAGTCGTCCCTGCCCTGATCGGCCAAGCAGGTCCTGCACTGCCTCCGCCTCTTCGCCAAGGAAGGGGATTCCTGTGCAGGGCTGGCCTGCGCCAGCGATGCGGAGCGTTTCAGGCCCGGACGCGACCGTGCAGGAGAAGCAGCCGTGCAGGAGATGCCAGGGAAGCCCTGCCCCCCCCGCAGCGGTGGCTGATCTTGCAATCGACGAACTGGACTTCGGGCATGCCGCCTCTCCGGCATGGCCTCCGGCAAAAGGACGCGACCAGCGAAGGTGCCTGGGGCCGATGCCGGCCGGAGGCACCCTGGAAATGCCGGCCGCGGGTCGCGGCTAGTTCTCGACGGCCGTGCCGAGGGGCTCGCCGTCCACGAGGTAGCGCTTCAGGGCACCGCTCTCCGAGCCGTTGAGGATGAGCGCGCGGCGGCAGCCGTGGTCGAGCGCGTTGAGGCAGGCGTCCACCTTGGGGATCATGCCGCCCGTGATGGTGCCGTCGGCCTTGAAGGCCTCGATGTCGGCCCTCGTCAGCCGCGGCTGGAGCACGCCCTGCTTGTCGAGCACGCCGGGCACGTCGCTCATGAGCACGAAGTACTCGGCAGCCAGGGCGCCGGCAACGGCACCGGCCGCCGTGTCGGCGTTGACGTTGAGGGCCCGTCCCTCCGGACCTTCGGCCACGGGGGCCACCACGGGCATGAAGCCGCCGTCCATGAGGCAGGCGAGAACGGCGGGATCGACCTTTGTCACCTCGCCGACGTTGCCGAGTTCGGGCCTGCGCACCTCGGCGCGGAGCAGGGAGGCGTCGCGGCCGCAGACGCCGCAGGCGCGCACGCCCTGCTGGACGAACTGGGCGACCACGGCCTTGTTGACCTGGCCAGCCAGCACCATCTCCACAGCCTCCATGGTGGCGTCGTCGGTCACGCGCAGTCCCTGCTCGAAGCGGCTCTCGATGTTCAGGCGCTTGAGCAGCGAGGAGATCTGGGGGCCGCCACCATGCACGACGATGAAGGATCGGCCTCCGCGGGCCAGATCCGTCAGGTCTCTGGCAAAGGCGCGGCTCAGTTCAGGCACGGTCATGGCATGTCCGCCGTACTTGATGACTACAGGAATGGTCTTCATGGATCTCCTCCTTGAGAACAGTGTTCGTCAGCTGCCTTGCGCCGGCGCCAGAACCGGATCGGGATCTGCCGGCAGGCCTTCTTCTGCCGGCGCGGCAGACGCATCGGTCTCAGCCAGCCTGCGCTCGAGGCGCTCCCTGCGGCGCCGTTCGCGCTCGCAGTTTTCCTCTGCCTGGTGCCGGCTTGCCTCGGCGTGCTTTTCGGCCTTCACCTCGTCGAAGGTCATGCGCGTGAAGCCGGTCCGCTCCATGTCGGGCATGACGCGGACAACGCTCTGGATGCCGGAGCGCTCCTTCATCCACACGCCTATCTCGCCGCCGGCCTGCACGGCCTTGGGGGCGTAGGAGGCGAGCATGGCGGCTGCCAGGCGCCTGGCCTCGGCGGTCCAGGAGCGGCCCCGCCGGAGCAGCGCCAGCGGCCCCGGATAGTCGCATACGCCGGCCAGCAGGTCTTCCTGCTCCTGACTCTTCTTCAGCGTCTCGTTGTCGTAGCTGTTCCGGCCCATGACCAGCCAGCAGGCCTGATCGGCCGTGACAAGCCAGTACTGCCGCCCCCAGGCGGCCAGGCGGTAGTCCGCAGCGGAAGGAGAGCCGAGGCGGGTGCGTATGGGCCAGTAGCGGCGGGCGTTTTCGCGCTCCGCTAGCCAGCACCCGCCACCGGGCGAAGGAATCTCCTCCATGCCGTAGGCCTTGGCCAGGGCGAGCTGATCCTGGCGGCCGCGCCCGTGGATGCCGAGCAGCTTCGAGCGGTCCACGAGACCCGACTCCTCCATGGGCGTCGGATCGAGATGCAGGGCGCTCAGGGGGCGCAGAAGCAGGCCGTCCACGCCGGCCTCCCGGCGTATGGTGTTGAGCACGTCCCTGCGCTGGGACATGGGCCGCTGTCCCATGACTTCGCCCGTGGCAATGAACTTGGCCCCAAGCTCCTCCATGCGCTTCTTCGCAAGCCGGAGCAGGAGAATCTTGCAGTCCACGCAAGGATTCATGACCTTGCCGAAGCCGTGGGGAGGCCAGCCGCTGACAAGAGCGGCCATCTCCCTGGAGCAGTCCAGCGCCTCGACATCCAGGCCGTAGAGGCGTTTCCAGCGATCCCGGGCCGAAGAGGAAGGCGAGCCGAAGAAGGGAGACCAGAAGTGCAGGCAGAGCATGCGCAAGCCCTGGTCCGCAAGCAGCCTCGCTGCCAGAATGCTGTCCAGGCCGCCTGAGAAGAGGCTGACGCCATCGTAGATGCTTTTCATAGTCAGCTTTCTTATACGGGGACTAGGAAATAGGCAAGGCGGCGCGCTCCCCGCCGGAGGCTGGCAGGGAGAGGCCGGTCCTCCGAAGGTGTTTTCCCTTATGGGAAACGCTCTTGACACATGCATCTCTTTTGGTAAATCAGGTTTCGTTCGCCGTCCGTTCCCCCCGCAGGGCCTGCGCTTCGCAGCTTTTCGGCCGCGTGTTGCCTTGCCCTTCGGCTAATGATAGAAAATCGACCTTTGCAAACGCCGTTTTGAGGAGAATTCCATATGGCAAGAAAAACCGCTTTGACTCCCGAAGAAGCCAAGCGCGAAGCGCTCGGCACCGCGCTGTCGGCCATCGAGCACAAGTACGGCAAGGGCGCCGTCATGAAGCTGTCCGACAACGCCGTCGTCCGCATTCCGGTCATCCCCACTGGCTCCATCGGCCTGGACATGGCCCTTGGCGTCGGCGGCATCCCCCGCGGTCGCATCACCGAAATCTTCGGCCCCGAATCCTCCGGCAAGACGACGCTCACCCTGCACATCATCGCCGAGTGCCAGAAGCGCGGCGGCACCTGCGCCTTCATCGATGCCGAGCACGCACTCGACACCACCTACGCCAAGGCGCTCGGCGTCGACGTCGATTCCCTGCTCATCTCCCAGCCCGACTACGGCGAGCAGGCCCTCGACATCGCCGACATGCTCGTCCGCTCTGCCGCCGTGGAGCTGGTCGTCGTCGACTCCGTCGCGGCCCTGGTTCCCCAGGCCGAACTCGAGGGCGACATGGGCGAGACGCAGGTCGGCGGCCACGCCCGCCTCATGTCCCACGCCATGCGGCGTCTCACCGGCACCATCCACAAGTCCCACACCGCCGTCATCTTCATCAACCAGATCCGCATGAAGATAGGCCAGATGGGCTACGGCAGTCCCGAGACCACCACGGGCGGCAACGCGCTCAAGTTCTACTCCTCGGTCCGTCTCGACATCCGCCGCGTCCAGACCCTCAAGGACAAGGACACCCCCGTGGGCTCCCGCACCACGGTCAAGGTCGTCAAGAACAAGGTCTCCCCGCCCTTCAAGAAGGCCACCTTCGACATCATCTACGGCCACGGCATCTCCCGTTCCGGCGAGCTCATCGACTACGGCATCGAGGGCAAGATCCTCGATCAGAGCGGCTCGTGGTTCGCCTACGGCGGCGAGAAGCTCGGCCAGGGCCGCGAGAACATCCGCGCCATGCTGGATGAGGACGGCGACCTGCGCATGCGCATCGAGGCCGACGTGCGCAAGTACCTTGGCCTGCCCCCTGAGGACCAGCAGCCAGCCCCGGTCCAGGATGCACAGCCCCAGCCCCAGGTCCAGCCCCAGGCTGCGCCGGTGCAGGACGCCCCCGCTCAGGAGCCGGAGGACTACGTCCCCGGCGCCGAAGAATTCTAGCCCCCTGCCTGCGGGCCGGCCCTGCGCCGGCCCGCAGGCCTCTCCTTCAACCCCCTTCTGCACTGCTTTCACGGAGCCCCGCACATGCTCACTGCTCAAGAAATCCGCCGCCGCTACCTCAAATTCTTTGAAAGGCACGGCCACGCCGCCGTTGAATCCGGACCGCTGATTCCGCCGAACGATCCCATTCTGCTCTTCACCAACGCCGGCATGGTCCAGTTCAAGAAATGCTTCACCGGCGAGGAGGACAGGGGCTACTCCCGCGCGACCACGGCACAGATGTGCCTGCGCGTCTCCGGAAAGCACAACGACCTCGAGAACGTCGGCCGCACCGCGCGCCACCACACCTTCTTCGAGATGCTCGGCAACTTCTCCTTCGGCG
>JAEEGL013762860.1_pt1 | contig 16568 bp, 24 predicted proteins | sample 9134231 | NCBI WGS metagenome assembly JAEEGL01 (sample SAMN16246548, study PRJNA631951) | gut metagenome | biome: gut microbiome; feature: rumen; material: fiber-attached | host: Bos | place: Iran: Karaj | collected 2018-10 | reverse complement strand
TTTACCCAAGGCAATGAAAATCCGTTGGGTATAAATATATAGGGTAATGATAAGAAAACTTTTAATGATTGGTTTTATAATTAGGGATTTCAAATAATAGGTGAAAACTTAAAAGATAATGAAGTCTCTAATGATCAATTGAATAATATATTGTCTACTGATTATATTGACTATCTCTTATATAAGAACTTTAATAACAGCCAGGAAGAGTATCCGCAATATGCTACTTTGACTAATATAGAAGACAAAGTAAAATTGCTATAGTTTAATGATGAACTTAGAAAACAAGCTACAAGTACAAAGATTGGAAAAGCTTTGGCAGATGAAATAAACAAAACATCTTAGGGTGGATATAATTTCTTGGGTAAAAAAGCGGAAGAATATAATCAGGCAGTATAGAATAATAAAAGAGGAATAGCAATAGCATCTCCTGAAGACTAGCACATACAAGATTTATTTAATCATATAGAAAAGAAAGAAAAACCTTCTTATATTATAGATTCTCAAAGTAAAGAAATTATAAAAAAAGACAGGGAATTTCAAGAAAATAGAGACAGAGATGAAGTTAATTCTCTTACGGCTATGATGGGGGACTATTATAATTAGGCCTCCCCCGAAGAAAAAAGAGATTTTACACAATCCCTGGTAAATTAGCTTAAGCAAGTTTCAAGTCACTACAGGGTTATGGATGATGATCATCGTTTGGATGATATGACTGTTGCTGAAGTAGCAGAAACGGTGGCTAAATATTATGTAAGAGAAAAAAATAATCCGGGGAACGGTATATTTGCTGCAGAGGATGCCGTTATAGACAGACTTATAGACAAGGCAACCGCAGGGGATGTTCTTACAAATATAGGAACTAAGGTTGTAGCTAAAACGACTGCCAATATAGCCAATACTATAATTGGAATATAGGATCTTATAGCTTCCGTTTCTCAAGGGACAACAGAGGAAGAAGCTTTTGACCGATTAATGGATGATACCCATAAATATTGGAGAGACTTAGATCTTAACGGTTATTGGGGATTTGATCAAGCCGATTTTGGAACAGCTGTTGCTAATATATTTAGAAGCTATGGTAATGAAAAGGATATTTATAAAGAAGGACATGAGAGAGACGAATACGGACATTTTAAAAATAAGTTGCTTGATGCCTCCGAATCTGGAGTGTCCCCAAATAAAACACCTTCACGAAGAGGAGAAGAAACAAAGTTTTTCCAATTGGGAACTCTTGAGGAAGGAATGACTATGGCCGGATATGCCATGTCGCAATTCTTAATGTCTTATGCTGTGGGTTTAGGAAGTTCTTTACTTAAAGGTGTAGGATCACTCACTCCCAAATTAAATTTTTTAAACAAAGTAGCTAATAGTAAAGCGTTTACTTATGGTTCTTTGGCTACAATGAACTCTGCAATAGGATATACTTATGGCTCTGGTGTTGCCGAAGAAGTATACAATAAAGGCAAAAATAATTTAGATAAGGAGTTAATAGAGCGGACTGATAGGGCTTATAATAATATACTTTCCAGTGCCGAAGGTCAGGATTTTTTAACTTCCCAATATGTATAGAAGTATGTAGATACTTATGGTAAGCAGCCGGATTTAATCATGGACCCTGAGACAGGTACTGCTAAAGTAGATTTAAGTGATAAAGACATAGCAGATGCTGTAAAACAAGAAATCAAAGGTAGGCTTACAGAAGACCTTAAGGCTTCTACTGGTTATTATGATAAAGAAAGATCTTTAAAGGAAGCTGCTTTTGAAGGCTTTGCAACAAGTGCTACCCTGGAAGTTGCTAGAATGACTTTTATTGATTCTTTATGGTTGAAATGGATGTATGCGCCTGCTTTCAGAAAAAGACTGACTTCTTCAAGTAAAGTAAAAGCTAATGCTGGATTATCTAATGATACCTCTCCTTTAACTACTAAAAAAGTAAAAGTACAGAAGAGAAACAAAGAAGGTAAAATAGAAGAAACAGAAGTAGATGCTAATAATTATGTAAATGCTGTACATGATAATCCTTATCTTGCTGGAGCTGCTGCTGTTGTAGGAGGTGGTTTATCTAACTATATGGATGATGTATTCTCTGCTTTTTCAAGAGGTGTTGCTGAAACTAGATATGATTAGAAACTTAATAAGCATGATTACGTTCTTGATAATTTTGCATCATTGTCTTTTGCAAAAGCTTTGTTTAATACCGAAGCAGCAATAAACGGTTTGTCTTCGGCATATGATTCTTTGGACGAGGCTCAAACCATATATGATGGACTAATAGGTGCTCTTGGTAGTTTCTTTGCACCTTCTATAAGTGGTGCTGTTTCAGGTTTTCAAACTACTGGAGCTTTAGGACAATCCGGATCTAAAAGAGCAGCTAATACAATAGGAAGTGCTTTATTTCCATTCTATCAAGAATATTTAAATACTAAAATCCTTAATAAGGAACGTGATGATGTGGCAGATAAAATCAATGCTACTATTACAGAATCTTATAATAATGTTGCTGGAACTAATAATATAGTAGGCAATATCCTTAAAATGGTTTCCCTTGGGGAAAAGAGGCAAGATTTAAAAGAGCTGGCAGATGAGGATGCTTTATATAAAAGCCTTGCTACATTATTTAATGCATAGGAGTAGTTTTAGATTGATAAAGGAAAATTATATGCATTTTTAAATACTACTGACGATATTATAAATAATAAGTTATCAGAAGAAGAAAAAGCTAGTTTAATAGATACTTTTTTTAAGGAAAACCCTTCTACTATGGCAAGTTTTGAAGGTACTGAAGAAGAAAAAGCATAGTTTGCTCTAGAATCTATTTAGTAGAATGCCAAAACTTTCATGGATATATTTAACCGAATAGAACAATCTTATAATAAATATAAGAAAGAATATTCCAATCATCCTGAACTTGTAGGAAAATTAGCTTTTTTAGAACATAAAATAGAACAAGGAGAAAAAATATTAGGAGAACATAATACTCCTGTTATTAGCATGACTCAGGAGCAACAAGAGGATGTTATAAATACTGTAAATAAGGTTCAGTCTTCTATGCTTTCTTATATAAATGGTGTTGTAGATGGATTAAAACAAGACCTGGAGAAAGCAAAAAAGAGCAAAGATAAACCTATGACAGAGCAGGTACAGTTTATGTTGGACATATTCAATAAATTGAAAAATGCTCATAATGAACTGACTCCTTAGGAAATAAATCTATTAAATTATGAAGCTGCTAATTTTGACAATGATGGAAATTTGGACACTAATACTGAGGAATATCAGGAACTAAGAAGAGCTGCAGGAATAAGTAGAACTCTATTAATGTACAAAGACGCTCTTACTGTTCTTCAGAATAATCCTGAAATATCTGATGCTTTTGATTTTTAGCAGGAAATAAATAAAATTAAAGGCTTACCCAAAGCTCTGTCTGTTTTAAAGGCTAATGCTTTCGCAAAGGAATGGTTGTCTTCTAATGTTATAACTTTAGATAAACATAAGAAATTACTTAAATTCAACGACAGTGACTTTCGTGCCATTTCAGAATGGTTTGACTCTCATCCTGATGCCCCTCAAACAGTCTCTATAGATCTCGGGAAGGGGCGGTTTATAGAAATGAGTTATCGTAATTTCTTAAACCAGGTAAAACAAAGCAGAAAAGAAATTAATAGTTTAAGAATTATAGGTAAAGAAGGAGAGTTTGAACAAAACGCTATTGACAAAGCAGAAGAGGCATTACATAAAATATTGGCAAGTTCAGGTCATTTAGACACCCCCTACATTGAAACTAAAGTAAAACAAGCTATTGGTGGCTTCAAAACTTCGTGGAAGAGAAATAATCCTGATTCTGAAACAGAATCAAAAGAAGCAGAATTACTACAAAGATACTTAGACTCTAAACACGCTGAAACAAAAAATATTAAAGAAGCAGAGAAACCAACTGATACAAAAAAGAAGGAAGAAACTGCTACTGAAAATACTAATGAAGAGGAAGGCGTAAGTACAGAGGATGAAGATACTGATTTAGAAGAAGGTGCTGATTTAGAAGATACTAATTTAGAAGATACTTCTCCAGTTTCTGAAGAACCAAAGAAGGAAGTAGTTCAAATTGAAAGTTAGATAAATATTCCTGAAAAAGGTATTACTGGAAAAATGAATACCAAAGAAGGTTTTTAGGGAACAGCAGATAAAAAGGAAGAGGGAGAGAGTCAAAAACTACTTAATGAGGAAAAAGAAAATAATGCTATTCACGGAAATGGTATATATGGATATGTTTTAAATAGATTAAGACGTTCCTCCAAAAGAGAAGAATAGAAAGAAGAACATCAAAATGATAAGGTTGCAGAATTAAGAACCTTAAAAGACGGCTGGGCTACAGGTGTTTTAAATGCATTATAGCCTATGTTACATCTGCCTGAAGGATTATCAGCATTAGAATATTTATAGAGAGTTGTAGATGGAGAACTTTATGACTTAATCCATTATTCTACCTCTAAGAAACAGGCAAATCCTAAAGTATAGTATGTAAGGATAGAAGATGACGCTTTAAAAGGAAGTTCTTTTATAGTGGCTGTTCTTCCTTATACAGAAGGAGTTGCTAGGATACATAAGGGTGTCTTTGATAGACGGGAAAACTCTTAGTTTGATCCTGGAGTTATAGAAGTAGACGGGGCTTAGTATCTTGTGATTAGTGTACCTAGTGCTATAAAAGCCTCTGTAGAGTCTTAGAATGAAAATACAGGGTCTTTTAGTAATTTGGTATAGTTAGGTAATAGTCAAGCCAGGGCTAACAATTCTAAAAAATTCATTATTACTAAAGCAGATGGGACTCCTGTAGAATCATAGGTATTAAAAATAACTATGGGAAGAAGAGCCAACAGGTTTAGTGATGAGGATAGACGTACCAAGACTTTAAGTGATCTTTTGGACAATAAAAGATCTAATCCCAGAGGGCTACAAAGAGAAAATCTTGTTTTTGGAATTTAGTTAGAAAATCAACTAGTTTTCATAAGTGGTGCTACAGAAGGAAAAAATTTCGTATATTTGCGCCCAGAAAATCAAGAAAACAGAAAAGGTAATGTATTCTTGATGGTGAGACAAAATGACGGAAGATATTATCCTTTATATATAGCTCCTACAAAATATAATGAATTAGTAAGAGGTAGTGAACTTCTAAACAGGATAAACGATTTAATTACTGCATTAGCAAGTCCCGATTTTAAAACAAGAAGAGATGCCGCAAATGCACTTTCTACTTATTTATATTTTGGTAAAAATGTACATCTTGAAGTAGGCAATTAGGACTTTGCTAAAGTACGTTTTGTAGAAAAAACAAATGTAGATGGAGAAACTGTCACTAATCCGTTAGTCGGTAGTATTGAAGTAGACGGAGAAACTGTAGAAGTAGGAACTGTTGATCTAAAAAATGATAATGCAGTAACCCAAATATCTTAGTTGTTTAAACAATTAAATCCTCTTATTTAGATTTAGACACCTAAAAAGGACCGCTTTACTAAGGAGCAGATGGAGTTGTATGAGGAGGCTGGTGCTTTGAATATAGAAACTGCTGCTTTAGGAAATGTCAATTGTTCTTTTTCATTGCAAGGAATAGATGAAAAAGGAAATTCTTTAGGTGTATAGGAGGTCGAAGTAAAAGAAGAAACTCCTGACGATACAGAAACACCTCTTGATGACGGACAACAAAGATCTAAAACTTTTACAACTATCTATCCTGACGGTGAAGAGTATTAGATAAACTTTGAGGATAATAGTGTTGTTAAAGCTACAAAAGAAAAGGACAAACTAACTAAAACATATAAAAGGGTAATGAATGTAGCAGAACGTAATAGAGTTTTAGCTATATAGAAAGCATCTGTATCTACTACAGACTATACTTTTGGAAACACTTCATATAAAAAATTAGTAAACGATATATCAGGTTTACCAGATGTATATATAAAAATTGTCAATGGATCTATAAAGACTTTCAAAAATGAAGATGCATATCTAAATGATATGGAAAAAACTAGAAAACAGGCGGAAGAAGCTGTTGAGAAAGCTAAAAAACGTAAGAGAAAACAGAATACAAAAAATGCAGTAGCTAATATGAAAAAGGAGAAGAAAGAAATGTATTTAGATGAACCTGCTCCCAAAAAGAAACCTAAAAAGGCTGATACAGCATAGAATCCTGAGACTGCATAGGAAGAGCCTAAAGAAATTGATAATACAGGAAAATCAAAAGGAAAGAAGGGGTAGACTGTTGGTGCTAAGAGCGAATTAATAGAAGAAGCAAAGCAGTTAGCTGCAAAACCATTAGAAGATAAAGAGATACAAGAAATACAAGATTGGCTAAAGAAAGAAGAGTTAGAACTTCCTCAAGAAGTACAGTCATTATTAAATAGTTTAGAACAGGGATTTGATGAAATAACTTATAAGCATTTTATGACTTTTAATCAGAGAAAAAAATTAGATGCTGGAAAAGATTTAGCCGGTAACTCTGCAATAGATATTATTAAAGATTTAATAAAGTGTAAATAATAGGCAATGAATGAATTTTGTATAAATACGTCTCTTTAGGAGTTTAAAGAGACTCAGTGGAGACTTAATATTAGTGCCGGAGAACTTGAAGATATAGTTAAACAGTACTACAGAGAAACAGGAAGTGATGAAAGCTTCCCTAGTGACCCTTATATATTAAGAGCTCTTATAGGACAAAATACGGAAAGTTATCAGGAAGCTGTAGAACTTTGGAAAGAGAGATTTTCTTCTTCTAGAGTTTTCAAAAATTAGGAAGATGCTGAAGCATATAAAAGTATGGCAGAATCTTATTTTGCTCCAGAATCTGTCTTACTTTATAAAACTCATGAAGGTAACTTTATAGTAAGAGTAGCCAGACCTGGTTTTGAAAACTATACTGCAGTAACTCCTGATGAAATAAAAAGTGCCAGTAGAACTGAAAGAGGTAAAATGGCAGCTAAAGCTTGTGCTGACTTTCTTAATCACTTTGGTATATCTGTAGGAGATCTTACTTCTTTTAAAGAGTTTTTAAAGGAAAAAGACGATAGAGACCATTTTAATCCTTTTGAACTTTTAATTAAATAGGTAAATGGTAAATCTCCTACTTCCGTAATAAATGGAACAGCTAAGGCTATAGCTTTTCTAATGCAATGGTCACCAGAAATGATAATGTTTACTACAGCTGGGTAGTATGATCTCATAGAGGGATTAGGGACAAAAGAAACTAAAAAAGTTGTAGATGAATTATCTTTTCAGTGGCAAAACAAAAAAAGAAGAAATCAACTTGTATATGATTTATCTTTAGAAATAGCAAAACAACTGAAAGAATATTACAATTATCCGGATAAATTCCTTGAAACAGAAAAACGAGGAAAAATAGCTGCTGTATGGGAACTTATTAAGGCTTTTTTCAGACAGTTTAATCCTATATAGAAAGCCAGAGCCCGCTTTTTATCATAGTTTTCTTTGGATATAGTAAAAAGTATTATTAATAACGACCCTACTTTTGTTTTATCTGATAATAAAATACCTTTTAAACAAGAAGATGTTGTTTCCGTAGATTTACAGAAGCTTTTTGAAGAAAGTCCTTTGGAGGCCCAATTAATACAAAAACTTAACAAGGCAGGATATGCTTTAGGTGGAAGTATCTCTTTGGCTGTAAGAAACCTGTTAAAGAGAACAACAGCCGATCTACATGATATTGATGTAGAAGCTCCTTATCCTATGACAAGTGATGAAATACAAATGAGTCTTTCCAAAGCAGGATTACATCCTATATTTTTTACTACACATAAAAATAAAAAATCCACTTGTTATTCTTATATTATTTCTGATCAGCCTCTGATTATGCAAAAGAATGAGAATGAGACAAGTAAGATGGATATTTACGACATCAAAGGTAAAAAAGTAGGAATAATTGAAGCTTATGAATTCACTCCTACAGATGATTCTTTCAAAGGTTATGTTAAATGTTTAGATGTTTTTTCATACAGTGATACCCTTGTATATCCAAATGAAACCATAAACATAGGAGGAAACAATTATACCTTTGCTTCTCCTTTTTCTGTCGTAAGTGTAAAAGGACAATGGGCCAGACCAAAAGATGTATTTGATTATACTCGTTTTATAGAGAAGTTTCCTGACTTTAAAACGGTATTAGCACTTAATAAAAGAAAAGATACTGTATAGTAGCCTTATGATAATACAAGAGAGAGCAGGAAAAAGTGGCTTATTGATAATATAGAACACTTTGATGATGTTGTAAGAAGACATTTTAGAATAAAAGAATTTTATGGTGAGCAAGATTTTTCTGGGCTTTTATTAAAAACAGACTATGATCCTCATGATTCTAGTGTAAGAGAAGAGGACATTGCCCGTTTCTATAATACAATCAGAGCCTTAGGAGGAAATCCTTTAGATTTTGAAATATCCAGATATATTGTATATTCTCCTCAAGACTATCAATGGAAGAGTGTAAATGCAATTGATCTCCCTTATATTGATGATCAGGGAAATAGATGGACTAGCGATTTTAAACTTAAATATAGAAAAAAAGTACAAGAGGTTAATTCTTATTATAATTCTCTCAGCCAAGACGAAAGGCTTAGTAGATATGCCTTGGCAATGCAAGAATGGGAGCCTGGAGATCCTATTCCTGAATTAAATAAAAAAAGAGATCAAAGTCAGGAAGCAGAGGCTATTGAAATAGAAAAAGAAATGTAGGCTATTAAAGCTAAGGCTATTGCTGATGGTACTTTTATGAAAGCCCCTAACGGTAAGAAATCTAATCTTAATGAAAGATAGTGGCTACAAGTAAGAACCAAAGCATTTAAAAAATGGTTCGGAGATTGGGAAACACTAGCTAATTATATAAAGGAACACCCAGGAATTGATAGCGAAAGCTTAAGGTATAAAAAGTATAGTAGAGATGAACGATTAAAGTACTCTGAATTAGTGTACTCTAGCTCTATTGTTGTAGATGAAAACGGAGAACCAAAAGTTGTTTATCATCACAATACTCACAATCAATCTAACATTAGAGTATTTGATGAGAAACATAGCCCTTATGGTTTTTGGTTTACCACCAATAGTAATCCTGAAAATATATACTACCCTAATACAGTTGAAAATTCCATTTCTTATTCTTCTTTTTTGAATATAAAGAAAGGAGATGTCAACAATATGACTAAAAGTCAAATGATTGGGATAGATGCTACTGGTCATCCTATATTTAGAATAAATAGAACTCCTATATCAAGAGAAGACATTGAACAGATAAAAGAATTTGGGCAATCTATTGTTCAAGATTGGGATGGAGAAACTTTTTATGCTGTCTTCAATCCAAACCAAATCAAATCAGCTACTGATAATATTGGTACTTTCTCTAATGATTCACTGTCTACATTAGAGAAAAAAAGAAATATGGTTAGTCTAAAAAATGACCAAAAAATAGGATTCTTATTCCCAGATACTTTATATAGTATTCAAATAAAAGAAGAGGGTAACCCTACTCTTGAAGATTTTGCTACTCAAGAGATTGACGGTAAAGAATATAAATTTTCCACTTTAAGACAAGCAGTTTTATTTAGGGCATATAATGAAACAATCAAAGCATTAAAAGATCTTGAAACTAGTCCAGAATAGAAAGCTTTAATAAAAGAATTAAATAAACTGTTTAAAAATCTTCTTAATGAAAAAAAGATAACAGTAAATTTTAATGAATTAAATAAGGAAATTGATAATCTTTTAGGTGAAAGTAGTATAGAAAGTGATTTGAGTTTTGCAATATATAAAGTATATTCTCCTATTGTTGAAAAATTTAGAACCTTAATAGATAATAGACTTCGAGGTGGTCAGATAATTTCTTTTACTTATAAGACTTTTCCTGCCGCAGAAAAAAATGCTTATAAAAATTATTTTAACTCGGTATCTGAATCAGCATTATGGAAGCCCTCTATAGAAGTAAATGATTCACCGTGGATTGAAGCCACAGGAGAAGAAGCTGAAAGAATTTAGAAACTTGTAAATAAATATCATAGAAGACAAAGTAAAGATTATGTAAGAGAGTCTAATTTAAATAAGAATATTAAAGGATGGATTGAAAAAGGAGAAGGCGTAGCTTTAGTGGATGTTATATAGGCTATAGTAGAAAAAGAAAAAAATAAATATTATAAACTATTTGCTTAGATACTGCAGCCATTAATTAACGAAGCTTTTGCTGATAAAAAAGTAGTCTTTGTAGAGCCTGGAGAAGGAGAAGATTTTGAAGCAAGAATACTTAAAGAAGATTTATCTACTATACAAGTTAATAAGAATAGTAAATCTGCATTAAACACTTTTGTAAGTACTATTCTCCATGAAACCATTCATCTTCTTACAATAACAGAGGTAGATGACTCATTAAAACCTGCATAGCAAAAACTTTACACTGAAATTGACCAGGTTAGAAAAGCTGTCATTACCTATATTCAAGAACAATTTAGAGACAAGAACGGTAAGCTTTCTTGGAGTGAAGAAGATATTTATGGTCTTACTAGTACCGCGGATTTTATTTCTGAGTTTTTTACAAATAGAAATTTTTAGAAATTTCTAGATAGTATAAAAATAGAGGATGTTCAAAAAGTTGCTCCTATATAGAACGAGAGTGTATATAGTAAAGTAATTAAGGCTGTAAAAGAGTATTTAGAAGGGATCTTTAGAAAGATAACTCACCTTTATGGAACTTCTGTATTTGAGTATTTAATTCCTTAGATGATGGATACTCTTAAGGAGAGTGCAACTGTTATAATAGGTGAAAAAAATGAGGATCTTGTTAATGATGCCTATGAGAAGACTATGAATTTATTTAAAAATACTATATTTGGATAGACTTCTTATATTAGAAACTCATTGAAACAGTCTACACAACTTAGAGCTAAAATACAAAGTGTTAAGAAAATTCCAGGAATGTCTGAGGTTGACATTATGCGTACAGTAAAAAACCTTGCGTACACAGTGTCTGACTTAGTTACTTTTATAATGACTAATCCTGACCAGGCTCAAAAATTTAAAGACACTTATCATATTGACCCTACCAAAATCTCTAGGCAGGAAGTTATAAATACTATAGGACTTAGAAAATTATTTAGTCTGGCATAGGAGAGGTATTTATTAAATGGAAGTGAGGAAACCTTTGAAAAGAGGGATGCTCTATCTATGAGAATGCCTGTATTAATCTTACTTGCTACCCCACATCTAAAGTACTTAGAAGGAGTTATTCCAGAAATTACCTTAATTAAAGACGAAAGTTCTACCGAAGCAGAGTCAGACAAGGAAGACGAAGCTGATGAGAATACCACGGAAAGTTGGCAAATTGAAACCAGAACTGTTCCTATAGAAAATTCCTTATCTAAAGAACTTAATTTGTTTTTATCTTCTATAAGAGAAAAGAAGAAAGTTGTAAAAAATAAACAAGAAGTTATAGAGGATTCTTTAGATGAGTTTGGTATGGCTAATAGAGAACGTCGTCAGAAAGTAATGAATGTGCTTCTTAATATTGTATCTGGCAGCAAAAGTATGCAGGAGATGATTACAAAACTTAAGGAAGCAAGAGACGAAGGAAGACATCTGTGGCTAGACCAGGTTATAAGTATGTTGGAAGATAATTCTGGTAGATACTATATTGAGCAGGCTCAATTTTTTACAGTATTTAATAGGCATAAAATGTAGTATATTAAAGGAGAAAGCAATAGTAATTTTTCTCCTATTAATTCTACCACTCCAAGAAGAAGAAACTATAATAAAGTAGTAATAGGATATACTAGGAATATATCACAATTTGGAAAAGACTCTGACAAGGGAGAAGCCTTAAAGGCACTAAATGAATTTTTAGAGTACTTTAACCAAGTAAATCAGAATAATTTTGAAAAGAAGATTAAAATATAGTATAATGTTGCTGCTAAATATGGAGAACTTCTTAATTATTTAGGTATAACAAAAATAGATCAGTCTGAATTATAGGCTTCTATTACAGATTGGGCTACTTATGAGGATTTTAAAAATGCCTTAAGTTATATGGTAGAAACCTATAAAAAAGGTTTAGAGCAAGAAGATTATGATCCTTTTGCCCCATCATTAGAAGGTGAAGAGTCCGATTATAATATTATAGGTTATGTAAAACAAGTTCTTTTCCCATATACAAGTATGCAAGAAGACTTGTTTGTAACTTCAGTATCTTCTAATGGTAAGATGTACCAAGGCTTCATTCTTCCTACTTATACTACTACTATAATGCAGGGATTAATGTCTTCTGGAGAAGAATTCATAGATTTCATAACAGAAAAATATGCAAACAATGAGTGGTTTAGAGACCAGAATACAAGGATTACACCTGGAGAAACACCTACAGGTTGGAGAAATCCTATATTGCATTTGATTACTTCCGATACTACACATAAGAAAAGACTGGATCATGCACAGCTTCTTGAGTATAACCAATTATAGTACATGAAAACAATGCCTGTTGATGTTTTTAATGAGGCTGTACTAAAGGGATTTTTCTCCGGTAGAATAAGTAATAGCCCAAACAAAGTAAGCAAAGAAACTACTGCATGGTATCCTATTCCTATTATGGCTAATAAACCATCTGGAGAATTTATTAAATTTACAAGGTTTATATAGGGATTATATCAATAGGGAATTGCTGAAAACACTGTAACTGTTTTTGATCATATAGAACCCTTATATAAAAAAGTAATTGCATAGCATTTATAGTCTATATTCAAGCAAGAGGTAATTCGTATTCATACTGTTAAAAATCGAGAAAAGCTTAAGAATGTTGTTGGACTTAAAAACTTTGATAAAAACGGATCTAAGTTCGTGCTTCTTCCGTTTTTTAATAGTTCTAAAGTTCCAGATATAATTAAAGAGTATATAGATACAGGCAAAGTTAAAAAATAGGAAGATTTAGATAATGCTATTCAAGATTATATAATACAATCGTTAAATGAAGAGGCATAGTATTATATAGAAAGTATTGATTCTTTTAGAACAATTGATACAATTCCTGAAATATCCAAAGAACTTAAAAGTTTAAAAAAGGAAATAAAAAAAGAATTAGAAGATTCAAAACTTAGTAATGAGGAGAAAGCGGAATATATTAAATAGGAACTTGATTCCAGAAGAAGTCAGTTATTAGAGAATTTTTATTTTAATAATTATTTGATTAATGCTTCTTTATAGGAATTGTTTATAATAGATCCTGCTTTTAATAAGAATACTACAGACCTTCAGAAAAGACTTCTTTAGATTCACTCTTCAGGACAAAGGATGTATACAGAGGCTACTGATAGATATGGAAATAAGGTATCTGATGGTATACATAGAGCCATTATTATAAAAACAGAAAAATACAAGAGTGATATTTACGACTTTATTAAAAAATCTTTTGAAAATGCTGCAAAAAGATTTACTGATAAAAAAGAGAAAGAAGCTTATTTATAGTGGGTTGACAGTATTTTAAAAAAATACGAAAATATTGATGTTACTGACGGTTAGGCATTTACTTGTCCTTCGGCTATGAAAAAGAAATTAATTATGGCAGGACAGTGGAATGACCAGATGGAAGAGGCTTATCAGAATATCATGTAGGGAAACTACAGTGTTAAGGATTTAAAAGTAGTAATGCAGCCTTTAAAACCCTTTAGTTACTCCTTTGCTCATATTTCAACGGGAATAAAAAATAAATCAAATCAAGAAGGAGACGGTTTATTGGAAACTTTAGATGTTCCTATGTAGTATAAGGATGCAGAATACATGCTTTTTATTTCTGATGCTCTTAGAAGCAAAGAAGATAGAAAATCTCCTAATTTTATAGAAGCCCTTTTTGATTTTATGGAAAGTACATATAAAGATGAAAATGGGCAGTATAAAATAGAGGAGGGCCATATCGTTCCTACTAAAGACGGTATAGACACTATATTGTTTGATTCTTCAAATAAAGATGAGGAATTTGGTGTATTTGATACTGAAGCTATAGCTAAAGGAAGAGGTAAAGCAGAGAAGAAAGAAGAGAAACTCATAAAGGAATTAAAAAAGATTTTTGAAAACTATAGAAATGGAGATAACGGTGAGAAGGAAATTGTAAAGGAAACCTCTTATAGTGATTATATGATTCAAACTAGGTTGCCTGCTCACTTTGCAGATTAGAGTATGCGTTATCCTACACAATTTAGATAGATGATTCCTGCAAGTATTCCCTCTTTTTATTATGATGCTAATGGTGAACGTAAAGAGACTAAAATACCGGTAGGGGACCGTTTACTGACAGTATAGGAATTTTCGGATGCTTGGGATTATTGTTTTGCAGATTTAACTTAGGATGGAATTGATGATGTAATAGAAGAGTTTGGACTTTCTTATGGTAAAAATTCTATAGAAAGAAATACAAGACTTAGTGCATTTTTAATAAATCAACTTCTATCGTCTGATTCTTTTAGTTTGGAGGCTTTAGAGGCTCTTACTTTAGATGAAAACGGGGATTTTTATATGCCTATAGACGATACCTCTTCTCAATCTTCAGCGCAAAAATTAATACTATCTGCTGTAAGAAATAGAATAAATAGACAAAAAGTTCCTGGAGGAGCTTTAGTATAGGTTGCTAATTATAGAGGATCTTAGGATTTACATATAATTATCAATGAAGAAACTGAAGGAATAGACCATTATCAGGTTATTGCGCCTTCTAGCATGAAGAAGGTGTTTAAGGATTTTGCTTTGCCTAATGGAGATATTGACTTTGAACTGGTTAAAAGAGTGGCCCCAGAGCTTCTTTAGGTAGTAGTTACAAGAATACCTACTGAAGGACCGTTTTCCGCAGGTTATGGAGAAATTGTTGGTTTTGCTCCTCCATATGCAGGAGAAATCATGATGCTTCCTAAAGAAGTTACCCTTATTACTGGAGACGATAATGACTCTGATAAATAGTATACTATGACTAAAAAGGTAAATGTATCAAAATTACCATATGATAGTATTGTAAATAGTATTTTCCAAAAATTTATTAAGTCTTTACAAAAAGAAGACCTGTCTAATCCTAAATATACAAATTATAAAGAAGCTATACTTTTGGAAATAGAAGCATTTGTTGATGGCAGAGAAGAATTAGTTAAAAACGAAGTTCTTAAAGAATTCTTAAAGACCATAGATAAAAAGGATTGGTATATTAAAACGGAGTATGGAGAAAACACTAAATACGGTAAAACTAACAAACTTTTTGATATGGCAAAGGCTGTTTTACAACATCCTTCAATGACATCTCAGATTTTATCTCCTCAAGGCTTTGATAATATTACAAGAATTGCTAATGAAATTGAGGGTAAAACGAATCCATTTGATTATGACCCCAGTTTGGCCAATTTTGCAACACATTTGAGGTTTTATAATTTAAATCAAAGTGGAGGAAGCTTATTGTCAATATTCGCTTCAGACAGAACGGTTTTTTCTACATTGTCTAGAAAAAAGATTAAAATAAATTTAGGTAAAGGAGTCTCTTTTACATTGGGAAATAGAACATACTCAGAAGGAGTTGATGTTGCTCCAATGTTCAACCAAAATCTATAGTTTTCTGGTAATGTAATAGGTAATCATGTAGGAGCAGCAGCTGATGTTGCTAAAGAAGATGCCTTAGGTAGAATGGGATTTGATGGTAAAAATATTAATACTTATACAAGTCTTTTAAAAATAGGTGTTTCTGAAGAGGTAGCAGCTAAATTTATTAATTAGCCAATTTTAAAAGAACTATGGCCTTTATTGAACAGTTCCAGAAATGTAAGGACAAAGACTATTCTTGCTTCTATAAAGGAAAAATTATAGAATTCTTTAGATGAACTTGCTGAGGAGGAAAATTTAACTAAGAAAGATATAAGCGATCAATATTCAAAAAATCATAAGAATTCTTTAAGCTTAGGTAAATTAGAAAAATATTTAAATACACCCTCTCCTTATGAAAATATTGATTCTATTTTACATAGTCTTGAGGTAATAAGGGTATATGAACTAATAGCTGCAAATATTACACCCACTTTAACTGCCTTAGGTAAATACACAAAACTAAACAGTAGTCAAAGAAACCATCTTGTAGGACCGGATTATGCAGCTACCATAGCCAAATTTAAAACTAAATATCCTGAAGAAGTGCCGAATGCTAAGATCTTAATAAATGGTGTTGACAGACCAGTAACAAAAGATAGAATGATCGGAGATAATGGACAGTATCCTATGTTTGCTAAAATGTTAAAAGCTTATAACGCCTGCTTTGAAATATTTGATAACACTTCATTAGGTAGACAATTTGATGTTATTGCTGATTATTTAAGAGTAATAATTGCAGATGATAAATATTTGGAAGAGGCTATTACTAAAATGATTCCTATTTATCAGACAATGTTACTATGTGAAGGTAACCAACCTGTAATAAATGGTAAAGAAGCTACAAAGTTCTTGATGGAATTTCCCACTAGTCTATATGAACTTTTGAACTCAGAGGATAATAAAGCGAAAAAACTTAATAAAAATGC
>JAEEGL014767440.1_pt1 | contig 16569 bp, 16 predicted proteins | sample 9134231 | NCBI WGS metagenome assembly JAEEGL01 (sample SAMN16246548, study PRJNA631951) | gut metagenome | biome: gut microbiome; feature: rumen; material: fiber-attached | host: Bos | place: Iran: Karaj | collected 2018-10 | reverse complement strand
TTCGAGCCCCTGCGGGTGTACAAGCACAAGGGATTGCCGATATGGCTCAGTTGGTAGAGCAACGCATTCGTAATGCGTAGGTCCCCGGTTCGAGTCCGGGTATCGGCTCAAGAAGAAATCAGGAAATTTATTGTTTTTGCGGAATTAGCACATCGGTAGTGCACGGGCTTCCCAAGCCTGGGAGGCGGGTTCGATTCCCGTATTCCGCTCTCCACTTATCTTAATCTGAGAGCGTCCCCGACACGTATCTGGTAGTCGGGAGAGAGATGGTTCATCTTGTAGAGGTTCTTCAAACGGATGCCATATTTCTGTGCGATGCTGTACATCGACTCCCCGTTACGGACATAATGCAACCGGCCTTTATAGTCCTTCGGTGCCTTCGTCTGTTTCTTTTTCAGCCAGATAATCTCTCCTTCCTCCAACGCATCATGCTTGTCACGTTCGTTATATTTGGCGAGTTTCCGATAGCTGATGTCGATTTCATCGGCTATCGACTTAAAGGTATCCCCACGACGAGCAATAACGTAGTAGTTCTTGTTGAAGAACTTAATGACGTGCTGTGAGGCACCATCGACAGAGCTCTTCGTGTGTTCTGCCATGAACTTGTCGTAATCCTTAGCCGAATCAAAACGATAGAGTTTGTACAACTGGATGAGGTCTATCAGTTTCTGGGCATACTGCGGGTTGGTGGCATAGCCAGCAGCCTTCAAACCCTTCGCCCAACCCTTATAGTCTGTTATCTTCAACTGGAACAAGGAACGATAGCGCTGGCTGCCGGTGAGGAACTTCGAATGGTCCTCATACGACTCGTAGGCATTATCATAGGAACGGAAGCACTCATTCCGCTCATCATCATCATGATAAATCCTCCGACCGGTCCAGCCGTTGCACTTGATACCGAAGTGGTTATTCCCCTTACGTGCCAGTTCGCTCCGGCCTGCACCACTTTCGAAGAGTCCCTGAGCCAGGGTTATGGACGCCGGGATATGGTAACGCTGCATCTGTTCGATGGCGATATCCTTATATTGGTTGATATACTGCTGATAAGTCTGGTTCCAGCTGGTCTGGGCGTTGGAAGTGAAGAGCGAAAAGTGAAAAGTGAAAAGTATAAGTAGATATTTCTTCATGAATTCTTGTCTTTTTGCTGCAAAATTACGAAATAATTGGGAATTGTGAATGATGAATTGAAAATTATTCGTATTTTTGCACAAAAATATTCGATCTATGAAGGAAGTAGAACTAAAATCGGTCATTCAGGAATGTCAGATGGGGGAACTCACTGCCTCAGAGTGTGAGTTATTAGAACAGGCCATCGAAGCCACCAGTCGCAGTTATGCTCCTTATTCCCACTTCTGTGTCGGTGCTGCCGTACGGTTGGAGAATGGCGAGGTGGTGATTGGCTGTAATCAGGAGAACGCAGCCTATCCATCGGGACTTTGTGCCGAACGCACAGCCCTTTTTGCAGCCGGAGCACAATATCCTGACTGTGCCGTTGAAGTGCTTGCCATCGCAGCAAGAGGAACTGACGGCGAACTGACGGAAGAGCCAACAGGTCCCTGTGGCAGTTGCCGACAGGTCATCATCGAATCAGAGACTCGTGCCAAGCATCCCATCCGTATCTTACTTTACGGACGACGATGCGTCTACATCATCGATGGAATCAGAAAACTGATGCCCCTGACCTTCGCTGAATTCTAATAAATCTTAGTAACATCCCAAGCCCTTGGCGGTGGACAAGGAGTCGAGGTGGAAGTCGTAGATGAGGTTCTCTTCATCGATCTTCACAAAGTGCTTCTTTCCCTCGATGGAATCTTTGGGCGTCTCCCAGAGAATATCGATGAAATGCTCGGGATCATCTTCCACCTTCGGGGTACGCAGCAGACATCTATTGAACTCATAATCAAAGGTACTGGCACCTTCGCTACGTGCCTCGCCCATCACAACATCGTCGGCATAGCCTGTCATAATGGAACCGGCACAATAGACGTAGAGCGGTATGTCGGTTTCACCGTAGAAGTTGGTGAAGCGGAAGGCTGCACCGCGATCAGCAGAGAACGGATAGAACTGTCCGAACGTACATTGGCTGATTTCTGCGATTCCACCGTATAGAGCGAAGCAGTCACCGCCAGTGTTCGTCAGCTGACAATGATCAAGATAGACATAGGAATTGATTGCCGACAGACCTGCACCCTCGCAGTTATGGATGACACACTGTTCCATCACTACCCGATAATGATCAGTATCCAACGCTGCCGAATCACAGACGACACCATAGAGCGGATTCCGAATCTCAGTCCGTAGGAAGTGATTGTCCTTGGAGTTCTCATGGATACGGATGCCATTCCATTGACCGCTTACACGGTCGTAGGGCAAATAATCAAACATATCGTCGAGCCTGTCGCCACGCATCACACAGTCTTCTGTCCGCAAGGTGCCATAGACATCGAGACCCGAACTGTCGTGGAAGTATAACGTCGTATTCCTGATGGTCAGCGTAACGCCCTCCTCTACTTTGATATCCCCGAAGATAACCAGCGGCACGGATGACTCGATAAGCGAATCCTTCGTGATTACCGGCGAATAGAGCTTCTTCGCATCCCACACCCAGGCCCGCAGACACACTTTCTGCTCGACGCCACTCTCGAGGATGAACAGCAGGTCGTCTTCCAAGAGCACAGGTTCCTGCTGTCCAGTCTCACCAGGTGTCAGTTCCACAAAGACGAGGAGACTGTCATTGCGACGTATCTCCACGTCGGATGTCTGCGAACCATTGGCATTGTCAAGATAGATGCCGTCAACATTCACCCGATAGCCTGTCTGGTTGCCTCTCCTGAGACGGACTTGATCCAAACGGATGCCCGTATCATTCTGATTATACACCCAGAAGGTATAGGTCGACGAGGGAGTACGACTGAAGACGGTGTCCATCTTCAACGTGTCTTCAAGGAAGGTCAGGCGCAACCCTGTACTTGTCGAGAATTTATCATCATCCTGACAAGCCACTAAGCATAAAGCGATTGCAAGAACATAAAATATCCGTTTCATCGTACTGATAAAACGGACAATAACGCTGATTATTGTATTATAAAACACGAATTACACGAATTAAACGAATTAATCCACTGATTGCGCAGCTTCAATTCGTGAAATGCGTGTAATTCGTTATCTATATAAGCTCTCAGTTACTTACCGAAATAGCGCTTCAGCAGTCCAGCGAAGCCTGCACCATGACGGGCCTCATCCTTTGCCATCTCATGAACGGTGTCGTGGATAGCATCGAAACCGGCAGCCTTAGCGTTCTTAGCGATACGGAACTTGTCCTCGCAAGCACCAGCCTCAGCAGCAGCGCGCTTCTCAAGGTTCGTCTTGGTGTCCCATACGCACTCACCCAGCAGTTCTGCGAAACGGGAAGCATGGTCAGCCTCCTCGAAGGCATATCGCTTGAAAGCCTCGGCGATTTCGGGATATCCCTCACGATCAGCCTGACGGGCCATTGCCAGATACATACCAACCTCACTGCACTCACCATTGAAATGGTTACGCAAGTCGTCAATCATCTCCTCTGACACACCCTCGGGCTTGCCGTCGCCAATACGGTGAACAGTAGCATACGTGGTCTCTCCTTCGTCCTTCAACTCGGAGAATTTCGATGCGGGAGCCTTACAGATTGGGCACTTCTCAGGTGCTGCATCGCCTTCGTAGATATATCCACAAACGGCGCAAATGAACTTTTTCTTCATAATTGTACTTGTTTAGTTATTAATTATAAATAATGTGTAACTTGTCAGTTATTCAACTTTCGTCTGCAAATATACGACTTTTCTGCTTTACTCACAAACTTATTTCCTTAATTCATCTTAAAATCAGAAAAGAAGATTATCGGGCTGGATGATTCATTTCTTGAGCCGGAAAGGTTTAAGCACAGGAATCTCCTCACAAAGGGCATCGGCGAGGAGGTTGGCAACGACGCGGGCACCATATATATTATAATGTGTATTGTCCTGCTTGCCTTGGGGGAGGCTGGGCTCCTCACCAGGACGGAACCACATGTGGAGTTTCTTAGAGCCCTCACGGCCAAGACTCTTCTCAAGATTTTCGGTGATACGGTTAGCATCTATGAAATGGCAGTTCATACGATGGGCCACATCACGGGGAGCCACTCGATAGAGTCCGTGAGTGTCGTTGAGCGTATCGCCTTCGACAAGATGTTCGATATCACTGAAGATGGTGTTACGCAGCTGCTCATCGTCGGCCACTTCAGGCGGCATAATGAAGAAATTGCGACGAACCACAGGATTCATCAGCACAGGGATACCACCCTTCTCTCTCGTCTCACGAACATATCGGGCAAGATTATAGTCGAAGGTGGAGCCGGGATCAGTATGCCGGGCTGGCTGCGCCTTTTCATCATTATGGCCAAACTGGATAATGACGTAGTCGCCTGGCTGAATCTTCTCCAAAACCTTGTCCCAACGGCCCTCATCCAAGAAACTCTTCGACGAACGGCCATTAACGGCGTGATTGTCTACCACGATGAAATCGGCATCGAAGCATTGTTGGAGCATCATACCCCAGCCACGTTCCACCTTTCCACCAGTAGTGTCCTTATTGGCAGCGGTAGAATCGCCAATCACGAAGATGGTTGTGTGCTTGTCAGGTGTGGCAGCAATGAAGCCACAGATAACACAGATAAGACAGATGAAGACCTTGAAACTCCTTTTCATTTCTTTTACTACTTAATCTTTTCTATAAGTTCCTCAATTGCAACAAGTTGTTGTTCGCCTGTCAACATATTCTTCAAGGTAAACTTACCCTCTGCCATCTCGTTTTCACCAGCAAGGGCGACAAACGGAATCTGTTTGGCATTGGCATAAGACATCTGCTTCTTCATCTTTGTAGCATCAGGGAATATCTCCGTACGGATGCCAGTCTCACGAGCCTTTGCCACAGCGGGCAGACAATAGGCCGTCTCCTTCTCACCGAAGTTGATAAAGAGCAGTTGGGTACCGACGACGGCATCCTTCGGATAACAGTCGAGGGCGTTGAGGACATCAAAGATACGATCTACACCGAAGGAGATGCCGACCCCTGAGATATCAGGCATACCGAAGATGCCTGTGAGGTTGTCGTAACGTCCGCCTCCTGTGATGGAACCGATCTGAACATCGAGGGCCTTCACTTCAAAGATAGCACCTGTATAGTAGTTCAAGCCACGAGCCAGGGTGAGATCGAGTTGGATTTCGTTCTTCAATCCCGTATTCTTCAAAGTATCAAGAATATAACGGCTCTCCTCTACTCCCTTCAGACCAATATCGCTCGACGCAAGAACTTCGGCGATAGTATCGAGTTTTTCGTCGTTAGAACCTTCTAAGGAGATGATAGGCTGGAGTTTGGCGATCTGCTCTTCAGAGAGACCGTCCTCTCGCAGTTCCTGGTTGACATTCTCAAGCCCAATTTTATCGAGTTTATCGATGGCGACGGTGATATCGACAATCTTATCGGCCGCACCGATGACTTCGGCAATTCCCGTAAGGATCTTGCGGTTGTTGATCTTAATCTGCACACGGACACCGAAACGGCTGAACACCGTATCAACAATCTGCATCAGCTCCACCTCATTTAATAAAGAGTCTGAGCCAACGATGTCACCATCGAACTGCCAGAACTCACGGTAACGGCCCTTCTGCGGTCGGTCTGCACGCCATACGGGCTGCATCTGGTAACGCTTGAACGGCAACTGGAGTTCATCACGATGCATCACCACGAAGCGGGCAAAAGGTACTGTGAGATCATAACGTAGACCTTTCTCACACATTTTAGCAGCCAAATGGAGGGCATTACGCTCTTTTAGTTCCTCGTCTGTCACCTTTGCCAGACAGTCACCGGAGTTCAGCACCTTGAAAAGCAGCTTATCGCCCTCCTCGCCGTACTTGCCCATCAACGTGCCGAGGGTCTCCATTGCCGGTGTCTCTATCTGCTGGAAGCCATAGAGCTGATACACCTGTTTGATAGTGTCGAAAATATAATTACGCTTAGCCATCTCCAATGGGGAGAAGTCGCGCGTACCTTTTGGAATACTTGGTTTTGCCATCCTAATATTTATTTACGAACAATAGTCTGGTCGCGGTCAGGACCGATGGAAATAATCTTGATAGGTGTCTCAAGCTGAGCCTCCAAGAAGGCGATGTAATCCTTGAACTCCTTCGGGAACTGATCCTCAGAGGTAAACTTCGTCATATCCGTCTTCCATCCGGGAAGTTCCTGATAGACAGGCTCGATGCCTTCCTCGATGTCATAGGGGAAATAGTCAATTTCAACACCATTCTGCTTATAAGCCACACAGGCCTTGATAGTATCGAAGCCATCGAGCACGTCACTCTTCATCATAATCAGCTGGGTGACACCATTGACCATGATAGAATACTTCAAAGCCACGAGGTCAATCCAACCACAACGACGCTCACGACCTGTCACAGCACCATACTCATGTCCTAAGTCACGAATGGTCTTACCCGTTTCATCGAACAACTCCGTAGGGAACGGACCCGCACCGACACGGGTGCAATAAGCCTTCATGATGCCATAGACATCACCAATTTTGTTCGGGCCGATACCCAAACCTGTGCAAGCACCAGCACAGATAGTGTTGGAAGAGGTGACGAACGGATAGCTGCCGAAGTCGATGTCGAGCATTGTACCCTGGGCACCCTCGCAAAGCACGCTCTTGCCACTCTTGAGGATGTTGTTGATCTCATGCTCAGAGTCTACGATGGGGAACTGACGAAGGTATTCCACACCCTCAAGCCACTTCTTCTCGACCTCGGTGATATCGTACTCGAAGTTCAGCGACTTCAGGATAGCCTCGTGACGAGCCTTTGCCTTGGCGTACTTCTCCTCGAAGTTCTCAAGGATATCACCCACGCGCAGACCATTACGGCTAATTTTATCGGTATAAGTCGGACCGATACCCTTACCAGTCGTCCCCACCTTGTCCTTTCCCTTCTGAGCCTCATAGGCAGCATCCAGCACACGATGGGTAGGCATAATCAGATGAGCCTTCTTAGATATGTGCAGACGGGAGTGCAAATCGTGACCACTTGCCTCGAGCGCCTTGGCCTCATCCATGAAGAGATCCGGAGCGAGTACCACACCATTACCGATGATATTCACCTTACCACCCTGGAAGATACCCGATGGGATCGAGCGCAAGACATACTTCTGGCCTTCAAACTCCAGCGTATGACCAGCATTAGGACCACCCTGGAAACGGGCCACCACATCGTACTTCGGGGTCAGCACGTCGACCACCTTACCTTTTCCCTCGTCGCCCCATTGCAAACCCAACAGGACATCAACTTTTCCTTTGTTCATAATCTATGATTTTGTATTATTTGTCTTTTTCTTCTTTTTCGTCATCCTGGCTTGACAAGTGCTGCAGACACCATAGACATACAGCGTATAGCCATCCTTTCGGAACCGCTTTGTCGGCATATTCTCCACAGCGACACTTATCTCCGGAGATTTGATCTCACTCACCTTGCCACACATCGTACAGATCTGATGACAATGGCTGGTGTTGTCGTAACAGGCTTCATACTTTGTCGTTCCCTGGAAACGATGGCGCACCACCAGGCGCAGTTCCATAAACAAATTGAGTGTATTGTACATCGTGGCCCGACTCACATGGAAATTCATATCCTTGAGCAGTCTCGCATTGAGTTCCTCCATCGTGAAATGCCCGTTGATGTTATAGATGGCTCGTAAGATAGTATAGCGTTCCAGCGTCTTGCGATGATTGTTCATCTCAAGATAATTATCCAAGATTCGCTCTACGGCGCTGATTACGCTTTGCTTGTTCGATACTGCCATCGTAAAAACTGTCGTTTCCTTGAAAACCGCACAAAGGTACACATTTTCAGACAGACAGACGATAGTTTATTTATAAAAAATCTAAATTAATGGTTTTTATTGCGCTTTTGGCCAGTCGTTGGTACATGAGACCGAGTTCTGCAAAGCGTTGCATGCTGGACATGGCAGCCTTCTTAACTACCATGCTCTCTCCTTGAAGGGCGGCCAAAGCCTGATCGATGAATTCATTGATGCCTCGCTCGTTAGGCTCCTGACCATTCATGAAAAGGCGTGAGAGGATATGGAAGCCGCAAAGCTGATAGAGTTCCTTGTCGGAGGCAATCCATGTATAGGCTTTCTCTGGGGCATAAGGCAGATACTGATAGAGGTTGAAAGCTGCCTGTTCTGCTATCTCCGACGTAAGCGTCTGTTCCATCCAGATATCAATCACTTCAGGCAACACCTTATCGGCAGGCATTATCATCGTGGCCAGGATCTTACACTCCCGCACGTTCTCCTTCCAAAGGGCGATGGCAAGATCATAGTTCTTGCCAAGTTCATCGGCTTTTTGGCGCAGTCGAGGCAAGGTGGCACCCCAGTTCAGATGATAGTCGAGCCCTTTCTCACGCATCGACTGAGCCACCGCACCATCCATCATCTGACGGAAAGACTGTTTAATGGCCTTCACCTGATCATTAATCCCCTGATCCATGCTTCTTCAAATCAATGTACCGTATTCTGTGCTATATCTGAGCATCTGATGCGCATAGCTCTCACCATAATACAACTGAACGTCAACCATCTGACCATTTTGATCATAGACGGGCAGCATCATCGGATTGATGAAACCTTTATAGGGCGCCAGATCCAGACGACGATAACGTTCCAAAACCTCCAGATGGAGTTCGGCATCCACTTGGACGGCATAACGTTCCACTAATTGACGGGCAGCCTCGAAGTCTCCCTCGCTCTTAATGCGCTGTATTTCAGCCAGCAGACGGGCAAAGAGCTGGCGGAGGCCATAGTAATCAACCACTTCCACATATGTCTTTCCGTTGCGCTTAAAAAGTCGCACGGCATCGCCATTCTCCAGACACCAATGGGCTATCAAAGCCCTGTTCCGCATGTGAGCCTCTTCAATCTGGTTACCGGGTGTGATGCGGATAAGCTGGGTCATCAGACCATTCATCATATATGTATAGTATTGCGACTTAAACGCCTCCATATCGGGCGTCAAACCCAACTCCACCAGTTTAGGATCTGCAATATAATAGAGTCCGAAGAGATCAGCTCTCGCCTCCTCTATCGTATTGCCGTAGGCTTTCAATGCATCAGGATCCACACCTGGCAACAGTCTGCCGCTGCCATGCCCCAGACATTCATGCAAATCGGTATGCAGGTCATCGCAGACATCGCCGTACTTCCCTATTAAATCTAATGTTTTCTGGTCAATCACAAACTCCTCACGGAAACCATTGCCGTGAGCCGCCTTATTATAGGCATCAGTGATATTGCTGATGGTGATGCTCTTCGAACCGTATTCCGCCCGAATCCAGTCAGCATTGGGGAGATTGATACCGATGGCCGTGGAAGGATACTCATCGCCGCCCAACATCGCTGCACAAATGACATTCGCAGAGACACCCTTGACCACCGGCTTACGGAAACGCGGGTCAACGGGAGAGTGATCCTCAAACCACTGGGCATTGCCGCTGATGGTTCGGGTACGTTCGGTAGCAGTTTCATCGATATACTCCACTAATCCCTCCCAAGAGCCTTTTAATCCCAACGGATCACCATAGACTTCAATAAATCCATTAATAAAATCGATGGCAGAATCATGCTCCTTCAACCATTCAATACAATATTGATTGAAAGTCTGTAAATCACCTGATTCATAATAACTTATCAACAAGACCAACACCTTTCTCTGCTGTTCGTTTTCTGCCACCTCTGCAGCTTTCCTAAGCCAATAGACAATATGCCGGATGGCATTGGCATAACGGCCGTTGGCAGACCATACCAGCTCCTTTACTTCACCATTCTCCTTCACCAGCGTTGAGTTCAGTCCAAAAGATGGCGGAGTATCCTTAGCCGGTTCGTTTTTCTTCATGTCATCGTAGAAAGCCTCGGCCTCTGCCTGGGTGACGCCCTCATAGAAATGACAGGCCGATGTCTGTATCAAATCTTCGCCATCAGCCTTGTTCACACGTTTGGGAAGCACTTGCGGATCGAACATCACCGGGAAGAGTTCATCGCACATTTCATCCAGTGTCTCCCCTTCCCTCAACGGCAACCGGCATGCATCGACCTTCTGAAGCTGTTCACGAAGATAGCCTGACGAGAAACCAGGCATCATCTTCTCACAGCCATAGTGATGATAGATGCCATTGGAGAACCAGATACGTTTCAGATAGACCTCCAACGCACGAAACTCGTCTGTGTCGTGGTTGATATTGGCATCCGTAAAAACAACCTCCATCATCTTGCGAATCCTGAGGTTGTACTTTCCGAACTGATCGAATGTGATATCCCTGCCGTATAGTGTAGCTTTCGAAAGATAATAAATCAGTTCTTTCTGGTTGGGGGTAAGTTTTTCAAAGCCCGTCAATTGATACCTAAGCAGCTGCAGGTCGGCAAACCGCTCATCCCGATAATTGAAATTGAAATCAGGGGCTACCAATACTTGCTTCATTCCGTTTCCTTATCCTTTGTCTTCGTCCTCTTCGCCCTCGGTTTGCGCTGCTTGGGCACTACCATGGAAGGATGCTGTTTCAGGTGCTGCATACGATACTCCCTCGGTGTGATGCCCACCATTCTAAAGAATGATGCGTAGAAAGACTGACGGTTAGAGAAGCCCACCATGTCGCTGACCTCTTCCATACGGAGATTCTGATAGCGCTTGTCTACAAGAATGGTCATGGCATCTTCGATACGATACTTGTTGACGAATGACGTGTAATTCATGTGAAAACGGACATTGACAACAGCAGAAATGTAGCGGGTGTTTGTTCCTAATTCTTCAGCCAATTTCTTAGCAGAATAATCCTTGTCGCGGAACTTTTTCTGCATGACGATAATGTTCAGTATCTTTTCCTGCATCTCGTCCATCATCTTTGGGCTTACCAGACTCCTGTAAGCGGCCTCTTTTTCCTTTTTCTCAATAATGTTGTACTTAGCCATAATTACTATACGGATTTGTTGATTAATGTGCAAATATATAAATAATTTTTGATATGTGCAACAAATTGCGTTCTATTTTCAAGATTTTTGTACAAAGAAGAATACTTTTTAGACTTTTTAAGTATTCTATTTTTTCCGCCAAAATAGTGCCCAAAGTCAAGAATAATACCAAAAAATCCCTAAAAATGCCACTTTTTTGCTAAAATAAGATACATATACGCGTAAATGCGAGTTTTTTTTCGTACCTTTGCAAGGTAAAATCATCCAAGATGGCAAAAAAGAAGATATTATTCATCAATCAGGAGATATCTCCGTATGTACCCGACAACGCATTGTCGATCATGGGCAGGGAACTGCCTAAGACCATTCAAGAGTGTAGCCACGAGATCCGCACGTTCATGCCCAAATGGGGCATCATCAACGAGCGCCGCGGGCAGCTGCATGAAGTGATTCGCCTGTCGGGCATGAATCTGATCATCAACGACACCGACCACCCGCTGATCATCAAGGTCGCCTCGATACAGTCTGCGAAGGTTCAGGTGTATTTCATCGACAACGACGATTACTTCGGCAAGCGTCTGATGGAGAAAGATGAGCAGGGCGAAGACTATACCGACAATGGTGAACGGGCTATCTTTTTCGCGCGTGGAGTTTTAGAAACGGTGAAGAAACTCCGTTGGGTGCCTGACGTCATCCACTGCCAGGGGTGGATGAGTGCTGTCGTTCCCCTCTATGTGAAGACGGCCTATCACGACGAGCCATCGTTTGCTGATGCAAAGGTGGTTACGTCCCTCTTCTCGCAGAAACTCGAAAAGGATCTGGGCGACGACTTCAAACAATGCCTTGAATTCCGTGAGACCACCCAAGAGCTGCTGAAAGGCTACAAGGACAACTTCGATTACATCGAGCTCGGCAAGCTGGCCATCGACTATAGTGACGGCATTGTACAATCAGAGGCGCTCGTCAACGATGAGCTGCTGGCATATACCAAAGAAAAGAACATTCCCTTCCTCGGCTATTCTGAGAACGTCGCCGAAGCCTGCGAAGACTTCTACGAATCGCTCTACCCTGCTGAAGAATAGGCTGAGGGCAACATAACAGACAGAATACAAATCATGAAATACAAATTCTTTACAGCGATTGCAGTTTCCGCAATGGCGATAATTTCTTGCAGTACAGACACGGACACGCTTGGCGGATCACTGACGAACAGCTCAGATAAGTTGATGGCAAGTACCGAGACTTACTATGCTTATACCCATTCCCTACTCGTCGACTCTGTCTACGCCCGTACCAACGAAACATACTTCGGTCGTGTAAAAGACCCTGAAACGGGCGACTATGTCAAGACAGAGTTCATGGCTCAGTTCAACCTTCAAGAGAATATCAAGTTGCCTACCATCGACAATATGCTGTCGAAGGATGCAGATGGCAACGTCGTGGCCGACTCGTGTGAGATCTGGCTTCTCTTCGACAGGTCTTCCTGCTTCGGCGACTCCCTTGCAGCCATAAAAATGAACATCCTCGAACTTATCAAGCCCATGAGCGAGACGGAGACATATTACACCAACTTCGACCCCCGGAAGGAAGGTTACATCCGCGAAGACGGCATGAAGGAGACTGTCATTTTCAGCCTGAACAACCTCACCTATCCGGACAGCATCAGAAATACCAGCGGCTATTCAGACATTGCACGCATTTCCCTTTCTGAAGAGTACAAAGACAAAAACGGCAACAAATACGACAACTACGGTACCTATCTTCTCCGTACATATTACAATCACCCGGAATACTACAAGAACGCCTATTCGTTCACCAATAACGTGTGTCCCGGCTTCTTCTTCGAACTGGCTGACGGCTTAGGGCTGATGGCCAAGTTCAGTATGATTGAAATGCGCGTCTTCTACCATTACAAGAACAGCAGCGACAAGACAGTAAACTCTTATCTGGCCGTCTCGTCAACAGCCGAGGTGCTACAGACCACTCAGGTGACCAACGACAAGAAGAAATTAGCCATTCTGGCTGCCGACGAGAGTTGCACCTATCTGAAAGCCCCTGCAGGCATCTTCACCGAGGTGACCCTGCCTGTGGACGAAATTCTGCAGAACCACCTGGGCGACTCTCTGCTCTCGGTGAGCATGACGTTCCAGCGTCAGAACAGCGGCGTAAAAGCCCGCTATCTGCTGAGTGCGCCCTCAAAGATAGTTATGACGCCTACCGACAGCGTCAAGTCGTTCTTTGAACAAGAGAAGAACTACGACTACAAGACTACCTTCATGTCCAGTCTTGCTGTCACCAACAGTTACACATTCTCAAACATCGGCAACCTCATCACAAAGATGAGCAACATGAAGAAGCAGGGTCTGGTATCCGATCCTGACTGGGTGAGCAATCACCCCAATTGGAATAAGGTCATGCTGATACCTGTCACCGAGACGTACCTGAACTCTTCAGGCACGGAATCCATCATAGAGAACCAAATGGGACTTGTAAGCACGAAACTGATGGGAGGCTCCGACACACCCATTGACGTGAAGGTGATCTACGGCAGATTCAATAATCAGTAGCTATGGCAGACGGTTATCTGGAGAAGCATCACGACGATTACGAGGCCCGCAAGGCAGCCTGGCTACGCAAGAAGCGCCATCTGCCCAAGGCAAAAACCAGAAATATAGAGCGACCCGACGATGAGTCGCTCTAATCTTTTGCATCGGACAAACACGGACTATCTCGGACTAAGTCCGTTTAGTCTGTTGCTATAATCTTGAACTTTGCGAATTTCAGCAGCAGCTGTTTGGTGCCCGTATTGCGGAACTCAACGGTGGCCTTGGTATTCTCGCCCGTGCCCTCAATCTTTATCACCGTGCCAATACCAAAGCGCTGATGCTCAATCTTGCACCCCTCGCGCAGCCCTTCCCCTCCTAAGTTCTTGGCAGAGCCAAGCGGCAAAGCCGAGCGAGGAGGGGTTGGGGTGGTCTGAACAGCCGCTCTTGTCTGCTGACTACTCTGAACCGCCGCTCCAATCGGCTTCAACTGTCTACCCGTCTGTTGCTGGTAAAGTCTTTTAAACCCATTACCAAACGGATCCACAGGCTTCTCAGGCTGACGAGGCGCAACCTGACGAGGCTTGGGATCGGCCTTGAACTGCGTAGCCACAGGCCTCGGATTCTGCATCCATTGTGTGGAGGAATAGACATCCAGCAGTTCCTGGTCAATGTCTCGTATGAATCTCGATGGCGTATCATACTCCATCCGTCCATAGCGGAAACGATTCTGGGCGCAAGTCAATATACAATGTTTCTCGGCTCGCGTAATGGCGACATACAGCAAGCGGCGCTCTTCTTCGAGTTCCCGCATCGAATTGGTACACATCGGGCTCGGGAATATATTCTCTTCGAGGCCCACGACGAACACCGTCGGAAACTCCAAGCCCTTCGCCGAGTGTATCGTCATCAGCACCACCTTATCGTTCGAATCGCCCTCATCGCTATCGAGATCCGTCAACAACGCCACCTCTTGTAAGAAGTCAGGCAGATAGATTTCATCACCCATATCCTCCTCTTTGCGGCTTTCCACGAAGTCCTGCATACCACTCAGGAACTCTTCGAGATTCTCTTGCCTTGAAATATCTTCCGGATTGCGGCCAGAATAGATCTCCTTGCTGATGCCGGATGTCATGATGATATCGTGTCCCAGCGTGTAGGCATCCTCCGTATTGATGCGACCTATCCAGGCTTCTATGAGTTCACGGAACGCCTGAATCTTCGTCATCGTGCCCTTGCTGACGTCCATCGGAAAGAGCACAGGCTCCTTGATCACCTGCCAGAGACTGACACCATACGTCTGTGCCGTCTGGATAATCTTGCTGACAGTCGTATCGCCGATCCCTCGCGAGGGATAGTTGATGATGCGCTTAAAGGCCTCTTCGTCGTTGGGGTTGGCAATCAGCCGGAAGTAGGCAATCACGTCTTTGATCTCCTTGCGCTGATAAAAGCTCAGGCCGCCGTAGATGCGATACGGGATATTGTCCTTGCGCATCTGCTCCTCAAACGATCGACTCTGTGAGTTCGTACGATACAGGATGGCAAAGTCGCTCCAGTTGCCATGCTCCTCCCTCCGCAGCCGCTTGATGTCCTGACACACGATCATCGCCTCCTCCTTGTCCGAATAGGCAGGCTTCAGTTGCAGCCGTTCGCCGTGCTCGTTCTTCGAAAAGACATTCTTCGGAATCTGCCGCTCGTTCCGACGTATCAGCGAGTTTGCCGCCTGCACAATGAGCTGCGTGCTGCGATAGTTCTGTTCAAGTTTGAAGAGACGCGCGTTGGTATATTGGCTTTGGAAGTTGAGGATATTGTCGATGTTCGCGCCCCGGAAAGAATAGATACTCTGGGCATCGTCGCCCACGACGCACACCTTCTGGCGTTCCTTTGTGAGCTGATAGACGATAGCCTGCTGGGCATAGTTCGTATCCTGATACTCATCGACGAGCACGAAATGGAACTTTTCCACGTATTTCCGTCGGACGTCCTCATGGTTCTGGAACAACACCCACGTCTGAACCAGCAGATCATCGAAGTCCATCGCGTTGGCCTGTCTGCACCTTTCCGCGTACCTATTATATATATTATACACTTGCGGCCGCTTTTGCTGTGCATCGTCCTTGGCCCATGAGCTCTGTGCGTAGGCCTGCGGAAGCAGCAAGTGGTTCTTGGCCATCGAAATCCTGTCTGCCACCGATGCCGGCTTGTACACCTTATCGTCGAGCTGCATCTCCTTGATGATTGTCTTCACCAGCGAACGGGCATCACTCTGATCATAGATGGTGAAGTTCGAATTGAAGCCTATTTTCTCAGCCTCTGCCCTCAGGATCCTCGCAAACACACTGTGGAACGTTCCCATCTGCAAGTATCTCGCCTCTTCCTCACCCACCAGTCGGCCTATCCTCTCTTTCATCTCCCGTGCCGCCTTGTTCGTAAACGTCAGCGCCAATATATTCCACGGCCTGATCGGCTCACTACCCGGTTCTTTTCCTTTCTCCAACAGCCACGCGATCTTATACGTCAGCACCCTCGTCTTGCCCGATCCTGCACCCGCAATCACCAGACTCGCCCCGTCGCAGTACTCCACCGCAACGCGCTGACTCTCATTCAGTTGTTCTAATATCTCCGTATTCATGCTGCAAAGTTACAAAATAATTCTGAAACCACCAAATTTTTCATAGCGTTCCCGTGTGTATGCAAGAAACTGTATAAATATGCTTTTTGCATAAATTAACGGGGGCTGGAATCAAAAAACGTGCATATTTTAACATTACTGCAGCAGGAAAATTTGGTGGTTTCCGAAAAACATCGTAACTTTGCACGCGATTTAAGAACAAGGATACAAAATCAACCCAAAAAAATGAAAAAAGAACTGAAAAAGGTGTTGGTACTCGGATCGGGTGCCTTGAAAATCGGACAAGCAGGAGAGTTTGACTACTCTGGTTCACAAGCATTGAAAGCACTCCGCGAGGAGGGAATCAAGAGCGTTCTCGTTAAC
>JAEEGL014708917.1_pt1 | contig 16569 bp, 10 predicted proteins | sample 9134231 | NCBI WGS metagenome assembly JAEEGL01 (sample SAMN16246548, study PRJNA631951) | gut metagenome | biome: gut microbiome; feature: rumen; material: fiber-attached | host: Bos | place: Iran: Karaj | collected 2018-10 | reverse complement strand
GGCGAAGCCGCAGCCGGGGCAGGTGAACTTGCCTATGTGTCTGTAATTCCTGTATTCGTACTCCGGTCTCGAACTGCATTTCGGGCAGACTGCAAAATCGCTGACGACGTTCGGCCCCGGATGCGTGTGCAGGTCGGCCGCGCCGTAGTATATACGTCTGTTTTTGTCGCCGATTCGCCTGCACAGCGGGTCGTCGGCGTTCACGATCACGACCGAGCCGGGCGACTCCTCCGCGGCGCGTACCAGACAGCCCTCAACGTATTCCGGCGTAGCGTTCCGGAGCATCGAGTCCCTCGCGAGGTTGCTGACGATGATATAGTCCGGCCTCAGTTTCGGCACGTTTATCGGGGATATTATCTCGTCGAGTTCTATCACCGTGGCGTCCACTGTCGGCTTGTTGAATATATTAACTGATTCCAGAAGAGTGCGGGCGTTGCCGGCGTGGTGGTTCGCGCCCCAGTCGCTGTAGCTTACGCTCATGCCGCGCTGTCTGAGAACATCCGCGACCATGCTCGATATCGTAGTCTTGCCGTTCGTGCCCAGGACCACTATCGTGAGTCCGGGCTTTGCCGCATATTTAAGAAAATCGCTGCAGAGCAGCATGGACGCCATCCCGGGTTTATCGTCCTGTCTGCGGCCGGTCTTCATGTAAACGGCCAGGAGCAGTTTTCCGGCCCACAGCGCCGGGAAGAACATGATCCTTCCGACTATCCCGCGTATGTGGAAACGGTCGAGCACATGCTCCAGCGCAGGCCGTCCGAATACCCTCTCCGCCGTCCCTGTGAAGTAGACGATGGGACCGAAAACGATAATGCCGACGGCGGCGTATACGAACAGCTGGACGACGAGCAGAAGACCGCGGGTCCGAGTCGCCGGCCAGAGCGCCCGCAGGGCGAAAACGACTGCGAACATTATGACGGACGCTACTATTATCCTGACGAGATTCCGCAGCAGCGGCGCCGCAGTGCAGCCGTGGCTGCGTCTCAGCGAGACCGCCTGCATCGCCACGGTCACCGCCTGGCCTATGATGCTGGCGACGGCAGCGCCGAGATAGGCGGGGATCCCGAGCCGCGCGAACAGATATATGAGCGGCAGATCCAGCGCCGCGTTCAGGACTATGCCTGTGAACGTGCAGACACATACCGCTTTTCCGCGGCCCACGCTCTGCATCGTTGTGTTCATGACGGTGGATATGCCGCCGATCACGTTGACGACGACCAGCAGCGAGAGGATGCCCGCGCCGTATTCGCTGGCGCCGTAAAACAGCCTGTACAGCGGTTCGGCAAACAGGATCATCCCTGCAGCCAGAGGCACGGATATGAGGAGCAATACCCCGAGCGCCTGATTGAGACGGTCGTTCACGGCCCTGCGGTCCTCGCCTGCGTTGCTCTCGGCCATGAACGGCGCGATGCTGCTGACGATGCCCATCGGAAGCGCTGAGATTATCATGCATATCCTCGGCGCCCAGGTCGACTCTACGCTGGCGATGACCTGTGCCTCTGTATCCGCAAATCCCAGCCTGTGGAGCCCGACGAGGATGAGTTTCATGTCGACCACGCTGTAGATGCTCACGGTGAGGGAAACGATTATTATGGGGATGCTTATGGAGATGAGCTTGCTGACGATGCTCCGCATCGGCGTATCGTCATTCTCCGGATCCTCATAGGACCGTATTTCCGCCTTAAGTATCCTGTTCTTCTGACTGATGTAAATAAGAGCGGCAAGCGCCCCGAGCACCGTTCCCGAAAAGGCGGTGTCGACGCCGATCTCCACGCTCAGGCCCATGAGCTTCACGGCGACGAACGCGCCGGCAAGCGCGACGATAATGCGGACCAGCTGCTCGATAACCTGGCTCTGTGACGATACGGCGACGTATTTATACCCCTGAAGCAGGCCGCGCCGTACGCTCATGAACGGCACGATCAGCATGCACAGAGAGATTATGCGGATACCCCTGGCGATAGTGTCCGGCGACACGCCACTGGTCATGTCCTTGAGGATATAAGCGGCAAGACCGTCCGCAAAGATCTGCATGATCGCAAAAGAAAGGACGGAAAGGGCGATGACAATCCGCAGGGCCGCAGAATACGCGCGCTTCTCGCTGCGGTACATGCCCCGTGTGTGGTACTCGCTTATGACTATGCTAACCGCGACGGGTATGCCGCATGTGGATATATCCAGAAAGAGGGCGTAGATGTTATACACGCACGAGTATATGACTCCGCCCTCTTCACCTATTATGTTGTAAAAGGGAATGCTGTACAGCACGCCCAGTATTTTCGTGATGACGATCGCGGCATAGGCCGCGAACATCCCCCGTATGAAACTGTCTCTCTTCATTTGTCCCTGCCGATCAACAGATTATTGAAGCTGCAAAGGCCCGGCGCGTTCTCTTCGCTCGGCCCCTGTTTCGAACAGTTATATGATACCCCATTTGCTCTCTCCAATCAATATGCGGCACGCCTTTATTTCATAATGTTCCCGGCATGGCTTTCCCTGAAATCGTCGGTTTTCTCTTTTTTTATTCACATTTACGTGGTATAATTTCATGATAGGCTTTGGAAAGCCGCTGCTAGTTCGGGCGATCCCCCGTTAACGGATCATGAAAGGCGTTTCCAATGTTAAAAAGAATGATCACGAAAGTCTTCGGCACGCACAGCGAGCGCGAGCTGAAGAGCATAAATCCGATAGTGGACAAGATAGAGGCCCTCGGCCCCGAGTGCAGCGCCATGACGGACGAGGAGCTCCGGGAGAAGACCGTCGAGTTCAAGTCCCGTCTCGCCGCCGGCGAGACACTGGACGACATACTGCCCGAGGCTTTCGCCGTCGTGCGCGAGGCCGCTGACCGCGTCCTGGGCCTGAGACCTTACCGCGTCCAGCTCATCGGCGGCATCGTGCTCCACCAGGGCCGTATCGCCGAGATGAAGACGGGCGAGGGCAAGACGCTCGTCGCCGTTCTGCCCACCTACCTCAACGCGCTCGCCGGAGAGGGCGTCCACATCGTAACGGTAAACGATTATCTGGCAAAGCGCGACAGCGAGTGGATGGGCAAAGTCCACCGTTTCCTCGGTCTGAAAGTCGGCCTCATCATCCACGGGCTGGACAGCGACCAGAGGCGCGAGGCCTATGCGGCCGATATAACCTACGGGACCAACAACGAACTCGGTTTCGATTATCTGCGTGACAACATGGCCCTCTACCGCGACCAGATGGTCCAGCGCGGACACGCCTTCGCCATCGTGGACGAGGTCGACTCGATCCTTATAGACGAGGCGAGGACACCTCTCATCATCTCCGGTGTCGGCGACAAGTCCACGGAACTGTACGGACAGGTCAACGGCTTCGTCGAAGGGCTCAAGAAAAAGGTATACGCCAGCGTAGACGAAAAGGCCGAAGACGACGAGACGCTCGACGCCGACTATGTCGTCGATGAAAAGGCGCGCTCTGCGACGCTCACCGCGCGCGGCATCGCAAAGGCCGAGCAGTTCTTCGGGATAGAGAACCTGTCCGATCTTGAGAACTCGACCCTCTCCCATCACATCAATCAGGCGCTGAAGGCGCACGGCACCATGCACCGCGACATCGATTACGTCGTAAAGGACGGACAGGTCCTTATCGTGGACGAGTTCACCGGCCGCATCATGTACGGCCGCCGCTATTCAGAAGGCCTGCACCAGGCACTAGAGGCAAAGGAGCACGTCGTCGTAGAGCGCGAATCCAAGACACAGGCGACCATCACCTTCCAGAACTACTTCCGTCTCTATAAGAAGCTCTCCGGCATGACCGGTACCGCTCTCACGGAGGAGGCCGAGTTTGCCGCGATCTACAACCTCGACATCATCGAGATACCGACTAACAAGCCCGTCATCAGGGTCGACGACCCCGACGTGGTCTTCAAGAACGACAACGGCAAGAACCGCGCCATTATCGCACAGATCAAGGAGTGCAACGGACGCGGCCAGCCGGTCCTCGTCGGTACCGTTTCGATCGAGAAGAGCGAGTACCTCTCCTCGCTGCTCAAAAGGCAGGGGATCAAGCACAACGTCCTCAACGCGAAACACCACGAAAAAGAAGCGGAGATCGTCGCGCAGGCCGGTAAATTCGGCGCGGTCACCATTGCGACGAACATGGCCGGCCGAGGAACGGATATCATGCTGGGCGGCAACCCGGAGTTCATGGCCCGCGACGACCTTAAAAAATCCGGCATCACCGACGAGATCATCAGCGAGGCGACCGGTTTCGCCGACACTGACGATGAGGAGATACTTGAAGCGCGGCGCATGTACAACGACGCCCTCGCTCGCTACAAAGCCGTCACCTCGGAAGAGGCGGAGCGCGTCAGAGCGGCCGGAGGCCTTTTCATCGTCGGCACCGAACGGCACGAGTCGCGCCGTATCGACAACCAGCTCCGCGGACGAAGCGGCCGTCAGGGCGACCCGGGCGAGACGCGTTTCTTCATCGCCATGACCGACGACATCATGCGCCTGTTCGGAACGGAGCGCATAATGCACCTCATGGAAACTCTAAACGTCGACGAGGACACGCCTCTGGACAACAAGATGCTGTCGAACGCAATAGAACAGTCTCAGATGCGGGTGGAGAGCCGCAACTTCCAGACGAGAAAACGCGTTCTCGAATATGACGACGTAATGAACACCCAGCGAAACATCATTTACGACGAGCGCCGCAAGGTCCTGGACGGCGAGAACATAAGCGGGAACATCCGCAACATGATATCCGACGTCATCGAACGAGCCGTCAATTCGGGCTTCACCGGCTCCGGCAATCTCACGGACCGCGCCGCACTCGACGAGATAATCGAGCCCTTTACCAAGATGTTCCTGCGCAGGGGCGAAATCACCCTGCCGCCGGAAGGCATCTCAAAGGAAGATCTCGAGGACACGCTCAAGGAAAAGGCATTCGCCTTCTACGACGCCAAGGAGGCCTCTCTCGGTTTCATGCCGGACGGTACGACTCCGCTCATGCGTGAGCTGGAACGCCTTATCCTGCTCAGGGTGGTCGACGAATACTGGATGGATCACATCGACGCGATGAGCGATCTTCGCCAGAGCGTCAGCCTGCGCGCATACGCCCAGACCAACCCCGTAGACGAATACAAACGCGACGGCTTCGACATGTTCGAGGCAATGGTCAACGGCATCCGCGAGGAGGTCGTCCGCCGTCTGTTCGTCGCCCGAGTGAAAAAAGAGGAGCGTCTCGAGCGCAAGAGCGTCACCTCATATTCCGCCACTACGGCGGGCGGCGACGGCACTGTACGGCGCGAGCCCGTCAAGAAGGCCAAAAAACCCGGCCGCAACGACCCCTGCCCGTGCGGGAAACTCCGTCCCAACGGTCTGCCCATGAAGTACAAAGACTGCTGCGGCAGGAACGAATAAACGCTATATGTACCGAACCGAGGCCTTTACAGAAAACCGCTCGGGCGCGCTCGTATACATGACCGCGCCCGGTCTTGCCGCGCGTCACGCGTTCACCACGCGCTACGGCGGAGTGAGCGAGGGGATATATGCGTCTCTCAACCTGTCCATGACGGTGGGGGACGATCCCGGACTCGTAGCTGAAAACTGCCGGATCCTCCGTTCCGCTCTCGGTATACCGGACGGAAAGCTGGTTTTTTCCAGACAGGTCCACGGGCGGACCGTCCGGACCTGCACTTCCTCCGACGCCTGCCCCACGATGGCGGACGTCCCCTATGAGGCCGACGGCATTGTAACGGCCGAACGCGGTCTCGCGCTGATGATATTCTCCGCCGACTGCACGCCCATACTGATTTCTGACCCGGCTACCGGAGCCGTCGGTGCGGTACACGCCGGATGGCGCGGCACCGTGGCGGACATAGCCGGAGAGGCCGTCCTCACCATGTCCGGAGCTTTCGGCTCGCGTCCGTCCGATCTGCGCGCTGCGATCGGTCCCTGCATATCGGCATGCTGTTTTGAGACCGGACCGGAAGTGCCCGAAGCCGTGCGCTCGGTCCTGGGACCTGCTGCGGAGGAATACATACGCCCGGCCGGGCGGGAAGGCAAATCCTACGTGGACCTGAAGGGCGTGAACCGCGCTCTTCTCATCCGCGCCGGTCTCCGGCCTGATATGATATACGTTTCCGACGAATGCACCGTGTGCAGGTGCGATAAATACTGGTCACACCGCGCGACCGGAGGCCGCCGCGGGAGCCAGGCATCCGTGATAATCTGCGGCTGAAAGGATAAATCCCGACGTGAAGATGTCCCGATACGCAAAATTAATTTCTGTTCTGCTCACCGCCGCGCTCCTGTTCGGCGTTCTGTCCGGCTGCGCCGGAGATACGCTGCCTCTGGATCCGGACGCCGCCGCGCCGGACGGACAGCAGGACTCTGACAGGCCTGCCGCGCCGTCCTCAGACGGCAGGTTCGCTTTGCGGTACGCTCCGGACAGGAGTTTCAACCCCTTCACCGGAGACGCCCAGGAGAACCTTCTTCTCTCCTCCCTTATGTATGAAGGCCTGTACAGGCTCGACAAAAATTTTAACGCGGTCCCCGTGCTCTGCGCCGCATGTGTCACACAGGACGGGCTCACCCACAGGATAACCGTCCTCTCCGGCGTAAAGTTTACCGACGGCTCAGCTCTAACTGCCGAAGACGTCGTATACTCGATCGGCTTTGCCGCAGAGAGCGAGAGATACCGGAACCGCCTGTCCGTGATAACCTCCTGCAGCGCGACCGGTCCGCTCACTCTGGAGATAACGCTGGATTCTCCGAACAGATCCCTGCCGGAGCTGCTCGACATCCCGATCGTCAAGGCGGATACCGGCGAGAACGACATCCCGACCGGTACCGGACCGTTCATCCTCCCGCGTCCCGCCGCTACGCTCATGCGGGCATACAGAGGTTATCGGGCGTACGACGATCTGCCGCTGACCGAGATATATCTGAAAGAGCTTACCGATTCCGAACTGCCCGAATCCTTTGCTGACTACAGTCTCGACCTCGTCTGGGACGATACCTGTGACGGGAGCCACCTGATGCTGCGCGGCAACTGCGAGGTGCGCGGTTATTCCACTACCATCCTGCACTACATAGGTTTCAACATGTATTCCACGCTGCTCGGCGATCCGGCGATGCGCCGTGCGATGAATCTGGCCATCGACCACTCCGCCATAGTACGCGACGCGTTCGACGGTGGCGGAAGCGAGACCGTTCTTGTCCTCCCCAAAGCGCACAGGCTGTACAACGCGTCGTGGGAGGCCGGCTTCAGCTTTTCTCCCGACGACTGCGCAAAAGTGCTGAAGGATGACCTGGGCATGGTGGAGAAAACGGGCGACCGTTTCCTTGACTATATCTCTGCCAACGGCAAATTCAAACGTGTTTCCTTCCGCTTTATCGTCAATTCCGACAACCCCGCAAAAGCCGAGGCTGCGCAGATAGTCACGGATCAGCTCCGTGCGGCCGGCCTCGACGTGAGACTGGAGACTCTTCCGTGGGAGACCTTCGTTCAGCGTCTCGAGAGCGGAGAATTCGATATGTACTACGCAGAGGTCGGTCTTCCGCCGGATTTCGATCTGTCCCGGCTCGTCTCGTCCGAAGGGGCCCTGGATTTCGGTTCTGTAGGCAACGGACAGTATGACGACCTGATCGAGGGCTTCCTTAACGCAAACGGGGACGAGGAGAAAACGATGGCGGCCAAGAGGCTGTGCCGGGGCATCGCTTCCGACTGTCCGATCATCCCGCTTCTGTACCGGGAGTACGAAATATGCACGCACCGCGGTACCGCGGTCGGTGCCGAGCCGTCCGTTTCCGGTATCTTCGGTAATTTTACTGAATGGAACATTGATCTGAGCTGAAAAAATACAGACAGAGGAGATAACGAAAAATGAGCAGGGTTTACAGGTGTTTTACGGAAAAAAAGCCGGGTTTCGACGTTGAAGCCCAGGGTGTCCTCCGCGACCTGCGGGGGAATCTCGGCGTGCGCAGCATTGACAGCCTCCGGCTTTTCTCGCGGTACGACGTGGAGGGAGTAAGCGGCGAGGTCTATTCGCAGGCCCGCGGCATAGTTTTCTCCGAGCCGCAGGTCGATGAATGCTACGACGAGGCGCTGCCCGTTTTTTCCGGAGATCACCGCATACTCGCCGTGGAGGCGCTGCCCGGCCAGTACGACCAGCGCGCAGACTCCTGCGCGCAGTGCATACAGATGCTGACCTGCATGGACAGGCCGGTCGTGCGTTCGGCAAAAGTATACGTTTTCTTCGGGGCACTGACGGACGCGGATATGGCAAAGCTCCGCGCTTATCTCATCAACCCGGTCGAGTCGTGCGAAGCAAAACTCGATAAACCGGATACGCTCGAGATGGAATACCCGGTCCCCCAGCCCGTTCCCGTTATAAACGGTTTCATCGGGGCGGACAGGGAGCGGCTCACGGCGATGCTCTCAGAGTACGGCCTTGCCATGGATCTTGCCGACCTTGAATTCATGAAGGCGTATTTCCGCGACGAGGAAAAACGCGATCCGACCGTCACCGAGCTCAGGCTCATCGATACTTACTGGTCAGATCACTGCCGCCACACGACTTTCGGCACTCACATCGACTGCGTGGAGATATCCGACAGCCGTGTCGCCGCCGCGTACGCAAAATACCTGTCGGCCCGCAGTGAAGTCTACGGAAGCAAAGCCGAGACCCGTCCGCAGACGCTCATGGACGTCGCCACCATCGGCACCAAAGCTCTCCGGAGCCGCGGTCTGCTAAAGAACATCGACGTTTCAGAAGAGATAAACGCCTGCTCCATCCACATAGACGTCAATACGGAAAACGGACCGGAAGACTGGCTCCTCATGTTCAAGAACGAGACCCACAACCACCCCACCGAGATAGAGCCTTTCGGCGGCGCCGCGACCTGTATAGGCGGCGCGATCCGCGATCCGCTCTCGGGACGCGCCTATGTCTATCAGGCGATGCGTGTCACCGGTGCCGGAGACCCGCGCGTGCCCATAGCCGAAACTCTGCCGGGAAAACTGCCCCAGCGCAAGCTCACCGTGACGGCGGCCCAGGGATACTCCTCCTACGGCAACCAGATAGGGCTTGCCACCGGTCTCGTCCACGAAGTCTACCACCCCGGCTACGTCGCGAAGCGACTTGAGATCGGCGCTGTCGTCGGTGCGGTAAAGGCGGAGAACGTCGTCCGCATGACGCCCGCTCCGGGCGACGCGGTCATCCTGCTGGGCGGACGGACGGGACGTGACGGCATCGGCGGCGCTACCGGCTCCTCCAAATCCCACGACACCGGTTCCATAGTAACGATGGCCTCCGAAGTCCAGAAGGGCAACGCTCCCGAGGAGCGCAAGATACAGCGGCTCTTCCTCGATCCCGAAGTGACGAAGATGATCAAGCGATGCAACGACTTCGGCGCGGGAGGCGTCTCGGTAGCCATCGGCGAGCTCGCCGACGGTCTCGACATAAACCTTTCCCTCGTAAGGAAGAAATACGAAGGCCTCGACGGAACTGAACTTGCCATATCCGAATCGCAGGAACGCATGGCTGTCGTCGTCGCACCAGAAGACGTCGACCGATTCATTAAGAAAGCCGAAGCTGAGAATCTGGAGGCGTACGCCGTTGCCACCGTAACGGAATCTCCGCGCATGGTGATGAAGCTCGACGGGCGCGTGATAGCCGATCTCAGCCGCGAATTCCTCTCGAGCAACGGCGCGGACAAACATACAAAGGTCAAGGTGCCCGCCGTCTCCGCTTCTGCTGAAAAAGACCACGCGGTCCCGTTCGCGGAACGCATGCGCGAACTTGTAACGAAACTGTCCGTCTGCTCTCAGCGCGGCCTCTCCGAGCGTTTCGACAGCACTATCGGCGCGGCGTCCGTCCTGGCGCCTTTCGGCGGAGCTACCATGCTCACGCCGGCACAGTCGATGGCCGCGCTCATCCCGGTCCGCGGCGGAGAGACGGATACGTGCTCCGTCATGTCTTTCGGTTTCGACCCAGAGATATCTGCCGGCGATCCTTTCGGCGGTTCCAGAGGCGCTGTGATCACCTCGGCTGCAAAACTCGTAGCGGCAGGCTGCGATCCCGACGGGATATATCTTACCCTTCAGGAATACTTTGAGAAGCTGAGGGACGATCCGGTGCGGTGGGGCAAGCCCTTCTCCGCGCTTCTCGGAGCGCTGGACGCCCAGCTCGGGCTCGGGATGGCCGCAATCGGCGGCAAGGACAGCATGTCCGGTTCATTCGGAGACATGGACGTACCGCCCACGCTGGTCTCCTTTGCCATAGCGCCGAACAGCGCACGTTATGTCGTTTCCCCTGAATTCAAACAACCCGGCGACCCGGTCTATATCTTCCCGGCGGACGGTCTTCCGCTCGAAGATCTCAAGGAACGCTGGCGCGCTTTCCGCGCACTCTGCGTATCCGGTGCGGTTCGGTCCGCATGGGCGCTCACGTCCGGCGGCACCGCTGAAGCTGTCTTCAAGATGGGCATCGGGAACGGGATCGGATTCACGTCGCAGAGCGGTTTCGATATCTTTGCCTGTCATGAGCCCGGCACTATCATCGCCGAACTCGATCCCGGTGTTCCCGCACCCTGCGGCGCGGAACTCATAGGCTGCACGAACGGCACCGGCGACATCTCCTGCGGCGGCGCCCATATAACGGTCGACGCTCTCCGGGCGCTCTGGGAATCCCCTCTCGAAAAGGTATTTCCGACGCGCGCCGGCGACACGGATCCTGTTGAAAAGATCACATGGACCGGCGAGAGAGCCGTTCCTTCAGTAACTGTCGCGCACAGCAGCTTTGCAAGACCGCGCGCTGTTATAACCGCTTTCCCGGGAACGAACTGCGAACTCGATACGGCCCGTGCGGTCGAGCGCGCCGGCGGAGAGCCTCAGATCATCGTTATCCGCAACCTGACACCTTCCGCACTGGAACAGTCCGTCGCCGAAGTCGAAAAGGCCGTGAAGAACAGCCAGATGGTCATACTCCCGGGCGGTTTCTCCGGCGGCGACGAGCCCGACGGCTCGGCAAAATTCATAGCTGCATTTTTCCGCAACAGCCGCATAACGGACGCCGTGCATGAACTCTTGAGGAACCGCGACGGCCTGATGCTCGGCATCTGCAACGGATTCCAGGCCCTGATAAAGCTCGGTCTTGTTCCGTTCGGCTCCATAGTAACTACGGACGCCTCTTGTCCGACGCTTACATATAACCTGATCGGACGCCACCAGTCCCGTTACGTGTATACCCGTATCTCTTCCGCCGCTTCGCCCTGGCTGTCTCTCTGCAAACCGGGCGACGTTCACGCCGTTCCTGTCTCGCACGGAGAAGGCCGGTTCGTGGCTGACGAGGCGACGGTAAAACGCCTCATCGAAAACGGTCAGATCGCCACACAGTACTGCGACGCCTCCGGCTCGCCGTCGATGGACATCTCGGTGAACCCGAACGGTTCCGTAATGGCCGTCGAAGGTATCATGAGCCCGGACGGCCGCGTGCTCGGAAAAATGGGCCATACGGAACGCCGCGGCCCGTTCGTAGGAAAAAACATCACCGGCGAGAAACATCAGCCCATTTTCGAAGGCGGCGTCGCCTACTTCAGGTGATCCCGCCACACGGATGATTCCAAAATCGGGAGGACAACGAAATGACAGACAGAGAACTCATCAGCATGGCTTTTTCCGCGATGGAGAACTCTTATTCGCCCTATTCCCGCTTTCCCGTCGGGGCGGCTATCGAGTGTTCCGACGGCACGGTCTTTACCGGGTGCAATATAGAGAACGCCGCTCTCGGAAGCACCATATGCGCGGAGCGAGTAGCGCTGTTCACAGCCGTTGCCGCAGGCCGCCGTTCGTTCAGACGCATAGCCATAACCTCAAACGGCTCGAGTTACTGCTACCCGTGCGGCGCTTGCCGTCAGGTCCTTGCCGAGTTCGCGCCCGAGATCGAGGTCCTGTGCGCGAGGGCCGACGGCCGATATGTAAGCTACCGTCTGAATTCCCTTCTCCCGCTCGCCTTCACCAGCGCGTCCATCGACTGAATACATCGCGGATCATCATAACCGGATACTGAAATTGTCATATACTTGTAATATTAGAACGCTTTACACGGTCATATAACATGCTATAATGATATTTGTCCAAAATATCCAGTATCAGGGGAGGTGTCGGCGTTGGACGACTTCACGAGACAGTTCGACGTGGTCAGCAAACGTGCGGAAACGCGTGAGATCCTGTCCACCGTGTACGAGGCTCTCCGCATAAAAGGCTATAACCCCGTAAACCAGATCGTCGGTTATATCCTGTCGGAAGACCCCACCTATATCACCAACTACAACAACGCCCGCAGCCTTATCTGCAGGCTCGACAGGGACGAACTGCTTCAGGAGCTCGTTTCCTATTACCTCGAGCCGCGCTGACTCTGCGGACGATCCTGCCCGGCGCGGGGAGTGGGCCGTTACGCCCATTTTCCGGCCGTATTACGCATGCTTTAACGACGGCGTACCTCTGCCTGAAGGCGGCTGACGGTACGCCGTTTTAGTTTTCCTGTGCACCGTCCCGCACACATTTAAATATATTTTCATAACTGCACCGGCGTCTTGGGGCGCCGGTTTTCATTTGCAGGACACCGCTGACCGCCGGAACTTTTTCAGCGAAATACACAATTGTAACTGAGCGGGCTTTGGTGTTGACATGTGAGAGACAATGTGTTACAATTTGGTTACATTTAGTTCTAAGGAGCATCTCTATGCCTGCATCCTCCGGGACCGCCGCGTCCATACCTCTTGAGTACAAGGGCCATCCCCTCAGGAGAAAAGACAATCTTATATATTACGGAAGCATGTCCGATAAATACATAATCATGCTTCAGGTCACCGACACGAAGAAGGTCAAGGATCTCGACGTCGCGACACGTGTAGTCGTCCAGCTCCAGTACACCGATCCCGATCTCAAATCACGGGACCGTGTCGTAAAGAAGACCGAAAAGGACAGCCTTTACGCAGCTATCGATGTCGCCGCAGTGTGGCTCGACCGCGCGCTGGCTACGATGTAAGGAGTCTATTTTCAATGAAAACAGTCAAGAAGCTGACAGCTGTACTTATAACAGTCGCGATCCTCTGCTCGATGTGTCTTATCTTCGCATCCGCCGAAGGTTCCGTCGTTTACGGCGCTGCGACCGTGAACGCCACCGAACTGAATCTCCGCGAGGCAGGCGGCAAAGACAGCAGGATTATCAAAACGATACCGGATGACACCGTCATCGTCATAAACGAAAAGACTTCCAAAGAATGGTTCAAGGTGACCTATGACGGCACCTCCGGATATGTTTCCACCGAGTATCTCACAGAGATATGCACTGCCGAAGACTTTAAAGCCATCGGTAAAGTTACAGGCGACTGGGTCAACGTACGTGCGCTTCCCGGACCGACCGGTGCGATCCTCAAGACCGTAGAGGGCGGCACGAAGATCGACATCCTCGGCGTCAACAACGGCTGGTACATCCTCGATGTCGACGGCACCCGCGGCTATATCCGGTCCGATTTCGTTAAGCTCGTCTCCGAAAAAGACGCCGACAAGCCTCTCCTCGGCGAAGGGTACAAACCGCTCGATCCCGACGCGGAGCTTGCTCAGCAGGTCGTTGATTACGCTCTTCAGTATGTAGGGTATCCCTATTGGTACGGAGCTGCCGGTCCCGACGGCTTTGACTGCTCGGGTTTCGTTATGTACGTTTACGGCCATTTCGGTTATGAACTCTATCACGGCGCTACCGGCCTTTACAACAGATACGGTACCTATGTTGACAGAGCCGACCTGCAGCCCGGCGACCTGGTGTTCTTCTACGGGTTCTATGACAGTGAAGGTGATTTCTGCGTCAACCACGTAGGCATTTACATCGGTAACGGCGAGTTCGTCCACGCGTCCAACAGCAGCACCGGCGTCATCGTAAGCGACATGAACAGCGTTTACGGCTCCTGGTATGACGAAAACTACGTCGGCGCAAAGCGCATCCTGTAACCGGTAAAACCAGAATAAAACATACGGCGCATGCATAGCATGCGCCGTTTCTTTATACAATTGACCGCCCCCGCAGGGGCGGTCATTATTATAGTCTGTCAGGTCTTTTTTATGAATCTCTCTCCGCATTTCGGGCAGGTTATCTGGATCCTCCCTTTGTTCCTCGGGACCCGCAGCGTCTTTCCGCAGCTGGGGCATTTGAAGAAGCGGTACGCTTTGCGGTCGCGGAACCGGTCGCGTCTTGCGAGCAGTTTCTGCCTTATCGGCCACCACAGCGTCAGGAAACGGTCGTTCTCCCTGCGGCGCTTTTCTATCTTGCGTGACAGGAGCCTCACCAGCGCGTATATGATCGCGGCGTAAGCAATAAGCGTCAGCGGCATGAAACGCGTTATATCCGCTATTATTCCGCAGACGACGCCGGCGATTATAAGCGCGATATTCAGTTGATCCGGTCCGTAACGGCCGGCCATGAATCTGCCGAGCCAGTTCCTCATGCGGTGTCACGCCTCCGAGTTCCGTTGATTGCGCGGGCCGTTATGCCGTTCCCGCATAGTGAAGTATACCACCAACATCGGAAAAGTGGCGTGTCGTAACACTTTATTTACATTATCCGAACAGGCCTGTCAGTTGTATATGCCGCCGCCTATGAATTCACGCACGAGCGCCTGCGGCTTGATATATTTCTCGTCGAGCGGCTCGAATCTCTGAAGAACATCGGGCAGCCATAGGTAGTCTTCATACTCCGGTCTGTTCTGCGGGAGTTCTTCCAGAAGCGGGATCGCGTAACGGCTGAGTATGGGGACGTCGTACGCATGGGCTGTGTCTATGAAGATGTTGGCGTTGCCCAGGAACGGCCGTATGTATTTCAGTTCGCCGCGGCGCACATTGTCCCACATGTCGATCGTTTCGCCCGCAGTCGTGTTCCTGAATTTGAAATCGCGGACGAGGCGCCTTACGAAACGCGCCCATTCATCCGGGAACAGGAGCCGGTCTCCGTTCAGCACGTCGGATTCCGCGCTTACAAACAGCTTCATCGCCTCCGGATGGTCTCTGGTGATCTCACTGTTGAGCGCGTGGATCCCTTCGAAGATCACCACCTCGTCCTTCTCCAGCTTCAGCGGCGTGCTGCGGGACAGATCCTGCTGTCTGACCATAAAGTCGAAATACGGCACCATGATCTCTTCGCCGCGTGAAAGCTTGTCGAAGTGATCCTGAAGGCGCGGCATGTCTATGCACAGCGGAGACTCGAAATCATACTTGCCGTCCTCCGTCAGCGGAGTCAGCTCCGGCGAGACGGTGAGGAAATAATTGTCCATCGAAATGACGTGCGACCTGATGCCGAGCGTCAGCAGCGCGTCTTCGAGCCTGTGCGCCGACGTGGTCTTGCCCGATCCGGAAGGACCGGCGAGGAGCACTATTGGGCTGTGCTCGAGGTTGTCGGCTATATTGCTCGCCGTCCCCATAATAACGGCTTCATATCTCGCGTCGCAGTCGGCGACGAACTTCTCGGGGTCGGTCGTTATTCTCCTGTTGATCTCTGCGATCTGGTATGCCATCAGAAAAACTCCTTCTCGTAGAATTCCCGTATCTTCTCTTTTCTTTCAGACATTTTCTCCTCTGAAGCGATGTATTCATACGGGTACTTTGCGTTGAAAATGCGCTCGATGCGTCCGCTTCCGGGCGCGACCAGTTTCGTTACGCCTCCGCCTCCCAGCGCGAGGATCGTACAGAGCTCCTCCATGATACAGATGTTGTAGAGCCCTTCATGTCCCGGCAGGCACCATCCGACGTTCTCGAAACCGCCGGACATGTATTTCTGCCGGTAGAGATAGTACGGCACGTACCCCGCTCCGCGGAGCCTTGACTCCGCCGCGTCGAGCATGTCCGCGACTTCGGCGCCCGAAGGTATCTCGGTGCTCTCCAGCGTTATCCGTGTTCCGCGTTTCAGCGAGAGCGTATGCACCGTTATGTTCTCGGGAGCCAGCGAAAGGACTTTGTCCAGCGTATCGGAAAAACCGGACGGGCTGTCCGCGGGAAGTCCGGCTATGAGGTCCATGTTCATCCCGTCGAACCCCGCGCCTCTGACGAGGTCTGCAGCCTTAAGCACGTCCTCCGCGGAGTGACGGCGCCCGATGGCCTCCAGCACTCGGTCGGACATGGTCTGGGGGTTGACGCTTATCCTGCCTGCGCCGTGAGAGCGCAGGACCGCCAGCTTGGCGGGGGTGATAGTGTCGGGCCGTCCGGCTTCGACCGTGAATTCGCGTACGGACGACAGGTCGAATCTATTTTCAAGATGCCCCAGAAGTCCGTCCAGCTGTTCAGCCGACAGCGTAGTCGGCGTCCCGCCGCCAATGTATACGGATATGACGCGCAGTCCCAGGCTTCCGGCAAGCGCAGCCGTCTCGTCTATCTCCCGCGAAAGGGTCAGCAGGAACGGTTCCACGAGTTTCGATGCCTTTTCGACGCTGTGGCTGACGAAGCTGCAGTAAGCGCAGCGCGTCGGGCAGAACGGAATCCCTATATAAAGGCAGATGTCCAGCGGCAGGAGCGAGCGTTTCACTTCCAGAGAGGCGCGGG
>JAEEGL014595210.1_pt1 | contig 16569 bp, 8 predicted proteins | sample 9134231 | NCBI WGS metagenome assembly JAEEGL01 (sample SAMN16246548, study PRJNA631951) | gut metagenome | biome: gut microbiome; feature: rumen; material: fiber-attached | host: Bos | place: Iran: Karaj | collected 2018-10 | reverse complement strand
TCGGAGAGTAGTCTCGACCCAGGCTGGTATGTGGCCGAGGGTAACGTCAGCTTCGACCACACACTCCTCCCCTCTGGCGACATCCACCTCATCTTGAAGGACGGCGCCGTGATGAACATGAACATCGAGTCGGATGGAAGCTTGTTCAGCGGTTACGGCATCTTTACTTTTGGCAACTCCATCAGCATCCACGGCCAGAGCACCGGCGAGAGCAAAGGCCAGCTTAGGATAAACGCCACGGATGGAGGCATCGTCACCCGGGGCACCATCACCCTCATCAACTGCAAGGTGACAGCCACGGGTGCAGGAGGCATCGTTGGCTATGACGGTGTGACCATCTGCGGCGGCCAGGTGACGGCCACGGGCGAACAAGGTGGCATCCTATCCCCTGTCGGCATCACCCTCAGCTGGAATGCGCCCACCGACTTCATCGAGGCCAGCAGCTATTCTACTTATGAGGACGGCACCATCACCCTCGCCAAGGCCTTCACCGACGGCAATGGAAACATCTACAGCGGCGTCATCGCCAAGGAGGAGGACGACACCTACGCCATCAACGGGAAGAAGCTGCTGCCCTACATCGGCGACGCCAATGGCGACTATGTGGTAACCATTGCCGATGCGGTGATGGTGGTGAGCTACTTAGTGAATGGTGTAGTGCCAGAGGGCTTCAACTTCAACCAAGCCGACGTAGATGGCAGCGGCACCGTCGATGCGACGGATTTGCGCGCCATCGTTGACATGATATTGGCCCAGCCGTAAGAAGCCAAGAATCCCACCCCCAACCCCTCCCCAAGGGAGGGGGCTTGGATAGTTTATCCTATATCAGCCCCCTCCCTTGGAGAAGGGGTTGGGGGTGGGGTCTTAGAGGAAAGAGGCGACGACATTTGAAAAAAAGGCGTTGACTTTTTGGAAAAAAGCGTTGACTTTTTGGAAAAAGTCGCGCTCCAAATTTTTGCCCGTAGGGACAGACCTTATGTCTGTCCGCATCAGCAAAGGTTACATTTCCCGCTTGCGGACAGACACAAGGTCTGTCCCTACGGGTGACGAGTCGCCCGTGAGCACGAGGCGATTGAAAGGAGACAAGAGACACATCTTTGTCCGTAGGGACAGACCTTGTGTCTGTCCGCATCAGCAAAGGTTACATTTCCCAATGTGGTGATAACATCCCGAGGGAGTCGCCTGCGGCGAGAAATCATACAAATCTATCAAAAGATTTGTAGGATTTGAAAGATTTCTGACCCAAAGGGGCACTCCATCAGTCGTTAGGGACTTATCATCATACGGAAATAAAAAATTTGTCTGCGACGCTACACAAATGTGCATGAATGCTGCGCAAAAAGATATTCACGGCTCATTTACGTTTCATTCACGGCCATTCATGTTACGCCGTAGGCTTTTTTGTCTGCGACGCAACGCGCGCTCGGCTCTGCCGCTTGCTACCAAAGGGACGCAAGAATGGCCGTGAATGAAACGCGAATGACCCGTGAATGCTGCGCCAAAAATTATTTATGATTATTCGTGTTTTATTCGTGCGCATTCATGTTACGCCGTAGGCTTTTTTTTGTCTGCGACGCAACGCGAATGGCCGTGAATGAAACGCGAATGACCCGTGAATGCTGCGCGACATTCTTCTGAGCGGTAGCCGCTCGGTCCTGCCGCTTGCCACCAACGGGACGCAAGAATGTGCATGAATGCTGCGCAAAAAGATATTCACGGCTCATTTACGTTTCATTTACGACCATTCGTGTTACGCCGTAGGCTTTTTTGTCTGCGACGCAACGCGAATGGCCGTGAATGAAACGCGAATGACCCGTGAATGCTGCGCGACATTCTTCTGAGCGGTAGCCGCTCGGCTCTGCCGCTTGCCACCAACGGGACGCAAGAAATACTTCACTCTTCATTCTTCACTTAAAAGATAACATCCCAAGGTAGTCGCCTGCGGCGAGAAATCTTACAAATCTAATTTGCATGTTAGTTTTATTAGTCAAGAATTAGAGAATTTGAGAATTCATTGGCCAATCATTCTCTATATGATTATCTGAGGCCATTCCACATACGGCAGATGCTTCATGTTACATTATTACATTTCGGGGGCTGCTGCTACAGTATTTCCTGAATATGATAGAGAGGCCGCTGCTTCACCTCGGTGTAGATGTTGCCGATATACATGCCGGCGATGCCTATGGAGAAGATGATGAACCCGCCCACGAGCCAGATGGAGAGTATGAGCGATGCCCATCCCAGGACTGCCGTTCCCCTGATGATGGAATAGGCCACATAGATGCCGATGGCGATGGCGATGAGGATGAAGAGGACGCCGATGTAGAAGATGGTATGCATGGGGCGCACGCTGAAGGCTGTGATGCCCGAGAAGGCGAGGCGCAGCATCTTGCCGAGGCTGTACTTCGACTGCCCTGCGAAGCGCTCGCTGATGACATCGTCGACGGTGGTGGATGGCAGCCCTATCAGTGGTATCAGTCCGCGCAGGTAGAGGTTGTGCTCCTTATAGTCGCCGAGCATGTCGAGCGCGCGGCGGCTCATCAGCCTGAAGTCGGCATGGTTGTAGACGCTCTCCACGCCCATGGAGTTCTGTATCTTATAGAACGCCTGTGCGGTGGTGCGCTTCATGAACGAGTCGGCTTGTCGCGACACCTTCACGCCGTATACGATGTCGTAGCCCTCGTTGAAGTGCTTCACCATCTTGGGTATGCACTCGATGTCGTCCTGCAGGTCGGCGTCGATGGTGACGACGGCATCGGCCCATTCGCGGGCGGTCATCATGCCGGCCATGATGGCATTCTGGTGCCCCACGTTGCGCGACATGTTGATGCCCCTGACGAACTTGTTCTCGGCGTGCAGCTGGCCGATGATTTCCCATGTGCGGTCGCGGCTGCCGTCGTTGACAAACACTATCACCGAGTTCTCCGAGATGAGTCCGTCGGCAATCATGCGGTTGAAGAGTTCCGTGAGCCGCTCTGCTGAGTGGCGTAGCACCGCCTCTTCGTTATAGCAAGGCGATATGGTGGCTAATGTAATCATGTTTTTTTCGTTATTTCGGTATAACGTTATAACGCCATTTCGATATTACGATTTCTTTTCGACGAACTCGGTGTAGGTGATGAACTCATGGTGGCGCTCTTTGAGCATCTTGACGAGACGGTCGAGGCGGTCGCACATCTGCTGGCCGCTATGGTTCTTGATGATGAAGGGAATCTTGAACTCGGGATGCTCCTTCAGCTCGTAGAACTCCCAGGGGTGGAAGTAGGTGACGAAATATCCGTCCTTCTTCAGCACTCGGCGCACCATCCAGTGGTAGAGGCCCTGTGGCAGGTTGTGCAACGAGAGCCAGAAGAGTGGGAATCGCAGCAGTGGCGTCACCGAAGCGGGGATCTGCATCACGCCATCCTTCATGAACCATGTGCGCGGCTCGCTCAGGTGCATATAGCGCCCTGGTATGAATGCCGGGTTGAGCGAAGAGTTGTAGCGATAGCCCACGCGCCTGATTTCGGATTCGACCACTGGGAACATTCGCGGCTGCCGGTAGCCATTGACGGTGCGCCCTATGCAGCGCTCCACTATCTCCTTGGAGCGTGCGAAGTCGGTATCCTTGGGCTGCCAGTGGTCTACGCCGTGGCATGCCACCTCGTGGCCCTCGCCGATGATGCGCTGCATCACCTCGGGAGCATGCTCGGCGAAATTTCCGGTGCAGAAGAACGTGGCGCGCACCTGGTTCGCCTTCAGCACGTCGAGGATGCGGTGGGTGCCCACCTCAGACACCGCCATCCCCTGCTCGAGCGAGAAGTCGACGCCATGCTCGCGGGGCACGTCGAACTCCTCGGTGTCAAAACTCAGCAGAATCATGATTCTATACTTTTATTAAAACGACATTCAAGCCAAACATATATTTATAAGAGATGTCCTTGATGATGTTGACGGCAATGTAGACCCCCAGATTGGAGTCGTCGGTGTCGGCGCGATGTGCCTCGGCGTCGTGTCCCGCCTGTATGGGGTCGAAGGGGTGGCCTCCGTCCTTCAGGGTGATGCGCACATGCTGGTCTTTCACGAAGGTGTGGACATCAAACGAGTGGTGCACCACGCGCCCCGTGGAGTGCTGGGCTATGTTGGTCATCAGCTCCTCCAAGCAGAGGCGCAGTTTGAAAATGGTGGCCTTGTCCACCTTCATCCGTTCGAGGAAGGCCACTATCTGCTCGAGGGCCGCCGCCACCTCTTCAAGCCGATATGGAACGGAGCAGTCGAGCGATTGTCCGCCCTCGCTATAGGGTATCAGCGTGAGTCCCGAGACGCGGCAGCCCTGGCGGCGGCTAATGATGTAAGAACAGGCCATCTGTGCACCGAGGAACAGGAAGGCGGCCAGGGGGAATCCATACCACACATGGGCGGGGACATGGGTGGCAAACAACCACAGGGTGAGCACCAGCACTGCCAGCTGAGCGACAATGACGACCACGCTGAGCACCATGCGCTCGAGCACCATATAGACGGCGACGAGCGTGAGTGTGAGGGCAAAGGGCAAGAGCAACATCGAGTAGATGCGAAGCACCTGGTTGAGGGCTGCCAGCTCCTGAGGCTCCTCGATGCCGAACATGGCGCCCACCACATCGGGAATCCACATCAGCACCATGATGAGCGCCACCAGCAAGCCCACCGTCAGCAGTGATTTGCGCGCCAGCAGCGAGAAGCCCCCCAGGTCGTGCTCGCCCACCATCACGCCGCCAATGGCAAAGAGGGCCTCCATCACGCCGTTGATAAACACGATGGACAACAGGAACATCTGCAGACAGATGGACCAGAAGAAAAGTCCGCGCTCGCCCTGAGCACCCAAAATGATGTTGTTGAGGAGCAGCAGCGTCACGGCCATCAGGACATTGCTGATGGTGACAGGGGCGCCCTCGACCACATTCTTCACAAAGAGCTTGCGCAGCCATCGGCCAGGGCGCAACAGGCGATAGGAGCAGAAGGGGTGGCGCATGTAGAGGCCCAGCAGCACCACGTTGACGGCAAACTGCGCCAGCGTGCCCATGGCGATGCCCCGGATGCCCCACTCGAACCAGCCCACCGCCAGCACATCGACCACGACATTGGTCAGCACGCCAGCAAAGACAGCCTGGGTGACGCGGCGTGGATGGCCATCGGTGGCCACAAAGAGGCAGAGGGCATAGCTGAGCATCTCGAGCCAGGCACCGAGCACGTAGATGCTGAGATAGTCGTGGGGCAGCTGCCTCAGCGCAGGCTCATCGACGATGGTGCGCAGGATGGCTGGCAAGCCGGCAAACATCAGGAGCGAGAAGAGCACGCCGAGCGTGAGGATGGACCAAATGGCCGTGGAGAAGATGGCTTGCGCCCGCTTCAGGTCGTGATGGCCGATGACGCGCGCCATCAGGGCATTGGCACCGAACGACATCAGCAGGCCGAGGCAGCTGATGAACATGGTGACAGGCATCACCAGGTTGAGGGCCGACACGGCCTCAGCGCCCTCGAACTGTGCGAGCACGATGGCATCGATGGTGCTGGCCAACTGACCTGCCGCCGACGTCAAGATAGAGGCCAGCACAAAGCCCTTCAGGGCCTTCGACACGATATAGCTGTTGCGATTGTTCTCCATTCCGTTGGCAGGCTGTTCGTCACTCTTCCGTTCTCACTCGCCAGTCAACTTCGCGGTCGATATGGATTGGGGGCAAGCCGTAGTACTGGGCATACATCAGCGAGCGGTTGTCGGTGGGTTTCGACTCCAGGTCGGCACCATAAATCAGATGCTCGTCGGTCAACGACCTTGGGCCTATATAGCTGTCGAGGCCGCAAGGGATGGTGAAGGCAGCCACCTCGATTTGCTGCTGGTGGCTATGCTGCATGGCATAGTCGAGGCGGTCGTCGAATTGCTTGCGGTAGGAGCCTTCGATATAGAAGGTGCCAGCCATCACCATCAGTCCATAGAGGGTGCAGAGCGCCCCGATGGTGAGGGTGGCCATCCTGCGCAGCGGCGTGGCCACGAGCACCCGCCGCAGCCAGGGTGCTATCTCCTTGAAGGCGGCGGCTGAGCCCACCGTGAGGAACAGTGTGGAGTGGAAGCCCGTGCGCAGGGAAAACTCGGGGGCAAACATCATGGCCATGAGCACCAGGATGCCAGCGGCGGCGAAGATGAACGAAGGATGGAGGAGGAACGACGAAGGGTGCTGAAGCGACCGCTTCTCGCGCCTTTTGACTATGAAGAGCAGCACGATGGGGATGAAGAGGAAGCTCTCCCAGATGAGAATGGGCAGGAAGCCCTCGGTGAAATTATCCCAAAACATCTCGGCACTGAAGAGCTTGTCGGCCGGCAAGACATACGCTGGAGCCAGTTCAAGCATCAGCTTCTCGCGATGAATCGACCCTGGGCAGAGCATCAGCAACGCGCAGCCGATGAGGAGGCCCACGAAGCCCACTACCATCCAGCGCTTCACCCGCTTGGCGCGCCAGGCACGATAAAGGAAGAAGGCTGTCAGCACGACGGTGACGAGGCTGCCCGCCTCTTCCGACCAGCCCGCCATCAAGCCGATAATAAATGAAGAATGAAGAATGAAGAATGAAGAATTTTTTAATGAAGAATTAAGAATGAAGGATGAAGAATCTTTTAATGAAGAATGAAGAATGAAGAATGAAGAATTTGCTGCCGCGCCAGAAAGCCGTGCGGTAGCAAATTCTTCATTCTTCATTCTTAATTCTTCATTTCCTAATTCTTCATTTTCAAGAACAAATGGCAATAGGAACAGGCACTCCCAGAGGCCTGTCCAGAGGTATACGCAGGCGCCCGTCATCCACAGCATGGTGGAAATATAATCTATGACGCCGAAGAGCATGCACAGCATCACCCACAGGAACGTGCCCTTGTGGTGTGCCGGCGACTCCACCCTGCCCACGGCCATCCAATAGAGCACGAGCATGAGCAGGGCGAAGACGATGGTGTTGGCCAGGTCGAACCACACCTTACCCACCCATGCGAAGAACTGTATGAAAATCATGGAGAGCGTGCGCCCGCCCCACGTGAAATAGTGCGACCACTGCGAAACGAAGATGTCGCCGAAGCTGTCTATGCGCTCACGCGGGCCGATGTCGTCCATCAAGTTGCCATAGTGCTCGCCGTCCCAAATGAAGGCGTAGGAGAAGTCGTCGGCCACCATCGGCAGCAACAGGTTGCGCAGCAGAAAGGGCAAAGCAAAGAGTAGCAGCAGCACTGGCCAAGGGGTGCGCGCCCATAGTCTGCCTACTGACTGAAAAACAAATCGTATCATCACAAGTCGATTGGCTATTCGAGTGCAAAGGTACGAATAAGCGAGGAAAAAAGGAAAGAAATCTTTCATTTTTTCGAGCGGGAGTACCTTCAGCGGAGCTAAATGTACGAAAAGCGAGGAAAAAAAGGAAAAGGGGGAAAAAAACGCCTCATTAGTTTGGTCTATCGCACACGTTTTTGTACTTTTGCAGAAAAAGAACAAACCTACTATGATATTATATCCCCTCAATGCCACGCAGGAAGACATGCTCCACGAGGCTGACATGAACACGCTGGAGACCAGCTATAGCATCAGTGCCTATATTGAGATTCCCCAAAAGATGTGCGCAGCCGATGAGTTGGCCCATGCCTGCCAGACCGTTCTCGACACGCTCCACTACACTCACGCCCATCTGGTGAGACAGGATGGCAGGGTGATGATTAGCGAGGATACCGACATGCCCAACAACGTTCATCTATATGAGATGACCGATGAGGCGTGGAGCACCAGCAAGGAGCACATGGTGAAGCCTTTTAGGATGCTTGAAGAGCCTTGCCTGCGTCTGAATGTGGTGGCTACTGAAACCAAAAGCATCCTGTTCTTCGAACACAACCATCTGTTCTTCGACGGCATCTCCATCAAGGGTATACTGAACGCGTTGGAAGATGTGCTGACAGGCCGACCCTTAGAGGACCAGGGCGACATCAATGCCCAATGGAACATGGCGGAGATAGCCTCCTACGACACGGATGCCTATCGCCGCGCCCAACAGGCCACCTGCGACAAGTTTCGCGGTTATCGCTATACCGACATCTGCCGCCCCACCGACAACCCTTGGGGACAGACGCTCTATGCCTGCCATCTGCTGGCCTACGACCGCATGAAGCACATCAGGCTGAACAGCGGCGCACTGACGGAAGAGCAGCAGCACAGGATGATGACCACCATCTGCGTGGCCGCCTACGCCATAGCCCTGGGGCAGCTGGCGGGGGTAACCGAAGTGGTGTTTATGACCACCAACCACGGACGTATCGACAAGCGGCTGAACCTGAAAGTGTTGGGCAACTTCCTGAAGAGCATGTCGCTACGCATCGACACCGACCCGGAGCAGAGCGTGGCAGAGATGATTGCAAAGACGCGCACGGCACTCTTTGGCATGATGCGTACCATCGGCTATCCTTGGACGCACATGGTGCGCGACCTACAGCTGTCGTCGGCCGAACAGGTGGGTACGGAGATGAATGTCAGCGGGTCGGGCATCTATGAGTATATCAACATCAAAGGGGTTGACTATCCTGCCTTTCGCATCGAGAGGACGTTGAACGACACGCACCTCTTCCTCGTGGTGCAGATACGCGAGGAGGGCCTGACGTTCAACGTGGAGGGCAGCGAAGCCCTCTACACCCAGGAGCAGCTCGACACCATGGCCCGCCTGACGGGCGAATACACCCTGCAGCTCATCGGTGACCAGAGGAAGAAAATAAAGGACATACTTATTAAGTGAAAAGTGAAGAGTGAACTTACACACATTTGCCAGAGAATCACCGCTGCTCCCCCCGCCCCTGCAAGGGGAGGGGTCGGGGGAGGGGACTGTATACCATTCACTCGAAGGATGTTAGAGACCCCACCCCAACCCCTCCCCTTCTTGCGTCCCTTCGGTAGCAAGCGTCTCCTTCGTCACCGAGCGGAGGGGAGGGGAGCGGCTGCGCATTGGTTTGGGGCGTTTTTTTAGTGGAGAAGGTTTTTCGTACTGTAGCGGTTGAAAAGACAGTGGCGTTATTTGAGGATTCCAGACGCTGAAAGCGTCTTTTCAACCGTACGAATTAGTATATTCGAAAGGTTGTTTTAGTAAAACAGGAAAAAACAAGAAAAACAGAAAAAGGAGTTTTTATCTGTATTTATTGTTTTTATCTGTATTTCCAAAAAACAAAAAAGATGATATAAGATATTTTTGCTCGGTTACTCATTAAAATAAAAAAATTGTTAAGGCGGGAGGCTCCTCAAAACAGCTGAAAGCCCTCAAAACTCGCTTCTTTTCCACGAAAAAATAATTGGCCGAAAATTTTCGAATTTTGAGAGGCTTCGACAAGTCTTTGGCTTTCAGGCGTATAGACTCGATTTGGCGATAAAAACCCATGGGCGGCTCTAAAAAGTCAACGCCAAAAAAAAATTTGGCGTTGCCGTTTTCTTTTTTGGCGTGCTCGCAGAAACGAAAAATGGCCTAAAAAACGGCTAAAATCCTGCACAAAACCACTGCGGTTGTGCAAAAATCGGGTCAGGAATCAATTTCCCCTCATCGCTCGCCTTGTACAAACAGCCTAAAATGTGCGTCGTTTCATCTTAGAATGAAAATTTTTTTTGTAAGAATTCAGGAATTTCCATTTTACATCCTTTTACATTTTTTGTCTATTGTGTAACACATTCCGCTGTGGAGCGTGAGGGTTCCAGCACACCAGCCATTTCACCGTACCTACGGCACGGCTGCATGGCTGGCTACCCTTATCTGATGCCTCTGGCATCATTATGAGCAATACCCCGCCCAGAGGGATTTTCCACCCGAACGGCACCGTAGGGACGGACCTTGTGTCCGTCCGCGTGGGCAAATTGCTTGCGGACGGACACAAGGTCCGTCCCTACCGAATGTACGCATGAATCCAACTGAACTCCCCCCTCCCCTTGCAGGGGCGGGGGGAGCAGCGGTGAAATCCCTACGTTTAATTAGATAGTGTGTCTATATACTCCCCTCCCTATAGGGAGGGGCGGGGGGAGGGTCTGTATGAGCGCTGGGGGAGGGTCTTCGTGGGGTCAATCATCGTCTATCAGTCGGCGGTCCTCGCCGTCGGTCATCACCTTCTTCCAACCGTAGTATTGGGCATACATCAGATTGTGGCTGCCCTCCTCGCGCGGCTCCAGGTCGGCGCCCCAAGCCAACACAACGGTATTCCACGTGACAGTGTTGAGTATCCACCAGTCAGGAAGCTCGTCGGCTATGGGCGGCACGTCAATCTGGTGGACCACCACCATGTCCTGATCCTGATGGGCATTGATATAGTCGATGCGGCTCATCCACTGCTGGTGCACATCACTTTCTACATAGAGCACGATGGCGGTGGTGGCCATCCACAACACCAAACTGACGGCCACGAAAGCCTTGACGAATGAAGGACGAAGAATGAAGGGTGAAGGATTCTTCGCCTTTAGCTTCTCATTTTCCAGCAGTTCGCGCAGCGCCGATAGCGAGGCGGCTATCACGGCACAAGTGGGGAAGAACCCTGCCCGGGCAGGAGCCACAGGCACAAAGACCATGATCAGCATCACAGCCATCGCTGCGCCAACCATCACGGCCTGAAAACGTGTGGCCTTGTTGCAGCGCTGCCCCTTGGGCAGGCGCCAGACATAATAGCCTATCAAAAATAGCAGGGGAACCTGCTTGCCCACCACAGGCAGGAAGCACTCGTAGAAGTTGATACGGAACATCAGCGGCGTCCAATACATGTCTTCGGGCAGTTCTGGATTGTATTCATATTGGCGTTGCAGCTCCATGCGCACCATCTCGCCAGGAGCCAGAACCAGCATGGCCGAACCGATGCAGAGGAGCATGAAGCCAACAACCATCCACGCCCTGAGCTTGTGTTGCCTGTGGAAATGGATGAGCGCGAAGAAGACAACAATGTCGATGGTGGCGGCACTCGTCTCCACCGACCAGCCTGCGCAGAGACCCACAAAGGCCATGAGGAGCACAGAGGGCTTCACGCCATCAGCACTACTTCGTTCACCCCAGTAAGCCTTCGCGTAGGGCAACAGGAAGAGCAGGCCGATGACGGCTGTCCACAGGTACACGCAACTGCCGCACATCCAGAGCGTCGTCATGTAGGAGTCGGGGAGCAGGAACCAGAAGGCGAAGAGCGTCCAGAACATATAGACGGCATTCATCTCGCGCAACCGCTTGCCCGTGCCTATCCTGAACAAGAGGAGAGCCAGCGCCACGAAGACAAACGTGTTGAGCACATTGAACAATGTCTTCCCCTCCCAGGCGAAGAGTTGCGTAAGCCCAATGCCGATGACACGCCCTCCCCAGGTCATATAATGCGAATATTGCGAGCGCACGATGTCGGCCAAAGAGGTGATGCGCTCGCGTGGACCCACACCATCGAGCAGGTTACCCCTGTCGGCCCCATCCCATACGAAGGCGTATGGAATATCATCGGAGACCATCGGCAACAGCAGGTTGCGAACGAAAAAGATGCCCATGAAGACTATCAACAGGACATGCCACAATTTGATTCTCAATTTCATCGTAAGCGTTTTCGGGACTGCAAAGGTACGAATAAGCGAGCAAAAATAGAAAGAACTTCTTTCTTTTTTTCGAGCGGGAGTACTTTCGGCGAAGCCAAAGGTAGTAATAACCTGCGAAAATGAAGAAAAAGGAAGGAAATGTTTTGCGGTTTACGCGTTATTTCGTAACTTTGCAACTGTTATTAAAGCATTTGGAATGATGAGTAAACGACTATGGCGCCTAATCGTTCTGCTGGCCGCGTTGCTGCTTGCAGGCGGACTGGTTTATTGCTGCTGGGACGACGAGGAAGAGGAAGAGGAAGAGTCGGTGGGCGAATATCGCACACTGACCATCAGTACCCAAGACTATACCGTGGTGCGTGAGTTCACCTCGGCCATAGAGACCAGGCAGACGGCAACTATCTATCCAGAGGTAAGCGGCAGAATCACGAAGATCTGCGTGAAAGAGGGGCAGCACGTGAAGAAAGGACAGCCCATCGTCGTGATAGACCAGGTGCCTTATCAGGCTGCAGTAGACAACGCACGGGCAAGGGTGGGCAGCGCCAAGGCACAACGGGCCACCGCCGCGAAGAACCTGGAGGGCAAGGAAATCCTGTTCGCACAGCATGTCATTGGCGACTTCGACCTGGCCAAGGCTCGCAATGAGGCTGCCGAGGCAGAGGCAGCGCTCGCCGAAGCCGAGGCAGAGCTGAAGACAGCACTCAACGAACTGTCGTACACGGTGGTGAAAAGCCCGTCGGACGGGGTGATGAGCATGATTAGTTATCGTGTTGGCGAGCTGATAGGCCCTGAGATGCAGATGGAGCTGACCACCATCTCCGACCCGAGCGACATCTACGTCTACTTGGGCCTGTCGGAGAAGACACTCTACGACCTGGCGCAGTTCTATGGGTGCAGCATCCACGAATTGCCCACCCACATGCCCGAGGTGACGCTGACAACCTACTGGGGCAAGGAGATGGAGCACCGGGGCCGCGTAGATGCCATCAGCGGCAATGTGGAGGAAGGAACAGGAGCCGTCTACATGCGTGCCTCGTTCGACAACTCGGAGATGCTGTTCCGCAACGGCAGCAACGCCACGCTACACCTGCCCTACCATCTGTCGGATGCCATCGTGATTCCCCAAGAGGCCACTTTCGACATCCAAGACAAGATATTTGTCTACAAGGTGGAGGAGGGCGTGACCCGCCAGACCGAAATAAAGGTGTTGCCCTACCACGACGGGCAGAACTTCGTGGTGACCGGCGGCCTCGCGGTGGGCGACATCATCATTGCCGAGGGGGCTGGACTCCTCAGAGACGGAATGCAAGTAAAGATAAAAGAGTAAAAAGGTGGTGAAGAGCAAGTTTTTCGTTGACCGTCCGATATTGTCGATTGCAATGGCCGTCGTCATTGCGCTGATGGGCATCATTGCCTTTGTGAACCTGCCGGTGGAACAGTTTCCCGACATTGCGCCCCCCGTGGTGGAGGTGAGCGCCGACTACACCGGCGCCAGTGCCGACGCCGTGCAGAAGAGCGTCATCGTGCCTCTGGAGGAAGCCATCAACGGCGTCGACGGCATCGACTACATCAGCTCGTCGTCGACGAGCAGCGGCAATGCCTTCATCTCGGTGGTGTTCAAATCGGGCATAGACCCCGACTTGGCCGTCGTCATGGTGAAGAACCGCGTAAACGAGGCTGAGGGCATCCTGCCCGCCGAGGTCATCGAAACGGGTATTCATGTGGAGAAGGAGCAGCGCAGCTACCTGAAGGTCATCGCCCTGGAGTGCCCCGACAACCGCTACGACAACGACTTCATCTCGAACTACTTCAACATCAACGTCAGCCCGCGACTGCAGCGCATCAAGGGCGTGAGCAACATACAACTGTTGGGCAACATCTATGCCATGCGCATCTGGATGGACCCCAAACGGATGGCCTTCTACGAGTTGGAACCATCGGACATAGAGGATGCGCTGAACTCGCAGAACATTGAGGCTGCCATTGGCACCCTGGGCGAGGACTCGAAGAACACATTCCAGCACACACTGGTGTATCGCGGTCGCCTGATCAACACAGAGGAGTTCGAGAATATCGTGGTGAAGTGCATACCCAATGGCGGCGAGCTGAGACTGAAGGATGTGGCACGGGTGGAACTAGGCACCGAGAGCTATTCGAGCGACGGCTGGGTGAACTCTCACAATGGTGTGGTGGCCATCCTGACACAGGCGGTAGGCTCTAACGCCCGAAGCGTGAACCACGAAATCGACCGCCTGATGGAGCAGCTGAAGCCCCAGCTGCCACCGGGGCTGGAGTTCCGCGTGCTGTTAGACACCAACCATTTCCTCGATGCCTCAATCAACGAGGTCGACAAGACGCTGATGGAGGCCATCCTGCTGGTGGTGCTGGTGGTGCTGCTCTTCATCCAGAACTTCAGGGCTACACTCATACCCATCTTCGCCATCATCGTGTCGCTCGTTGGTACCTTCGCCTTCCTCTATGTGGCAGGCTTCTCGCTCAACCTCATCACGCTGTTTGCCCTGGTGCTGGTCATCGGCACGGTGGTCGACGATGCCATCGTGGTGGTGGAGGCCGTGCAGAGCCAGTTTGAAAAGGGCGAGCGACGGCCCTACGAGGCCACCCTGGGAGCAATGGGCAATATCAGCACGGCCGTCGTCACCACCACCGTGGTCTTCATGTGTGTGTTCATCCCCACCTCGTTCATCAGCGGGCTCAGCGGTGCCTACTACAAGCAGTTCGGACTGACGATGGCTGTAGCCGTGGCGCTCTCGACCATCAATGCGCTGACGCTGTCGCCAGCACTGTGCGCCCTGCTGATGAAACCCAAGAAAAGTGAAGAATCCTCTTTAAGTGAAGAGTTAAGAATGAAGAGTGAAGAATTTGCTACCGCGCCAGAAAACCGTGCGGAAGCCAATTCTTCATTCTTCACTCTTCATTCTTCATTTAAAGTAGCCTTCAACGCTGCCTTCGATACTCTGAGGGAAAAGTATCAGGGTGCCCTATCGGCCTTTATGCGCCATAAATGGGTGGCCACCGCCATCACTGTGGCAGCCATCGTGCTGGCCATCGTCTGCCTGCGCATGATTCCCACCAGCCTGATTCCCGACGAGGACACCGGCAATGTGTTTGTAGAGATTACCACCCCTGCCGGCTCAACGCTGGAGCAGACGAAGAAGGCTGTGATGAAGGCCACCAAGGCCATCGAGGACATCGACGAGATAGAGTCGGTGGCATCGGTTGCCGGCTGGAACATCCTGGGCGGCGATGGCGCCAATGCGGGCATCCTCATCATCAAGCTGAAGCACTGGGACGAGCGCTCGGGTGAGGAGGGCCGTATAGACACAGTGCTGGAGAAGATAGAGGAGCGCATCGACAGCATCAAGACGGCCAGCATGTTCTGCTTCCCCCTGCCCACCGTGACCGGCTATGGCTTCTCGAGCAGCATCGAGCTGAACGTGCAGAACTTCGAGGGCGACAGCATCAATCATGTGAAGGAGGTGGCCGACCGCTTCGCCCAGGCCCTCGACGAGCGCGAGGAGATAGGCGAGGTGTACAACAACTACGAGGTGAACTTCCCCCAGTACACCGTCTCGGTCAATGCCGCCATCTGCAAGCGCTATGGCATCGAACCTTCAGCAGTGCTGAGCACGCTCAACGGATACGTTGGCGGTAACTACGCCTCGCAGTTCAATGCCTTCGGGCGACTCTACCATGTCATGCTGCAGGCCGACCCTGAGCTGCGCGCCGACCCTGACGACCTGAACAATATCTTCGTGGTGTCGAACGACGAAAACACGCACTTCCTGCCCATCACCGAACTGGCCACGCTGAAGAAGAGCTACGGCGTGCAGTCGCTCAACCGTTTCAACCTCTTCTCCAGCATCAGCTTAGAAGTGGAGCCCGAAGACGGCTACAGCACGGGCGACGCCATCAAGGCCATCGAGGAGGTGGCCAAGACATCGCTGCCGCTGGGCTATGGCTACGAGTATACCGGCACCACCCGCGAGGAGGCTGAGACCACCAACAATGCCATCTGGATATACGTGCTCATCGTCGTCTTCATCTATCTGGTGCTCTGCTCGCTCTACGAAAGCCTGTTCATACCCTTGGCCGTGCTGCTGAGCATACCCTTCGGACTGGTGGGCTGCTGCGTCTTCGCCTTGTTCTTCGAACTCGAGAACAACATCTATATGCAGGTGGGCATCATCATGCTGATGGGCCTGCTCTCTAAAACGGCCATCCTGCTGACGGAGTATGCCACAGAGCGCCGCCGAGAGGGCCTGAGCATCCGCGAGGCCGCCTTGGAAGCCGCCAAGGCCCGTCTGCGCCCCATCATCATGACAGCCATGACGCTCATCATCGGTCTGCTGCCGCTGGTCTTCGCTTCAGGTGCGGGGGCCATGGGAAACATCTCCCTGGGACTCTGCGTCATCGGTGGCATGACGCTGGGCACACTGTCGCTACTGTTCTTCGTGCCCATCTTCTTCATCTTCTTCAAGAGTCTGGAAGAGAAATACATGCCCAGTCGCATCAGGGGTAGAGGAGCGGTTCTGCTCTGCCTCTGCAGCCTATTACTCTTCACCAGCTGTGTCACCTATTCCCGCTATCAGCCGCAGGAAATAGATACCGACGGACTCATACGTTTAAATGAAGAATTAAGAATGAAGAATGATTCTTCACTCTCCACTCTTCACAGTTCACTTAAAATATTCGCTGACCCGCAGTTGGTGTCACTCATCGAAGAGGGGCTGGCACACAACAGCGACCTGAACATCGCCAAGCTGCAAGTGGATGCTGCCAAGGCTGCGCTCCGCAATGCCAAAGGCGAGCTGTTCCCCTCGCTCGAACTCGGTGCCAACGGTCAAACCAGCAGGTTCAAGAACAAGGGGAGCAGCGACGATGAGGAAGGTGGCGGCGCACTCACGCAAAGCACCTACTCCTTCGGGGCAGAGGCCAGTTGGGAGATTGACATCTTCGGCCGTCTGCAGAACGCGAAGATGGCTGC
>JAEEGL013273988.1_pt1 | contig 16569 bp, 10 predicted proteins | sample 9134231 | NCBI WGS metagenome assembly JAEEGL01 (sample SAMN16246548, study PRJNA631951) | gut metagenome | biome: gut microbiome; feature: rumen; material: fiber-attached | host: Bos | place: Iran: Karaj | collected 2018-10 | reverse complement strand
TCGCTCAGGTAGGCACCTTCCTCTGTAGGGGGTTGCCGTGGCTTCATCGATCCTATGTATCTCCACCAACTCTGAATAAGAGAGACCGTTATGTTGTTATGCTTACAATACTAAAAGCGATGGACTCTGTCAACCCGTCAGGATATGAAAACGGGAGTAGTCCTGCTCATGATCCATCAGGTGCACCTGTGCCCCAAGGCTCTGGAGCTTCAGATGGAAATCCTCGTAGCCACGCTGGATGTAATGGATATTATCCAGTCTGCTCTCTCCCTCGGCAGCCAGTGCAGCCAGCACCAGCGCAGCTCCGGCCCGCAGGTCGGGAGCGGAGATCCCGGCGCCGGTATAGCGACCTACACCGTCGATGATGGCGGAATTTCCTTCCACCTTGATATTCGCACCCATGCGGGTGAGCTCATCCACATACTTGAAGCGGTTCTCGAAAATGCTCTCGGTCACGATGCTGGTGCCGGAAGCCAGTCCCAGAGCCACCGTGATCTGCGGCTGCATATCCGTGGGGAATCCGGGATAAGGCAGGGTCTTCACATTGGTGTGACGCAGTCCGCGGGAACATACCACACGCACCGCATCGTCGCTCTCCTGCAGCTCACAGCCCAGCTCCAGGAGCTTCGCGGTGATGGACTCCAGGTGCTTGGGGATCACGTTTTTCACCGTGATATCGCCTCTGGTCACAGCTGCGGCAAACATAAAGGTACCCGCCTCGATCTGGTCGGGAATGATGGTATAGTCGGATCCGTGAAGGGAAGGAACACCCTTGATGCGGATCACGTCGGTTCCGGCACCCTTGATGTTTGCACCCATGGAGTTCAGGAAGTTGGCCAGGTCGACTACGTGGGGCTCCTTGGCTGCGTTCTCGATGATGGTCTTACCCTCTGCCATAGCAGCCACCATCATCACATTGATGGTCGCGCCCACGGAAACCACATCCATGTAGATATGGCTGCCCACCAGGCGGTCTGCTCTGGTACGGATCATACCATGCTCCACCACGACTTCTGCGCCCAGTGCGCGGAATCCCTTGATGTGCTGGTCGATGGCACGGCATCCGATGTCGCATCCGCCGGGGAGTGTCACCTCTGCGTGCTTGTATTTGCCCAAAAGCGCTCCGATGAGATAATAGGACGCGCGGATCTTCTTAACGTTCTCGTTATCCACCACCACATCGGAGATGTTGGCGGCATTGATCGTGATTCGATGACGATCGTCCCGGTGCACCAGGGCACCGATGCTCTCGATCGCTCCCAGCAGAACATTGACGTCCCGGACATCGGGAATGTTGTCAATGTGAACTGTTTCATCGGTCATAACGGCGGCTGCCAGAATGGGAAGCGCAGCGTTCTTAGCGCCTCCGATCTCGACCTCTCCCACCAGGGAGTTGCCACCCTTGATCACATACTGTTCCATTCTATTGTCACCTCTTGCAAGGCCTTCTCTTCGTCTTACCGCTGCAGCCAAACCGCCTTTTTACGGGCAGTATTACCCCTGATAACTGCAGACACACAAGATACTTATACCACAGATCCCCCATTTTGTCCACCTGCGCACCCCCGCACGGCGTTCCGGCACTGCTGAAACCTGCATCCTGCGGGCATTCTCGGAGCTTACTCCCCGTCCTTAAAAACGATCTGTGCGAAGTTGTAAAAACCGGGATACCAGACGTTAAAGTCGTGTCCACCCTTCACATCCATCCACATGTAGTTCTCCCCGTCCACAAACCGATCGCAGACATCGGGCAGGTCTCCTGCTGCAGTCCAGTGACTCTGATGCGCCACATTGTCCTCGGTGCCGCAGATATTGTACATATAGTGGATCTCGTAGGGCTCCTCCTCAGCCAGCTTCTGTGCGATGGTGGCTGCGGGATAGGAGGTCGGTGCTGCGGAAAATGCGCCGAACCAGCTGAAGATGTCCAGGCACTCACACATGCCGATGTTGATGGTCTGCATGCCGCCCATGGAAAGGCCTGCCATTGCGTAGTGATCTCTGGCCTCTTCAAAACTCTCCGCATTTTTTCCGTAGGTTGCGTAATTGTCATTGATGTATGGGATCAGGTCGTTCCGCAGCTCCTGACCGAAGAGGTAGAAAGCATTGTAATCCGATTCCTTATCCGCATACTCCTTGGAGGATCTGCCGTTGGGGGTCACCAGGATGAAGGGCTCGATATCCCCATTGGATACCAGATTGTCCATGATGCACTTTACCTTGGATGTAGCGCCGCTGCCCAGGCCCCACTCGTCGATGTCACCGCCGATGCCGTGGCACAGGATCATCACATTGTACTGCCCCTCGGGGTCGTAATCGTGAGGCAGATAAATGTATGCCTCCTTGGTAATGGCAGAGCCGTCACCGAAATAATCCTTCGTCTCGTAGGTAAATTCCTCTACGGTGCCGCCTTCCATATTGATGTTCAGATATCTGCCGGGCACCAAGGCGCTGATCTCCGCAGGCTCCGTGGTCTCCTGAAGGATTGCGTCCTCAATGGCATCTTCCATTTCCTGCTCATTCATCTGCTCTTCCTCCTGCTGTTCCTCCGCTGCGGTATCTGCCTCTGCGGAGGCCTCTGCTGCGGACTCTTCCGTTACAGGCTGTGCTTCCTCTGCTTCCGCGGGAGCCTCTGCCACTTCCTGCGGTGCTTCCGCAGGGGCTTCCTCACCCGCGCCGCAGGCGGTCATTCCCAGTACCAGGCCTGTGAGGAGTACGCCGGTCATCAGCTTCTTTATCCATAGATCCTTATTTTTCATGTTGTCTCCTTATTGCATGTCGAGTTCAAACATTTCCCATCCCTTCGGACAGCTATATTAGCATAAAGCGTTTTCCTCGCTTTGGTCATTGTACCATTGTGCCGAAAAATCCTTAAAAAATCTCAGGAATATGCGCCGATTGCATAATACTTTCATTCCGCGCATTTTTTATGGTAAAATGTCTGCAGATTTTCGTTCAAGAGGAGAAACACATGATCCGTTTACTGTTTGCAGCCATTTATCTGATCCTGTACCTGGTGCTGACCATTCCTTTGATGTTCATCACCTGGCTCATCGGTCGTTTCAATCCCCACGCTGGAGATGTGAGCAGCCTGGCCATCGTCAACTGGGGCTTCCGCTGTCTCTGGGTCATCTGCGGCATCCGCCCCACCGTCATCGGCGCGGAGCGGGTTCCCACCGACACCAGCGTCCTGTATGCGGCCAATCACCGCAGCATTTTCGACATCGTGGTGACCTACCCTCTGGTGAACCGTCCCACGGGCTTTATCGCAAAAAAAGAGATGCTGAAAGCACCTCTTCTGAATATCTGGATGATGCTGCTCCACTGCCTCTTCCTGGATCGGAAAAATCCCAGAGCCGGCCTGAATGTGATTCTGAAGGCCATCGAGCTGGAACAGAAGGGCATTTCCGTTTTCGTTTTCCCGGAGGGCACCCGAAACAAAAACATGGAGAGCACGGAGCTCCTGCCCATGCATAACGGCAGCTTCAAGATCGCTACGAAGACCGGAGTTCCCATCATCCCCGTCACCATCTGCGGCACGGGAAATGTCATGTCCAAGAAGGCGCTGGGCATCAAAAAGTCCAAGATCGTTGTGGAGTTCGGCGAGCCCATCTATGTGGGAGAGCTCACCAAGGAGCAGGCCAAAAATGTCAGCGACATGCTGGCGGCACAGATCACGGAGACCTATGTCAAAAACCTTCCCATGGTGCAGAACTGATCCTCCTCAGAGGGTTCCACGCATCTCCAGGTTGGCCATCCAGGCGTCCAGCAGCAGGTAATGCCCCGCATCATTGCTGCCGTCATCGTAGGACACGGACTGCAGGTTCCTGCCCCGCAGGTAATGCAGGAGATTTTCCAGCATTTCGTTATATTCATATCCATCCAATACACGGTTCGCACAGAGTATCTGCATGGCTCCCGGCAGAAGCTCTGTGGGGCCGTCATTTTTTGCCAGAACGGGATGCATCAGCTCCCGGGAACGGTTCCCCAGTTCCTCGCCTCTGGCCAAAAGGGTGGTCATCAAAAAATTGCACAGATCCCGGTCCACAGCCTGTCTGGTGGACATGTAGGTCAGGGTGCCGAAGAGATAGTCCTCCTGGTCCAGGAAGCCGCTCTGCCCCCGCAGAAGGGATCCGTCAGACAATATCTCCTCCCCGTAGTTTTCCGCGCCGGAAGCCCGGTAAAGCTCCGTCAGTGCCCGGAAGGAGGCACTGCTCTGCTGCACGGTACCTGCAGACTGGGAATACATGGAGGAAGCCTTCTGAAGGCATTCCGTTGCCAGGGACTTATCCTTCCCCTGATAGAGATAACTGAATTTCGACAGGATGATCACATATTTTGCCGCCATCTCATCGCTGATGGCGTCGTAATCCACTCCCACGATCCATTGCATCACCGCAGACAGGACATCTGCGATGCCATCTCCGTCCCCATCGGAAAACACTTCCGGACACAGTTCATAGGCCTGCAACAGATCCAGCACCAGATCGGGCTCCGCCACCAGATCGTCGCAGAGAGCGATGGCCGCCCGTTCCTCCTCCAGCAGAAGCTGACGATATCTTCCGGGGGTAATGACAAAGGAGTAACTGCTCCCCACTACGGGACAAACGATGCGATAGGTACCTTCCGTATCCACGATGGAAAAATCGGCAGTTCCCGCAAGGAGGGAGGCGCCGTCCGTGGCATGGTCCGGCTGGACCGTTCCCTCATAGACCACCGCCCCCGTCTCGTCATTGATAAGTGCAAAGGTCTCGGGGAGGATATCCCGGGCCTTGATGTAGGCGATCTTCTCCGCACCGGAGCTGTAACCCCGCAGGTCCACCAGAACGCCCGGATCCTGATAGGGAATGTCGTAGTTCAGGATTGCTACTTCCTCCATGGAAGGGACGTACTGCCCGATGGCAGGTGCTTCCATGGCTGAGGATCCGCTGCCGTCTCCCACCAGATCGGCAAAGGCGTCCGTAAAAACGTCGGTGCCGCAGCCCGTCAAAAGCAGCGCTGCCGCCAGCATCGCAATATATGCACTTTTCCGAAGAAAATGATGGATTCTCATAATGCCGCTTTCCGTATTTTTGTGCCTTCTCATTATAACAAGCGGCGGCAGGCTTGTCACGGATCGCCTGCCGCCGTTTTTCGTTACCTATGAAGCTGCTGTGGGCCAAATGCCCTTTGCCTCTGACTTATGCGTACTTCTTCACCAGATCCACATGCTGCAGGGTTCCGGCGCCGCCGTTCTCATAGAGGAACACGCCGGTGGAGCGGATGAAGGCATTGTCCTCATTGTTCTCGCCCTTCAGGGCAAATCCGGTGTCCACTCTGCTGACACACAGGGCTCCTACCCCTGCCTGGGAAAGGCTGTACAGGATGTCTTTGCCGTTCTCATCTCTGGTCCAGACCTTCAAGCGGTCCCAGATCTCATCGTTTTCGTCGATCCAGCCGTTGTGATCCAGGTCATAGGCTGCCAGGTCCGCGAAGCCGTCGCCGCTGGCAGTGCCGAAAAGCTCGCTGCCGTCATTGATGGCTCCGTCGCCGTTTTTGTCCAGCGCCAGGAATCCGCTGCCTGCTCCCAGGGAGCTGATGCGATCCTCCTGTCCGTCACAGTCCAGGTCGAAGTAGAAGGTCTGATCCAACACGGATGTCACATTGGTATCCAGGTTGATCACCAGTGGATCGATGCACTGCGTCACGGTAAATCCCAGATCCCGTTTCGCATACTCGGAGAACTCTCTGCTCATGGTGACATTCACGTTAAAGCTGATCTCCCGCCCGTCGGCGCAGCGCACCGTTCCGGTGGTGGCAAAGGAGGTCTCCTCGTGTTCGTAATGCTCTACGGTCTCGGTAAGGTGCAGGGTCTGAACGTTTGCGGAAAAGTCCTCTCCCCCTTCGGTCTGTACGGAAGAAGGATTGTTTCCGCAGGAGATACCCCAGCTTTCCAGAATAGCATCCCAGCGTTTTCTGTGCTGTTCAAAGAGCTGTTCAAAGATCTCTTTGATGGTGAGCTGGCGAATGTTTTCTGCCGTGGTCTCCTCGTCGCTGCGGAGGTGGTAATTACTGCGGACGCTCTGCATGTGCTCGATCCAGTTCTGCAGTGCGTTTTTCCCGTTCTCCGCGCCCTTCAGAAGGTCTCCCCCGTTCCCGGTGTTTTCCTCCGGGTCCTTCTCCGGGAGGTCTCCTTCAGCTGTGGCGCCCACATAATCCGTTAATTCAAAGCGCCTGGTAGTGATTTCGGAAGCATAATAGCTTCTGGCGGACTCCATTCCTAAATTGCAGGAATCAATTTTCAATCTGTCCCTTTCTCCTTCCCCACAGGTCCTTCTGTGTCAGTTTTTGCCTTCCATGGTTTAGGATTTTGCAAATTGAAAAAGAGAGCACGTCGGCCGCTCGGCTCTCGTACTCTCTATATCGGCTCTTTATGCGGTTTTCTTAATCCTCATCCGGACGGGGGATCCCCGGGAAACGGATGATGTTACCGGGCTCGGGGCGTTTTGCCATGGCACCCTCCTGCCCGTTTTCGATGCGCTTTTTTGCCAGCTCCATCTCCTGCTGCATGATGGCTAGAGCCATCTGCTTGGAGACCACGATGTTCTCGTTGAATGGATTGATCACCACACCGCTGCAGGGACTCTCGTTCCCTGCGGGATCCTTGGTCACCAGCATCCGGAAAAATTCCCGGATATTGATGCTCATGTGGTATTCCCGGAATTCCTCGGGAGTGGGAGCAGCGACATCACCGTCATTTTTCTTCATGCTGCCTTCGTCGGTGTAGGCCACGAAAAACTTCTTGCCGTCCGTTGCAGTCAGCATGGGAAACTGGATCTGTGCCTTTTCGGGAACGGAAAGGGTTCCGTCCTCATTCCGGATGGGCTCCGGGAAGATCCTGGCAGGAGCCAGGAGTGTTGCAGCAAGCAATTCGGTGGTCATGAGCTTCTGATTTTCCGGCGTATTCTCCGCCTTCAGAAGCTGCATGGCACCCACCAGCATGGGATTGCTCGCACTTTCATTGATTCTCATTGCATTCCTCCAATGCCGGTATCAGCTTACGCTGTTGTAATTGATGAGACATCCTTTCAGGATGATCTGACGCTCTTCGTCGGTGAGCTCGCCCAGAGTCAGGGTGAAGGGTACCAGTGCGCCGGATGCGATATCCACGCGGTATGCGCTGATGGTGTCCGCCTTCTCCTCCACTGCCTTGCGTATGCCGGGCAGGAAGAGGTAGTCCAGGTTCTTGAAGGGCAGATCTCCTGCCGGGATCAGGAAGGGCAACATGCCCCAGTTGATCAGGTTGGAACGATAGCGCTTGGTGGCATATTCGTTGGCGATGTTCGCCCAGCCGCCCAGCACCTTCTGACAGGAAGCCGCCTGCTCTCTTGCGGAGCCGTCTCCGGGCTTCACCGCAAAAATGGTGGAACCGAAGCCGGTATTGTCTTTGGATGCATCTGCGAATTCCTTCTTTACGGTGTCCATCACATCCTTCACCCAGGGAGAATTCTTGCAGGGATGCTCGCCCGCCATGCGGTCCTCCTCTGCCTTCCGCACCTCCTTGGCACGGCCGACATACAGGGGATCCTTACGGCTCAGAGCAAACTCTGCCAGTCCCAGAGGGTTGGAACGATAGGAAGAGGTCTCGCCGGAGGGGATCAGCTCGTCGGTGGTGGTGACGGGATCGTGGATCTCGGATACCACACGGAGCACCAGGTTCTCCGGAAGAGCGCCCATCTTCGGCCAGTCCTTGATGTTGGGACCCAGCTGCAGTTCCACACCGGGATCTGCAACGCCCTTGGAATCAAAGACACGATTCTCGTAGATCTTGGAATCAAAGTGATAACGGTACTTGCCCAGCTCGCCGTCGAAATCGGTGGCAGGGGTCAGGATACCGCCGTTTGCTGCGGTTGCGGCGATAGAACGGGCATCCATGAGAGCCACGGAAGAAATCTGGCCGTTCTGGAGTTTCGAGCCCTCGCGGTTCGGGAAGTTTCTGGTGGAGTGCCGGATACTGAAGGCATTGTTGGCGGGAGTGTCTCCTGCACCGAAGCAGGGGCCGCAAAATGCAGTTTTCAGGATCGCACCGGTCTCCAGGATGGCGGCTGCGCAGCCGTTGCGGATCAGCTCCATGTAAATGGGCACGGAAGCGGGATATACGCTTAAGGTAAATCCGTCAGATCCGATGTATTTTCCTTTCAGGATGTCCGCTGCGGCGCAGATATTCTCAAATCCGCCGCCGGCACAGCCTGCGATGATTCCCTGGTCTACCTGCAGTTTACCGCCTACAACCTTGTCCTTCAGATGGTAATCCACTGCGCCGTCCAGAGATACCAGGGCGCGTTTCTCGGTCTCATCCAGGATATCCAGCAGGTTTGCGTTCAACTCCTCGATGGTGTAGGTGTTGCTGGGATGGAAAGGCATAGCGATCATGGGGCGCACCTTGTCCAGGTCCACCTCGATGACGCCGTCGTAATATGCCACATCTGCGGGCTGCAGAGGTGCGTAGTCCTCCTTGCGGCCGTGGATTTCGAAGAAGTCCTCGATCTCGCTGTCCGTGGTCCAGATGGAGGACAGGCAGGTGGTCTCGGTGGTCATGACATCGATGCCGATACGGAAATCGGCGGAAAGGTTAGCCACGCCGGGGCCAACGAACTCCATCACCTTATTTTTCACGAAGCCGTTTGCAAAAACGGCACCGATGATGGCGAGAGCCACATCCTGAGGGCCGACGCCCTTCACGGGGCTGCCCTTCAGATATACGGCTACCACGCCGGGGCAATTGATGTCATAGGTCTGGTTCAGGAGCTGCTTTACCAGCTCGGGACCGCCCTCGCCCACTGCCATGGTGCCCAGTGCACCGTAACGGGTGTGGGAATCGGAACCCAGGATCATTTTGCCGCAGCCTGCCAGCATTTCTCTGGCAAACTGATGGATCACTGCCTGGTGAGGGGGCACATAGACACCGCCGTACTTTTTCGCAGCGGTGAGGCCGAACATGTGATCATCCTCATTGATGGTACCGCCCACCGCACAAAGGGAATTGTGGCAGTTGGTCAGCACGTAGGGCATGGGGAATTTCTGCAGTCCCGACGCTCTGGCAGTCTGGATGATACCCACAAAGGTGATATCGTGGCTGGTCAGCTTGTCGAAGCGGATCTTCAGCTTCTCCATGTTGCCGGAGGTGTTGTGAGCCTTCAGGATGCCGTAAGCCATGGTACCGGTGCGGGCTTCCTGAGGAGTGGTCTCAAGGCCGGTCTTGGATTTCAGCGCTACGCCTGCCTCGGGACCGTCGTAGATCAGTTCGGTCCCCTTTACCAGGTATGCGCCTCCTTCGTGTAATTTGATCATTATTTCCTCCAAGCCGGGCGTTTTGCAGGGCAGCGCGCGCGAAATCCGCGGAGGCGGTTCTCGCAAGGCATCCCTGCGGTATGTGCCCGGGCAAAATCGGGTGTACGGTTACTTGCTTGCGGAAGAGGTGCTCTTCTTCGGCGCTGCAGGTGCGGGCTGGGGCTTTAATACCACCTTGTCCAGATGCCAGATCTCATCCACATACTGCTGGATGGTACGATCGGAGGTGAACTTGCCGCTGGAAGAGATGTTGATCAGGGCGCTTCTTGCCCAGCCGCTCTCGTCCTTGTATGCCTCCTCCACTCTGCGCTGTGCCTCTGCATAGGACTTGAAGTCCTTCAGGATGAAGTAAGTGTCTGCCTTTGCGGTGGACTGGGTGTTCAGCAGACTGTTGTACAGAGGGCGGAAAAGCTCGGTGTCATCGGAATAGGTTCCGTTGATGAGCTGCATCAGCACTTTGCGGATGTCGGGATCGTTGTTGAAGATCTCCATGGGATCGTAGCCGCCGTAATTCTCGTAACGGATGACCTCGTCGGAGGAAAGTCCGAAGATAAATGCGTTCTCTTCGCCCACTTCTTCCACGATCTCAACGTTTGCACCGTCCATGGTTCCCAGGGTAAGGGCACCGTTCAGCATGAACTTCATGTTACTGGTACCGGATGCCTCCTTGGATGCGGTGGAGATCTGCTCGGACACATCTGCCGCAGCAAAAATGATCTCTGCGCTGGAGACATTGTAGTTCTCGATGAAGATGACCTTAATGCGTCCGCCGATGGAAGGATCGTTGTTGATCACATCCGCAACGGCGTTGATCAGCTTAATGGTCAGCTTTGCGTTGCGATAGCCTGCTGCCGCCTTGGCACCGAAAATGAAGGTTCTGGGATAGAACTCCATCTCGGGATGCTCCTTCAGCTCATTGTAAAGGTACATGACATGAAGGATGTTCATCAGCTGTCTCTTGTACTCGTGGAGACGCTTTACCTGCACATCGAAGATGGAGCGGGGATCCACCTCCACACCGTTGTGTGCCAGAATGTATTTTGCCAGACGGACCTTGTTCTGATACTTGATGTTCAGGAACTCCTGCTGTGCCTTCTCATCATCCGCATAGATCTTCAGGCGGGAGATCTGAGGCAAGTCGGTGATCCACTCGGTACCCACATGATCCGTGACCCAGTCTGCCAGAAGCGGGTTGCCGTGGAGCAGGAAACGACGCTGAGTGATACCGTTGGTCTTGTTGTTGAACTTCTCGGGGTACATCTCGTAGAAGTCTCTGAGTTCCTGCTTTTTCAGGATCTCGGTGTGAAGCGCTGCCACACCGTTGACGGAGTAGCCTGCGACAATGGCCATGTGTGCCATCTTCACCTGTCCGTCGTAGATGATAGCCATCTTGCGGATCTTCTCGTTCACGTCCACGCCGGGGACATTGTTGTACTTGTCCTGGATCTCCAGGATGAAGCGACGGTTGATCTCCTCCACGATCTGGTAGATACGGGGCAGGAGTCTGGAGAAGAGCTCGATGGGCCATTTTTCCAGTGCCTCGGACATGATGGTGTGGTTGGTGTAAGCGCAGGTCTTGGTGGTAACCTCCCATGCCTCATCCCAGGTCAGATAGTAATCGTCCATCAGGACACGCATCAGCTCTGCAATGGCCACGGTGGGGTGGGTATCGTTGAGCTGGAAGGTCACCTTCTCATGGAACTTCCTGATATCCTGATGCTTTCTCATGTACTTGTCCACAGCTTCCTGAACGGATGCGGAGATGAAGAAGTACTGCTGCTTTAAGCGCAGCTCCTTGCCGGCATAGTGGTTATCGTTGGGATAGAGGACCTCAACGATATTCCGGGCCAGGTTGGCCTGCTCCACGGATCTCTGATAGTCACCCTTGTCAAAAGCATCCAGCTGGAAGCACTCGATGGGCTCCGCATCCCAGATCCGGAGGGTGTTCACGATGCCGTTGCCGTATCCGACGATGGGCAGGTCATAGGGGATCGCGCGGACAGACTGATAATCCTGCTGCGTGAACACGCTCCTGCCGTTCTCGTCGGTCTTGACGGATACATATCCGCCGAATTTGATCTCTTTTGCGTACTCGGGGCGGCGCAGTTCAAAAGGATTGCCGTCGGAAAGCCAGTTGTCGGGAACCTCTACCTGATAGCCGTCCTCGATCTTCTGCTTGAACATGCCGTAACGGTAGCGAATACCGCAGCCATATGCGGAATATCCCAAAGTAGCCAGGGAATCCAGGAAGCAGGCTGCCAGACGGCCCAGGCCGCCGTTGCCCAGTGCTGCATCGGGCTCCTGATCCTCAACGACATTCAGATCCAGCCCCAGCTCCTTGCAGGCTTCCTGAACGGGCTTGTAGGCCTGCATGTTGATGAGGGAGTTGCCCAGGGCACGTCCCATCAGGAACTCCATGGACATGTAGTAGACCGTCTTGGGATCCTCGGTCTCGTATGCCTTCTGGGTTTCCATCCAGTTCATGACGATCTGATCCTTGACCGCGTAGGACACGGCCTGGAAGATCTGCTGAGGAGTGGCTTCCTCCAGGGTCTTGCGGTACAGCGTTTTTACATTGTAAAGCACGCTGCGTTTGAAAAGCTCTTTGTCAAAGTTTACTTTCTTGGTCGTTGTTGTACTTTTCACCGTTTTCTCCTTTTCGCATTGCGCTGTGAAGGGAACAGGAAACTACACCTGCTCCACCGTGATTGTAACACTCTCGCCGTTTACATTCCATTCCTTGCTGACAGAATACGTTTTTTCCGCATTCAATTCGTCCGCAAGAACCTTGTCACAGATCATCTGGCGGTTATTTTCCGCCACTTTGGACAGCTTCTCGTTGCCCAGGAGAGACAGACGGATGTGGTCCGTCACCTTGAAGCCGGCATCCTTTCTCATGGTCTGCACCTTGGAAACGATCTCGGCTGCGAAGCCTTCCTCGATGAGCTCTTCCGTCAGGTTCATATCCAGGACTACCGTCATAGTAGCGTCCTCCTGGCTTGCAAAGCCTTCCTTCTGGCTCATTTCGATGAGGAGATCCTCCTCGGTGAGCGATACTTCCGTGCCGTCCACGTCAAATTTCAAAGCGCCCTCGGCCTTCAGCTGATCCATGGCAGCGTTGCCGTCCAGAGAAGCCAGGTGTTTCTGGATGCCACCCAGCTGCTTGCCGTACTTGGGACCTACGGTACGGAGCTGCGGCTTGAAGGTGTAGGTGGTAAAGTCACGCACATCGTCGGTAAAGATCACATCCTTCACGTTCAGCTCATCCCGGATGATGTCGGTGAAGAATGCATCCAGAGTAAAGTCTGCGCGGATGAACATGCGGCTGATGGGCTGACGGTTCTTCACCGCTGCTGCGTTCCGGCATGCGCGGCCCATGACCACGGCGTCCAGAACGTCTTCCATCTTCTCCTCCAGCTCGCGGTCGATCATCTTCTCATCCACGGTAGGATAGTCGGTGAGATGGATGCTCTCGGGAGCGGATGCATCGATGCTGCAGACCAGGTTGCGATAGATGCTCTCGGTCATGAAGGGGATCATGGGAGCGCTGGCCTTGCTGATGCCCACCAGTGCGGTGTACAGGGTCATGTAAGCGTTGATCTTGTCCTGCTCCATGCCCTTTGCCCAGAAGCGCTCACGGCTGCGGCGGACGTACCAGTTGCTCATATCGTCCACGAATTTCTCCAGAACCGCGCCGGCCTCGGGGATGCGATAGTTCTCCAGGTGATCGTCCACCTGGCCGATGGTGGTGTTCAGACGGGACAGGAGCCACTTATCCATCACGGAGAGCTTGTCATACTCCAGGGTATACTTCGTAGCGTCAAATCCGTCGATGTTTGCGTACAGTACGAAGAATGCGTAGGTGTTCCAGAGAGTTCCCATGAACTTTCTCTGACCCTCCTGCACCGTTCCGCCCGCGAAACGCTTGGGCAGCCAGGGTGCCGCGCTGGTGTAGAAGTACCAGCGGATGGCGTCTGCGCCGTACTGCTCCAGGGCCTCGAAGGGATCTACCACGTTGCCCTTGGATTTACTCATCTTCTGACCGTTCTCGTCCTGGACCAGGCCCAGCACGATGACGTTCTCGTAAGGTGCCTTGTTGAAGAGCAGGGTGGACTCTGCCAGAAGACTGTAGAACCAGCCTCTGGTCTGATCCACTGCCTCGGAAATGAAGGCTGCGGGGAACTGCTGCTCAAAGATCTCCTTGTTCTCGAAAGGATAGTGATGCTGTGCGTAAGGCATTGCGCCGGAGTCAAACCAGCAGTCGATAACCTCGGGCACGCGCTTCATGGTGCCGCCGCACTGAGGGCACTTGCAGGTGATCTCGTCGATGTAAGGACGATGGAACTCCACGGTCTCCGCCTTGGGATCGCCGCTGCGCTCCACCAGCTCGGCGCGGCTGCCGATGGCATCCTGATGTCCGCACTCAGCGCACTCCCAGATGTTGAGAGGCGTGCCCCAGTAACGGTTTCTGGATACGGCCCAATCCTGGATGTTCTCCAGCCAGTTGCCGAAGCGGCCGGTACCGATGGACTCGGGGATCCAGTGGATGGTCTTGTTGTTTGCTACCAGATCGTCCTTCACCGCCGTCATGCGGATGTACCAGGACTCTCTCGCGTAGTAGATCAGCGGGGTGTCGCAGCGCCAGCAGAAGGGATAATCGTGCTCAAACTTGGGAGCGGAGAAGAGCTTGCCCTCTTTCTCCAGATCCTCCAGGATGATGGGATCTGCCTTCTTGACGAAGGTGCCCGCATAAGGCGTCTCGGGGGTCATGTTGCCCTTGCCGTCCACGAACTGGAGGAAGGGAGTGTTGTAACGGCTGCAGACGCGGTTATCGTCCTCACCGAATGCAGGCGCGCAGTGGACGATTCCGGTACCGTCCGTCATGGTGACATAGTCGTCTACCATCACGACGAAGCCCTTCTTGCCCTTCTGCTTCTCTGCCTCAACGCCGGCAAATGCGAAGAGAGGCTCGTACTCCTTGCCCTCCAGCTCCTTACCGGTGTAGGTCTCCAGCACCTCGTATGCCTTCTCGCCCTCTGCTGCCAGGGAGCCGAGAACGGTATCCAGCAGCGCCTGGGCCATGATGTAGGTGTAGCCGTCGGCTGCCTTCACCTTCGCGTAGGTCTCAACGGGGTTCATACACAGAGCCACGTTGCTGGGCAGGGTCCAGGGGGTGGTGGTCCATGCCAGGAAGTATGCATCCTCGCCCTTTACCTTGAAACGGACGATGGCGGAACGCTCTTTGACCAGCTTATAGCCCTGCGCCACCTCGTGGCTGGAAAGAGGGGTACCGCAGCGAGGGCAGTAGGGAACGATCTTGAAGCCCTTGTACAGCAGGCCCTTGTCCCAGATGGTCTTCAGTGCCCACCACTCGGACTCGATGAAATTGTCCTCATAGGTGACGTAGGGGTTGTCCATATCCGCCCAGAATCCGACGGTACCGGAGAAATCCTCCCACATGCCCTTGTATTTCCAGACGCTCTCCTTGCACTTGCGGATGAAGGGATCCAGACCGTATTCCTCGATCTGCTCCTTGCCGTCCAGGCCCAGCGCCTTCTCAACCTCCAGCTCCACGGGGAGTCCGTGGGTATCCCAGCCGGCCTTACGGGGCACCATGTAGCCCTTCATGGTACGGTATCTGGGGATCATATCCTTGATGGTGCGGGTCTCCACATGACCGATGTGGGGCTTGCCGTTGGCGGTCGGAGGACCGTCATAGAAGGTGTAGGTAGGGCCGGCCTTACGGGCCTCCATGCTCTTGCGGAAGATGTCATTCTCCCGCCAGAAGGCTTCCACCTCCTTCTCTCTTTCCACGAAACGCAGATCTGTAGGAACTTCTTTGTACAACATATGATACCTCCTTGAAGAAAATGAGACCCCACCCGTAATAGGGCGAGGTCTCATTCGCTAACCACCTATTACATCGCACGTCCTGCCTGGGTGAGAGCCGGTATCCGGCGCCTTCAGGGGAGTGATGCGGTCCCCCCGTATCGTGGGGTTGTCCGTCCGGGGCTACTAACGTTTAGCGTAAAATGCGAGCTGCGAATTCACCCGGCCGCTCGGAAGTGATCTTCCCTTCCTCCGTACTCGCACCGGGATCTCACCATCCCCGGCTCTCTGTGCCTTTCCAAAAGAGGTACTGTCTTCGTCATAGCGTTACTCAATTTTCCATTATTCTACCTATGTAAACGGAAAATGTCAATTGCAGCGGGAAAAATCACTTCAGTTCCGCAAAACACCTGGCGCCGCCGTCCTCAAACCGCACCCAGTAATTGTCCAGGTGATTGTTCCCATTGTTCAGCCGGATGTACCGGTCAAAATCCATCCGCTCCATGCCCAGGGCCCGCAGATGCTCGTAATAGTACATGCAGCCCTCCTGCATGGTGCGGCGATCAAAAAAGCGGACAAAGCTGCCGTAGGATACCCCCTGCTTCGCCAGTTCCCAGGGGTAAAGCTTCCCGTCGCTGCGGTCCCGGGCCTCCACCAGCTCCCGGTCCCGGATCTCGAAGTCCAGCAGGGGCTCGTCCAGGTAGTAGAGCGTTCCTTTCAGATTGTTGATCAAACGAACCTCTGCCATAGGGCCTGCATCCTCCTTTCATACTCCTGCGCGAAGGGCGTCTCCGGCAGCGCGGGATAGGTGATCTCCGTCACGCCGGGGTACAGTTTCCGGATTCCATAGGCATCCTCCAGCATTTGCAGCATGACAAAGGGATCCTCGCCGTAGGGCGCCACATACACATTGTTCATGGCCTGCTCGTAGCTCTCGTACCGGTCCCGGTAGGAATCATGCTCAAAGAGGCCCAAGCCGTTGTCAAAAGCGGGCGGAATGCGGTATTTCCCCGTGGCCGTCTCGAAAAACAGGCCGAAATTCCGGGTGTGCCTGTCCACATTTCCGATAAGGGCGTCCAGCACCGCCAGATCGATCATATATCGCTCCGTCTCCTCGAAGGGCAGGCCGCCGATCTCCGAGAGCTGTGACGCACACCACTTCAGCTTCTCGATGGCTCCCATCCGGAGGAATGCGTCCTCTTTCGAGGAGCGGCCCACCGACTCCAGGAGCCGTTCGAAGGAGACAAAAGCAAAACCATCCAGCTCGAAATTCCCGGAATAGACGCCATCAAAGCGCCGTCCTTCGTATACGAATTCGCAGCGCCGCTGGGAAATGCAGGGAATGGAGAGCTGGCCGGCTATGTCACAGGCGATGATCTCCACCGCCCAGTCCCGCATGGGGACCCCCGCCAG
>JAEEGL012535466.1_pt1 | contig 16569 bp, 6 predicted proteins | sample 9134231 | NCBI WGS metagenome assembly JAEEGL01 (sample SAMN16246548, study PRJNA631951) | gut metagenome | biome: gut microbiome; feature: rumen; material: fiber-attached | host: Bos | place: Iran: Karaj | collected 2018-10 | reverse complement strand
CCTTAAAATTTGCCTGATGCATCACCCACTTGACTGGTTAGTTGATGATGACAAATCATCTGTCGAGAAATGTATTAGCCGTTTTGACATAGTTCTTAATGGACATATTCACGAATCAGATGCAAAACTCTGGACTTCTTTTAACGGACAAACCTTGTTTAATACTTGCGGAAAGCTCGACGATTCAGCTGATTCCTACAATGGGTATTCACTAATTTCTATTGATCCCTATTGTCTGGATTGTAATGTTATTCTTCGGAAGTATTATGGCTTCCCACGGAACTGCTTTGATAAAGCACTACATCTTACAGAATCCGGCATATTCACCACTTCTTTTAAATCTAAAGACGATGTTTTTGCAATAGCATATAATACTGTCCACTCTATCGAAGATGGTTTTTTTCGATATGCCAATAGCTTTCTAATTCCCAATATTATCTCTACCCAAAGCAGCCAAAACTACGAGGATTCATTTATTTCTCCCGTTTTCAGTAGCCATTCTGAATATGAAAAAGAGACTATATTTGATTATTCAGAGACAGATGAATCCGAAATCACAATAGATAGTATATGCAATAGTAGCCACAATATTCTTCTTCTCGGTCGTAAGGAAACTGGAAAAACAACTATTCTTCATTATATAGTCCGATACTGCATAAAAAGATTTAATTACTTGAAGCAAGTCCCTATCCTCATTGATTGTTCGCATATCAGTTTTGCTGGCACTCAGCCAATTCTTCATTCTTGTATTGCTTTCGTCTCGGAATACTGTGACGAAAACACATCCATTTCCAAAAAAGAAATGATTTCCTTTTTGGAAAAAGGACTATGCAAAATCCTTTTTGACAACTTTGATGCTATTACTCCAGCAAATCTCACAAAAGTTAATTCGTTTTTAGCCCAGTACCCCAAGAACAAATATGTCTTTTCCGTTACTGAAACAGTTGGAGCTCGATCTATTAGAGAGAGTCCAATTGTTCCTGAGTGTGACCATGACAAAATATACATATGTTCTTTGTCAAAAAAGCAGATACGCGCAGTAGTAAAAGATGCTGCTCGTCAATTATATACCGGGGACGAGAAAAGTATTGTAGATAAAATAATGCTTTGTTTTAAAAAAACTGCTCTTCCAAGGACTCCTTTTGTATTATCTTTAATACTATCTCTTTGTGGGGATGCGGACTTTACTCCAATAAATGAAGCCGTTGTCATGGAACAATTTATGGAATCATTATTAGAAAAAGCATCCCCAACTGAGGTGGATTCTAAAGTATTTGATTTTCACAATAAAGAGGATTTTCTGCTCTATTTAGTGTCAACAATGCACGAAAATAATAAGTACTATTTTTCCGACCAAGAATTTGAAAAAGTACTAAATGACTATCACCAAATGTATGGCTTTGCGATAAATGATACTAAATTTGATAAGTTATTTTTTGAAAATGGCGCATTAATACGGACTTGCGGGCACATTACATTTCGTTATACCTGTATGATTGAATACTATTTGGCAAAAAAGGCAGAAGAAGACCCCGAATTCTTACGTTTTATCTTAACTGATAGTAATTATTTAAACTATCCAAATGAACTCCAATACTATACTGGGCTAAATAGGAAAGACAAAAGTGTCCTATACAAACTACAGTCTAATCTAAAAAGATCCTTTGACTTACTGCAAACATATCTGGACGAACTAAGTGACTACAATATTGAACTTAAAATATCGATTCCGGAAGATAAACTCACTGATACTATTCAAAACTCAAGGTTCTCTCAGGCTCAAAGTGACGAAATGAGCAATTCAAAAGATTATTCGGAGCACAATCTTCCAGAGAACATTGACAAAATGACTACCCATAGTGAAATGGAGGCTTTCATTCAAACATTATTGATTTTTGGTTGTTGCGTAAAGCACCTTGAAATAATCGAAGTGGACGAGAAAAGGAAAGCATATTCGATCTATATGCAGGGTTTGCTTTTAATGCTTGCCGTCCTCAAAAGGATACTAAAGGATTCATTCTCAGAGTTCCGAAATAGCATTGAAACCAGCACACATGATGACAACGAGGGTATAATTCGACGCGAGGAAAAGCTATTTAACGATATTATGATGATTTCACTCCCTCTCAGTGTTCAAAACATTGCTGTTGAGAATATAGGAACAGCAAAATTGAGATCGGTCATTGAGGAGTGCTTTTCTGCCGAACCTGCAAATAGCTTCGTTAAATTTTTGGGTGTTTTTACTTTTTGCGATCTTAGACTCAAAGGTTTAAAAGATGTGCTACAACGTTATGTGAATGGCATTTCTGATAAATCCGTTCTTAAGATAGTATTCTTTAAAGTGTTGTATTACTACCGATTCCGTTATTTTAGTCCTTCTCTGGACTCATTTCTAGAAAACACCCTCGCAGATATTAACATCAAGCTCAATAATTCCAATAAGATGAACAAATCTCTTTATATGCAACAAATAAGAGATAAACGCCAGAAATATCTTTCTTCAGATCGTCAGGTTAAATGAGAATACTCCGCGAGAAAACTATTTTCCTTTCATTTCTTGAATCGCCGCCAGTTTGGAGAGAATGACTCTTGTTGCATCCAGCAGCTTGTCAAACTCTGCCCTTAGGCTTTCTAAGTCAGCGTCGTAGATGCGGGCCGTTTCGTGGACGCGCTTGGTGAGCTGGTTGAGGTTGGCGCTGGACCTGCGCAGGAGCGCGGTAAGTTCCCGCAGCTCCGGCAGGTCCAGGTTGACTACGTAGCCGTCGATGGCGATCTTTCGCAGATAAGCACCCATGTTGTCAGTGCCGAGCTGATTCATCTTTTCATGGATCAGCTCTTTTTCTTCGAACGTGACATAGAAGACGATCCTCTCCGGGCGCTTACGTTTTTTCACAGCTCCTCCTCCAAAGAATGTGCCGAATTATTCGGCGTATTTTTTGCAGCGATGGTTTTAAGCTTTTCTAATATGGAACTTTGGGCGGCTGGGGCTAGTACTCTCGCTTCTGCTTTTTGCAGTTCTTTTTCCCGCAGCTGCGCCTTACGTGCTTCCCGCACAAAGAGATCGGTCAGGCCGGGATGGGCCTTGCTCACGACCAGGTATACGTTATTGTCTGTGCGGCCGTCCGACTTGTCCTCGATGACGGGGACTGACGCCGCCCACGCCTTGTTGCTGTCGGAGATGCGCCCGTCCCAATCCTTGTGCCGGATCGTGACGGCCAAAACGTAGAGCATCCGCTCATAGCCGAAGGCGTCTGCCACCTGCCGCACCGCCGCCGACGTGTCCAGACGATTGTCAGCGTAGTGATCCCCGATGGCCTGCTCAATGGCCTCCTTGCAGGCGATATTGGCCTTGCGGGAAGCGCGGTACTGCTCCAGTTCACCATTGGCGCGGGCATGGTCCGCGGAATATGGATAGAGCGGCATATTCCGCAGCGCGTCCCGGCTCGCCTGTTCGCGGGCAAGCTCGGCGTTGGCGCAGTCTTGCAGAGCGTCCAGCACCACTTCCATATAATTCGTTTCCCTTTTTTGAAACTCATGGAAAACCTCGGCCAGCGGAGCCTGGGAGCGCAGCAGGGCGGCAGCCTGCTCGTCGGGCAGATCGTCATACTCCATGGTGATCAGAATGTCCTCGCGCACGGTGTATTCATAGGTGTGGTTCAATATCTCATCAAGCGGCTGGGCCTTCAGCCATGCCCTGTAGTTCTCCTGCTCCGCATACATTTTCTGATACAATGCGGTATTCAGCTCCTCGTTCGTCATAAGCATTCCTCCCAAGAATGATTTTTCTTGTTCCCCGGCTTCGGGGCCAGGGGCTGTTTCAGGCGATTCAAAACAGAGAGGCCGCCTTTGGCGACCACCTGTTCCGGCTGGGCCTGGGGGCGGCCTCCGTTCAGATTGAGCTGCAGATCCAGCTCCACCAGCCGCGCCGTCTTTTCCGCCAGCTCCGCCTCGTAGGGAAAGGGCTTGCCCACCTCGGCCTTTGCCGCCTCCTGCTGCTGACAGTAATTGTCAAGCTGGGTCTCCACTGCCTTCAGACGCTCCGGCATCTTAGCCAGCGCGTTGTCGATACGGATGAGGTTGCCACGCGGATCCTCGCCCATTACGACGTGATGGGACATTTCTCCTTTCAGCGTCAAAACATAGCCTTTCTCCAGGGGGCTGAACTCTACAGACATGGCAAAGCCGCGATAGGTGCCGATCTCCACCGGGTCGCCCGCCTTGACATCCTTGATGGCGTCGATCAGCGCTGCGCCGGCGTTTTCCTTATCGGTGAGCCTGTCGCCGCGGATGACCATGCCGACGAAGCCCTCCTCCGGCAGCGGATTGGCCGCCAGCGTCTCCATATCCGCCTTGAAGCCACGGATATATCCCTTGCTCTGCTCGATCTTCTCCGGGAAGTATTTGAGAAGCTGGTCCTCCAGCCGATACTGCTTGCTCTGGTGGTCGGCCTTCATGATTTTGAGCTTGGATACGTCCACGTCCAGGTCCATACGTTCCTTGATGCGCGGATCACCGGCGCAGAGTGCCTTGATCTCCGCAAAGGAAAGGGCCGTTTCGTCTATGTCCTCGCAGGAGCGGACCGGGGATTTGCTGGTCATGATCTGCGAAATGAACTTCTGCTTGTTCTCTACCGTTTGCCAGAGATAGGCGTCAAAGGTTCCCTCGGTGACGTAGCGGCAGACGTGGACAAGGGGATTCTGATTTCCCTGACGCTCAATGCGGCCCTTGCGCTGAGTCAAATCGCGGGGACGCCAGGGACAATCAAGATCGTGGAGCGCGATCAGACGATCCTGCACATTGGTGCCCGCCCCCATCTTCTGGGTGGAGCCGATCAGGACGCGCACCTGGCCGCTGCGCACCTTGGCGAACAGTTCCCTCTTCCGCACCTCGGTATCCGCATCGTGGATAAAGGCGATCTGATCGGAACGCATCCCGCCTGCAATCAGCTTTTGCCGGATATCCTCGTAGATCGTAAAGGGGCGCTCCTTCTCTTCTTCCAAAGGAACGAGCGTTTCCGGTGCGTGAAGCTCCGGGCTATCCAGAATACCGCCAGCCGCCTTGGCCGCCACAGGCTCCGCAGCCGAGCGGCCCTTGGGCGTGGAAATATCGCAGAAAACGAGCTGGGTCAGCCGCTTGTCCTCGCCCTCCCGCCAGAATTGAAGGATATTTCCGACGCATTGATTGACCTTGGTGCCTTCCTCGTCGGGCAGCATGGGATTGATGATCCGCTGGTCCAGGCCCAGCTTTCGCCCGTCGGAGGTTATTTTCAGCATATTGTCCTCGCGTGCATCCACCGAGCCGCTGTGTACCCGGCTGGCCCGTTCCGACAGGGCTTTGACCATTTCCTTCTGTATTTCCGTGGGCTTGGACACGTAATTGTGAAACTCCACCTCCGGGGTGGGCAGATGAAGCTGATCGGCTGTTTTGATATCCGCGACCTCCTTGAACATATTCATCAATTCCGGTAAATTGAAAAACTTGGCGAAGCGGGTCCTGGCCCGGTAGCCTGTCCCCTCAGGGGCCAGCTCCAGCGCCGTCGTGGTCTCTCCGAAGCGGGAGGCCCAGCAGTCGAAATGCCCCATGCCCAGCTCCTGAAGCCGGTCATACTGCAACTATCGCTGGATCGTATACAGCTCCGTCATGGAGTTGCTGATCGGGGTGCCGGTCGCAAATACTACGCCGCGCCCGCCCGTCAGCTCGTCCATATAGCGGCACTTGGCAAACATATCCGAGGACTTCTGCGCGTCTGTGGTGGAGAGCCCGGCTACGTTCCGCATTTTGGTATAAAGAAAAAGGTTTTTGTAATTGTCCGACTCGTCCACGAACATCCGGTCCACGCCGAGTTGCTCAAAGGTCACTACGTCGTCCTTCCCGCTGCCCTCCAGCAGCTTTTTCAGCCGCGCCTCCAGGCCCTTTTTCGTGCGTTCCAGCTCCTTGATGGTGAAGCGCTCCCCGCGGTTTTCCTTGACCTCCTCGATGCCGTTGGTGATCTCCTCGATCTGCTCCTCAATCAGCCGGATCTGCCGCTCTGCGCTGATGGGGATTTTCTCAAACTGGCTGTGACCGATGATGACCGCATCGTAATCGCCGGTAGCGATGCGGCCGCAGAACTTTTTTCGGTTGTGCTTCTGAAAATCATTTTTCGTTGTGACAAGGATATTGGCCGAGGGATAGAGCCGCAGAAATTCCGCAGCCCACTGATCCGTTAGGTGGTTTGGCACGACGAAGATGGATTTGCTGCAAAGGCCCAGGCGTTTGGATTCCATCGCGGCGGCCACCATTTCAAAGGTCTTGCCCGCGCCGACCTCGTGTGCCAGGAGCGTATTGCCGCCGTAGAGTACATGGGCGATGGCGTCCCGCTGATGGGGCCGCAGGGTGATCTCCGGGTTCATGCCGGAAAAGACGATATGGCTGCCGTCATACTCGCGGGGCCGGGTGCTGTTCATTTCCTCGTTATACTGCTTTACCAGCGCCGCCCGCCTTGTGGGATCGCGCCATATCCAATCCTTGAAGGCGTCCTTGATAAGCTGCTGCTTCTGCGCAGCCAGGGTGGTTTCTCTGGCGTTGAGTACGCGGCGTTCCCTGCCGTCCGCATCCTCTACGGTATCGTAGATGCGGGTATCCCGAAGGTTCAGAGAGTCTTCGAGAATCCGATAGGCGCTGGCCCGGTCCGTGCCGAAGGTGGCAAAGGCGGCGACGTTATTGTAGGGAATGCTGGATTTGCCCTCGATTTGCCATTCTGCCGTAAAGGGGGAATAATTGACGTGGATTCGTCCCTGAAGGTAGTACGGCGTATCAAAGGTCTCGTACATAAACTGCTGAAAATACTCCTTGTCGATCCAGGTGGTGCCGAGGCGTACTTCGATCTCCGATGCATCCAAATCCTTGGGCTGGGCCTGCCGCAGCGCCTCGGCATTGATCTGAAATTCCGGGTACTGCTCGGCGGCTCTCTCCGCCTGCCGGAGCTTTCGACGCACGTTGCCGGAAAGGTATTCGTCGGCGGTCTGCCAGCCCTTATCCCAATGCTCGCCTCCTTCGGCGTAGTCGAAGGGGCCGGTGGACGGGTCCTTGAACAGGATGCCGCGCAGGTCCTCCACGATCTGCGGAATCTTGTCCTGTCCGCCCAGGAGCGAGGCCATGAACGGGAGATCCACGCTGGCCCGCTCTCCGATGGATACACCCAGGGCTTCCACGGCGGTGTCCACGTGATCGACGCTGTGAGCTTGCTTGATGGTGCGCTTGGTGAAGAAGTCCGCCTTGCGTTCCAGTTCGCCGTTTTCATCCAGCACCTCCAGGGAGCAGAGCAGATAATAGCTGTCGTCATCGGCAAAGGCCAGACGGTTGCCCCGATCATTGATGAGGCCGTATTTGGCTGTAAAGGCGTCATAGAGACGGTTCAGCTCCGCCTGCTTTTCGGAGAGGGCACTGTCCGGGGTATACTCGTCCATTTGCAGGTCGATGAGGGCGCGCACACAGTCCCGCAGCTCCACCATGCCCTTGACGCGCTCTTTTGCCGTGGCGTTCAGCTCGGGCTTGACCATGATGCTGTTTTCCCGGTAATATACCTCGCCGTCCACCACGGTAAAGGAATAGTTTTTTACGTTGGGGTCGGCGGGCAGCGTCTCACTGACCTCTTCGCCCTCGCCCAGCTCCGGGAGCTCCGCTTCCACATAGGTGCCGCGGATATGCCGGATCGCCTCGTGAAGCTGGTCGGAAAGCACCGCGTCCGGGATCGGGTCTACGGTATATTCATCCCTGCCGTATAACCCGCGGTCGGAGGTCTGCAGACCCAAAACCATGTCGGGGTGATTCAGAAAGTAGCTGCTGACAGTGTGGCCGTCCTCATTTTGCCCCGTATAGACCCAATCGGGCGCTATGTCGATGGGATGGTCCCGCTTCTGCAGAAAGATGATGTCCGACACTACCTCCGTTCCCGCATTGGCCCGGAAAGCGTTGTTGGGCAGGCGGATCGCGCCCAGCAGCTCCGCCCGCTGCGCCAGGTATCTGCGCACGGTCGGGTCCTTGGCGTCCAGCGTGTAGCGGGAGGTCAGAAAGGCCACCACGCCTCCCGGCCGCACCTGGTCCAGAGCCTTGGCGAAGAAGTAATTGTGAATGGAAAAGCCGAGCTTGTTGTAAGCCCGGTCGTCAACCTGATAATTGCCGAAGGGCACGTTGCCCACGGCAAGATCATAAAAATCGCGGCGGTCCGTGGTTTCAAAGCCCGCCACGGTGATATTCGCCTTGGGATAGAGCTGCTTTGCGATCCGACCCGATATGCTGTCCAACTCTACACCGTAGAGGCGGGACGCCCGCATACTCTCCGGCAGCATCCCGAAGAAATTGCCGACGCCCATGGAGGGCTCCAGAATGTTGCCGCTTCGGAAGCCCATGTTTTCCACGGCCTCATAGACGGCGCGGATCACGGTTGGCGTCGTATAGTGCGCGTTGAGGGTGGAGGCACGGGCAGCGGAGTATTCCTCCGGCGTCAGCGCTGCCTGCAGCTCTTTATATTCGCCGCTCCATTCCCGCTTGTCCGGGTCGAAGGCTTCCGCCAGACCGCCCCAGCCCACGTAGCGGGACAGGGTTTCCTGTTCCTCCGGCGTGGCGCTGCGTCCCTCGTTTTCGATGGTTTTCAGCGTATGGATGGCGTCCATGTTGGCGCGGAATTTGGCCTTGGGACCGCCTTCTCCCAGGTGATCGTCAGTTATGCGGAAGTTTTCTGCGGTGGGAGCAGGCGGTTCGGGTGGCTCATGCTCAGGCCCATCCGTGCGCATCGTCTGGATCACAATGTCATAGGGCAAACCGTTCTTCTCGCCGGGGTAAAAGGCGGTGGTTTCCGTGTGATAGCTTGGCTGCGTTTCCGGCTCCGGCAGGACCGGCTCGTGAAAGAAGCCGTCGTGCTCCTGCTGGTACATACTGCGGAGGATGCCTGCGATCTCGCCCCATGAATAGCTGCGTTCCGTCAGATACTTATCCTGGATATTGACCGTGACGCCGCTGTTGTCTGCATAATAGTCCGCAGTTTCGCCGGTCTGCAGCATCATGGTATCCGCGCATCCGGCATAGGTGTTGGCAAGGCGCTGGGCGAGCTGTGGATTGCTCTCTCCGGCCCGAAGCCACCCTGCGATCTGTTCCTTATCCCGAAGCTCCAATAGCCCGCCGTCCCAGGTCAGAACGTCCTGCAGGTCGCTGTCGGCATTGTTCAGGTCCCTGGCCAGGTAGTCCGTGATGAAGCTGTTGCGCGGGTCTCGATACAGTGCGAGTTCAAATCGCGCTTTGTTTTCTGCGCGGAAGATGGGATATGCCTGCATTGGGTCCCGGAGCTGCACGTCGAAGTCTCCGATGGCGGTGATCTCGTAAGCGGTGTTTTCCAGATAAACCGTATCGCCCACATGGTAAGGGGTAAAATCTTTTTCTTCCGAGAAAAGCGGCGCTTCGGTATCCCCGTCCTCCAAGGCTGGGTCAGCTTCTTGTTCACCGGTATATGTCGCTGCTTCTTCGCTTAATTCGGATGAAGGTGGTTCATCATACCGCTCAGGGTGCAGAATTCGTTCTGCTGCTGTGCTGCGCTCCGGATCGTCAAACACCACGCCTTCGATCCATTCGGCGGCCTCTTCCCAAGTGGAGTAGGTATATGCGGCCCCGCCTTCCCCCCGAAAGACCAGATAGCCGTCGCTGCTGTCGATTGCGTCGTATTCCAAACCGGCTGCCCGGAAAGCGGAGAAAATCTGCTCCCGGCGAACCTCGTCAGTCTGTTCTGTCGGCTCCGGCTCCTGGTCAAGAAGGATCGGCAGCCCGTTTTCGTCAAAGGAAAACTCCTTATCCTCGCCGTCAATCTCCGCAATGGCCCGCGTGGGAACCCGGCCCTGCATTTCGATGTTTTTCAGCCATTGATCGGTAAAGGCACTTAGCTCATTCCGCAGCTTCGGATTCCATCTGCCGGGCTCCGGGTAAACCTCCTGATAGATTTGCGGCCAGCCGTCCTGCCGGAAGGTCAGCGGCTCCAGCGTTCCCCTTGCCGCATCCAAGCGGAAGGTCATTTCCGGGTCATACATCATGTCACCGTTCTGCTCATAGGTATGGGCTACGGAAATCTCGTCCTCACCGATCCACTGGAGCGTCAGCGGCATCAAGCCGCCGCTATCTCTGCTCCTCAGCTCCATAAACCGATACTCGCCGCTGACAAACTCCGGGAACAGCCGCGCAAAGGCACGGTAGTTGCGCTCCACCCGCGTCTGCCCCGGAAGCCTGGGCGGTTCCGTAGCAGCCTGTTCAGGCGTCGCCGCCCTTTCCTCCTGGGCGATCCGCTCCGCGTCTGCCATGACCTGCTGAATAAAGGGGTCCCGATCCAGCGCCTCCGGGTCCACCACCTGACCGTTCACGATCCCGGCCTGGGCCAGATGCTCCCGAATTGCCACCGGGTCCACGTCGTCCATGCGGTCATATTCTTCCTGCGTGAAGAATTGCTCAGCCTGGATAAGCTGGGCGATCCGCCGCTGGATTTTCGGCCACGTCAGGATAAGCTCCTCACGGGGCTCGTCTCCCCACCGGGCTAAACTGATGTGAAGGGGGCTCATGTCATCCGTCCCGCTGTACTGTCTGGCCAGCCATGCCGCCGTTTCCTTTTCCCGGCCATGCTCCTTCATGTAGCGGACTACGGCCCGCTTGGTTTCTATGTCCGGGAACATGGTGCGGAGCTGCTCGTCAATATCCGCCTGAGTCAGCTTCTGCGCCGGGGGAGCGTGGGGCGCTTCGGACGCGAGAGCCTGTTCCTCCGGTCGGTTGCCCGGAAAGGCCCGATAACCGTCCGCACCGAACTCCGTTTCATGGGCGGCTATGGCCCGCGCCGCCTCGTGGTCGATGGACGGTACTTCCCGGATCACGTGCTTTCCGTCCAGCGTCCCGATGCTGGCCACCACCGCGTCCTGGGTGTCCCGCAGCTTCTCAAGATAGAAGTCCAACTGATGGGACGGGACGCCGCACATCTCTACGCGGCCAATGCCGGGGATGTTTCGGATAGTGAGGTTGAAGTCCAGCAGCTTTGCTGCCGTCCTCGCGTCCTCGCCGTACATCTCAAAGAAATCGCCCACCTGGAACAACACGATGTCATCCGGGTGGGCTTCTTTGATTGCGTTATACTCATCTGCCGCGGCTGATCGCGCCGCGTTCTCCGCCTGCACCTGCTCCCACGCCGCCTTTGCCTCCGGCGTCAGATAACGGTCCTTTGCCACCATCGTGTCGATTCGCTTGGCGACCTTGGCCCAGGAGAGAGCCACGTCCTCCGCGTCCGGCTTTTTCAGCGTAATGCCTTTCGCGTTGTGTTCCTCCCAGCTATGGAAATTGTGGGAAACAGCGCCGGTGCCGCCGCCCGTACCGAATTCGTTTTTGAGGAAGTCGGCTTTTTCCTTCGGCGTATGCTCCTGCTGCCAGAAAGAGTAAATACGCCCAGCGGCGCCCTCGATATTTCCGCCGCGGGACAGCGCGGCGTCGATCTCATCCTCCGTGATGATGGACTTTTGCGCGGGCAGCTCCGCCATTCCCTCCGGGTATTCCCGGCGAGGCAGGGACAGCTCTGTGATTGCCTGCAGGACCGTATCGGGACGATACCAGCGAAAGCGCATCAGCTCCGGGTCCTGCTGCCACGCCGCTGTGAACGCTTTTAGCTCCGTTACGAAGGTTTGGCGGGTCCCCGGGTCCTCCAGGAGCTTTGCCAGCCGCTCCGTAGCGTCAGGAAAACCGCCCTGCCAATTCTCACGCAGGACAGGCATCCAGCCTTGTTCGCGAGCCTTGTCGCTCATGTCGCCGCTGAGATACCACAGGGATCGTGCTGCCTGCCGTCGCTCAAAGCCGGGGGCCTCGATCAGTTCCACGTTGGTCGCAAAGCGGCCCTGCTCCAACAGCTCCCCGATGCGGGCTACGGCGTCCTCCCAGGAGAGCACCTGCGCGCTGCGGTCATAGCGCACGGCGCTTCCCTGCTTGATATGCAGGCCGTCTTCGGCGGCCCAGGAGGAAATGCGCCCGCTTTCCGTTTGCAGGCCGTACCCGTCGTGGTAGGTCTGCTTCACAAAAGCGGTCAGTTCAGACGCGGGCTTTTGTTTCATAAACTCCAGCGCGAGCTTCGTCCGGGCATCCTCGGTATTGCTGCCCAGCCTCAGAAGCTGGTCTATATCCTCCTGCGGCAAAGAAAAAGCGGAGGGCGCTTGCATTGCGCTCTCCGCTTCCGCGATCTGCTCGATCTGTTCATCCTCCGAGGGGAAAAGGCTGAACTGTCCCCCGTTGTCTTGTGTCAGCCGAAGATCAGCTCGGTCAGGATCGTTTCCTCCGCCTGGGCCTTGCAGGCGTTCATCAGTCCCACCCAGGCCAACGGGTCTTTGGCCTTCAATTCCTCCGTCGCGCCCGCTGCCTGCGCCAGCGCCGGGAGCATCTGCTCCAGGCGGCTGTTCGCCGCCGCGTCGATCTCCCGCAGGTGCGGATACAGCGTCTCGCTCAGAAGCATCTGATTCCACAGCACCGGGCGATGCTCCCGCAGATACTTCTTGCGCATCCTCCCGTACTTGCCCAGAGGCGTCTGCTCCTCTTCGGTCAGGCTCAGGTCGGGGATCAGATACTCCCCGTTCTTCCGATAGCTCAGCTCTGTCATGGCTCCGGCTCCTTTCCGCGTGTTTCTCACGCTCATAATTCTTGATGGTGATCTCGATCTGCCGCAGCACCTGTTCGCTGCTCTCACTGACTGCCGTGCCGAGAGCGGCTACGGTGGCCGGGGTATTGAAGTCAAAGACGCTCAGAAAATCCTCGTGGGTGAAGTGTCCCTCCGGCTCCAGGCCGCAGCGGGAAAGGAGGGTGTAGGCGGTGCTGACGACGGCGGCATTGCGGAATGCCATACCCACGTTGAAATCATCATACCCTTCCAGAAAGGAACCGTCAACGATACCGAGGATGTCATACTGATTGTCGTTCCAGTATTCATCCACAAGCCGGGCGGCGATGCCTTCAAGCTGATCGGCAAGGCCGTTCCCGGCGGAAACGTCAAAGCGCCGCTCCAAGGCGGCGGTCACGGCGTCGGTGTGTTCGTCCCGAAAGGTCCAGAGGTACGGGCGGCGGGAGTTGGCTCCGCCGCCCGTATCGGATACGTCGAACACGTAACGAAGCCGGGGATTGTCGCCGCTGCTGTCGATGAGCGCGATGCCCTGGCTCCCGCGCCGCACGTAGCGGTGCATGGTGTTGTTCCAGAGCTCGTAATCCGCGCAGGCCGTGGCGTCCGGCCGCTGGGCGAAAATCATGAGCTGCTCATGGTAGGGATACTTGTAAAGTCTTGCCGCGGTGGTGAGAAAGCTCGTCCACACCTGCATACTCTCCGTGAGCTGCCGGGCCGTCTGATCGGCCAACTGCGAATAAAGCTGCAGCTTATTCGGCATCGTCGCCCTCCGCCTCATAATCCGGGGTCAGGTCCAGAGCCAAAAAGTCCATGTCGGTCATGGCCTCCAGCTTGCCGATGGCGCTGTCGGTCAGCTCACGCAGGTCGGCGTCCTCCGGGCCCAGGTATTCCCGCATCCGTTTCAGCTCCGCGATCAGACCGGGGCGAGTGCCGCCGTCGTTGTAAATGGCCATAAGCTGCTGTTCCTCATAGGTGACGTTCATCATTCAAATCTCCTTTTCCGCCCTCTTATTGGGCGCTGTTTTATTCGGCTGCTTCGGCACGGGCTGTTTGAGCTGCTCCAGTACGGAGGGCTTCCGTTCCACGGACGCCCGGCGTCCGGGCTCATTCTTTCGCTCCCTGCATTCGGTGTCGCCGGGCTGCCGGGGGCCGTTGTTGAGGATACCGTCTATCATGCCGTAATCGTCCTCTGTGGATAACTCCGCCGTTTTCAGATAATTTTCCGGCTGCCGGAAGTCGGGCAGCTCCTGAAAGCCTATGCTGTCGCAGTAGTGATAAGATACCTCGCCGTCCTGCTTCAGCGCAAGGATGTCGCTGACGGAGAGGCTGTGGCCGCAGAAGTCGCCGGGGCGGGTGAGATTGAAGTCCTGATACAGTCCTTCCAGCTTGTCGCCGGTGCTTCCCGTATACGTGAGGTCGCTGGTATATACCGGCTCGTATTGCGCCCGGTCGGGAGCTGAGGGCAAACTGTCCAGACTGGCAAAGAAGCGTTCCCGCGGCGCGTCGTCTCTGAGCTGGTAGATCACGAAGGCGTCCCGCGGATTCTCCATAAAGCGTTTTTCCACGTCCCGCGGCGGGATTTCCGTTTTGATGCTATCCCATTCGTCACGGGTGACGCCGAAAATGCCGTCGTGATTGACGATTTCTTCCTCGTCAAAGGCCATGCTCTCCGTGCCGTCCTGATAGAGCAGATAGATCGTCACGTCCTTCTCCGCCAGCTCCAGCGCCCGATCCCTGGACAGGGGCAGCATATCCTCATCCGCATAGCCGTAGAGGTTCATCATCTCCGGTGTGATGGCCGGGTCGGGAAGGTCAGCTTGTTCGGGCTCGTCCTTTTGCTTTTCCTGTACGGGAGGCTGCCCGCTGTCCGCCTCAATCTCTTCCAGCATTTCCAGCGGGAGTGATACCGTCTTTTTCGGTTCCAGCCCCTGGCGGATGCAGACTTCTTTGAAAGCGCCCTCCATGAGTGTTTCCGAAGGGTGCATTTTGGCTGCCTCCTCACTGATCCGCCCGCCGTCGATGAGCTTAAAGCTGTCCGCATCGTAAAGGGTATAGTCAAAACCTTCGTCGGTGGTCTGAATGTGGAGGATCTGCGCCTTGTCCAGCAGCCGGAGGATTTCCGGCTCTCCCAAGGGCGGCGTCTGTCCGGCCTCTTCCCACTGCCGATTGAGCTCCCTGACCTGCCGCGCCGTCATGCTGCCCTCGTTCAGTTCATTCAGCAGGTTTTTACAGACCTCGGTGGGACCGGTAAACAGGACACTTTGGGAGCCTTCACCCGCAGAGGCCATCACGTAGCTGTTGCCATCCTGCAGGATGCCCGGCTCCAGCCGGAAGGTCAGGCTTTTGTCCCATTGGTCACTGAGCGCTTCCAGCCGGGTCACAAGCGTCTCCGGGGCAGCCTCGCCGGAACGCTCTGCGGCGTCGGACAGGATTTTCCGGCTGCCGTCAAAGCCGCCCTTCCGCAGCATTTCTGCAAGGCCGGAGGCGGCGTCCTCCCTGGACATGGTAAAAAAGGGCCGGTCGAGCTTTTCTTCCTTGTATAACCGTTCCAGATAATCGCAGAGGTCGGAGGTGAAGGCGAGATAAGCGTCCGGGGGCTCCGGGGCAGGCATTTCCTGCTCCGGGGCCTGCTCCGTCAGTGCCTTGGGGTCGATCCCGCGCTCCTTGCAGATCTCCTTGAAATTCCGGTCGATATCCGTGATAAGCTCGGAGGCCGTTCGGTTGATGGTTTCCAGGCTGGCCCGCAGTTCTTTCAATTCCTTGCCTTCGGACCAGGTGGCGATATATCCAAAGCTGTTTTCCGCCGTCTCGATGCCGTAATACTGGCAGACGGCGTAGGATATGCTTTCCGCCTCCACCTCCTCGGTGTTGCGGTCCTTCTTTTTGACGGGCTCCGCCCCGTCCTTTTCTGCCGCGGCCTCGGCCTGCTTTTCATAGTTGTGCAGCTTGGAGTGGGCAATCTCATGGAACATCGCGCAGACGGTCTGCACCTGGCCCATGCCCTCCCGGATGGTAATGGACTGTTCGCTTGGGCTGAAAAAGCCGTCCGTGTTCGGCTCGATGGCCTTGAAGAAGATCGGCACCTGCGCGGAACGGCGCAGGGCCTCTACGAAGACCTCGTACTGCTCCACGGTGCCGCTGAGGGCCTCCGCCAGCACCGGGAGCGGCTTGCCGTAGGTCTGCGCCACGTCGAACACCTTGACCGGCTTGAACATGGGGATGCTGATCTCCTTTTCTTCCACGATCTGCTTCCCTTCTTTGTCCAGCAGAGGCGCCTGGGTATCCGGGTCCAGCTTCACCTCCTCGATCTTTTTCTTGAACGGGGTGGGCGCGATGATGGTGATACCGTGCTCACCGCGCTTAACGTGACGCCCGAATTGCTTTTCCCATTTGTTGAAGCCTGCTACCAGGGAAGCGTTGGGGCGCTGCAGGTAGATGAGCATGGTATTGTTGACGCTGTATCGGTGGAAGCGGCTCATGACGGAGAGATAACTGCGGTATCGGTCACTTTGAAACAGCTCCTTGATGCCCTGTTCAATGCCGTCCGTGATCTCTTTCAGCCGCTCTTTGTTGGTTTTGTTGTCGGCCATGATTGTTCAACTCCTTTTGAAAAAATGAGAGCACCCTCTCACAGATGAAAAATCAAGCACGAGGGTGCTGGAGACAAGTGATGCGGATGTAATAGATTGGAATAGCGTATTGCTAAAATTGCCTAATTGCCTGTTATTTCGACATCAATGAAAAAAACGGAACAATTTGTGAAGTTTCCCCACTTCATATTGACTTTATGAAGGCAACATGATATGCTTTTCTTGAATCTAAACGAAATAGGAGGCAACTGTTATGGATGCGCCAACTGTCCGAATAATTGGCATCAGCATTCACAATTTCAAGAATGTAGTTGATGGCAGTCT
>JAEEGL012003464.1_pt1 | contig 16569 bp, 14 predicted proteins | sample 9134231 | NCBI WGS metagenome assembly JAEEGL01 (sample SAMN16246548, study PRJNA631951) | gut metagenome | biome: gut microbiome; feature: rumen; material: fiber-attached | host: Bos | place: Iran: Karaj | collected 2018-10 | reverse complement strand
TTCCGCTAATAAATGTTTCAATAGGTTCATACTTAAACGGACATGTGTGGCTGAGAATAATATCCACCTTACGTCCGATGCTGTCGAGTCTGCGTTCTACAGCCTGCTTGATTTCCGGCGATGGCTGTTCGTTGTCAAACCAATTCCATCCCCTTGCAAGACGAATATATTTGTCTACACTGTAAGCTCCTCCAATTACAATGCACTTGAATCCGTCAAAGTCAAATACTTCGCCGTCCTTCGCGTAAAGTATTTTTGGATATTCTTCCTCATACCACACCATACCGCCATTATATTCCATGGTCTTGATTCCATGAACCTCCCAAGGACGCATCTCATGGTTTCCGTGAATGCAGAAGGTTGTAAACGGAAAACTGTTTACAAAAAACTTCCGGCTTGAGTCCTTTTCTTCTCCAAAGTAATTGAGCGCGGCGTCGCCTAATACTATCATCACATCATTCTGAGTAGGCTGAATTCTTGCGGTGAAATCGTAATATCTCTGAAAATATCCGTGCGTGTCGCCTGTGATATATGTCAACTCAGCTCATCTCCTTCCTAAAAAAATATATTAAGCGACGCCCGCAAAAATTATTTGCAGAAAACGCCGCTTGAATCATGACAGTTTTATTTTATATTAACGCCGCCAAAGCTGACCGTAACATATATATGCACAACAGGAACATCAGGCATATCAGATGATATGTATTTGTTATCCACGCCGCCGAAGCTGGCGGAAGTCTGAAGATCAACCCTGCAGCCTGCCGGAAGAAGTATTTCTACGCCGGAAAAGGCGGTGTTAACTGTAATATTGACGTCTTTACTGATTGTTGCCCTGCGTAAATCAAGCGTTCCGCCGCCGAATGTAATATCCATGCTGCAGCCATCAAATTCTCTTCCCGAATAATCAGGCTTCACCTCTCCGAATGACGCTTCAAAAACTGGTATTGATCCGTCATCAGGTATTTCCGGAACTACAAATGTAGTATTCAGCTTTTTTTTGGAAGTAAACGCGTTGAGAATTATGCTTATTCCAAATAAAATAATTAATGCGGGTATTATATAATTTTTCACATTTCCCAGCACATCATTCTGGTGTAAAAGAAGAACCACGCCTATAGTAATAACGCACAGCGACACAAATTTATTGCTCCCGCGTGTGAACAGCATGGCAACGCCAGGCAGAATAATAAATATTGTCCACCATCCCTTAAAGAAAATCGTAAAATGATCTATTATTCCAAACGCCGCCAATCCGTATCCAATGCCTATGCAAATGACAATCAGACCGGCAATTACTGAAAATGCTTTTTTATTCATTCAAAACACTGCCCTTCCCGATTTATGCTTAATTCTCTGAAATCTCTGAAACTGCTTCTTTATCCGGAACCGGTTTTTTTCTGTCAGCGATCCAAAATCCGGTCGTTACCAATGCCATGTACGGTACAAGAATCAGCAGGCTCGGCAACAGGTAAAGATACGGTACAGGTATCAGCTTGTGGAAAAGCTCAAGCAACGGATTTCCAATCGGACGCATAGTATAAAAATAATTTGCTTTTGGATAGAGTCCCGTATTAATAAACAGAAGATTTATTAAAAATACGCAGAATGAAATAACTGTGATTACTACACAGGTTTTTGGAATGTCCTTGAATTTCGGACGGTATAATCCAAATGATACAATAGCTATCGCCAATATTACCACCATGAAATGCGTCCCGAAATATCCAAGCATTCTGGGCATGAATATCGAATAATGATCAAATCCGACGCCCGGCATTATGATTGCGAGCGCCGCACATATCGAGCCTACAAAGAAACAGAAGCTCATCAGCATTTGCAGATCAAACAAAACCGCAACGGGAATAAGCAGCATATTTATATTGCAAAGATGAAGCGGAAGCTCTCCCCACCAATTAAATCCGTTGGTTGTTGCGAGAGTCAATTGATCATATGCTGTGTCGATGGATAGAAAATATTTATACACGACAAACCCTAAAAGTGTCAAAAGCGCCGCGGACGCAATTACAATCCGCCTTGCACGTTCGCTTTTCTTACGCATTATCAGCGTAGCTCCGACAAGAACAGCGGCAAAAAAAGCCGTCACAAGAAAAAAGGTCAAATTAAATGGTTTCATGATTGCGAAATTATCCATATTTTGCGCTCCTTTTACTCTGATAAATAACTAAACAGACGTATTTGCGCCTATTGATTAAAGTATAACACAACAGTAAAAATATGTCAATATTATACTCGGAAAATTAAAAATTTTGTTGATTATATCAAATGCAAGGAGTTACTGTTTTTGTTTAGCGATTATAAGCGTAAAATATCCTGCGTCGTCCGGCAAATTCTCCGCACCGAAATAAATACTCTGATTTTTCATTCCGCAGTTTTCCACAGCATAGACATTCTTTCCGCTTTCCATAAGCTTTTGCCTTAGCTCGCTTATTTTTCCGGCGGATTTCATCAGAATATAATTACCGAAGCCGTTATATTCATTTATATCTGAATTGATATACACAGGCTCTTCCCTTTCACAAAGCGGAACGCCGGCAGCTGCCGCCGCCGCACAGAACGACGGTACTCCGCTGATCATTTCCACGTCGTAACCGTCAGCTTCAAGAAGCCGTTGAATATAACCGAATGTACAATATATTGATGGATCGCCTAATGTAAGACAGGCAACATTCTCTCCCGCGTCAAGAAGCTCCGCGATTATACGTGCTGAACTGCGGTGAGCCTTTTCTACAACCGAAATATCTGAAACCATTGGAAAATCCAAGCCTATCAGCGTCTTTTCCCTGATTTCAGGAACCGCCTGAACCGCTATTTGGTAAGCAACAGAACTTCGGGGATTTTTGCGCGGAAGAGCAATTATTCCGCATTCACTTATTACCCTCACAGCTTTAAGAGTAATAAGCTCAGGATCGCCAGGTCCCACTCCTACACAATATGCTTTCCCTTTTATTTTGCATCATCACCTAAAAAACAGAGCAGATAAAATAAATTACCTGCTCTGAAAAAATTTTATGTATTGGCAGCCGCTGAACCGGTCATTAAAACGCAAATGGCAATTTGCTGCGCCGCAGCCATTGCTACAGCTGCTGCATCTGAAGTATCTGTCACGGCATTATGGGCTGTATCATAAAGATCCGTAGTCAACATTGCCGCATGCATAAGACGCGTTTTCTTATCTAATCCCAACAAGCCGTAACCTTTCTGCTTTGAAAGAAAAGCGTCAATTTCAAGAACAGTATCACGCAGCTTACCGAAATCTTCATCGAGAATCGATACAGAGGCAAGCGTTGACAGCTCGGAATATACGCCGAATTTTTTTCCGGACGCTTTTAACGTGTCATAAAGCTCATTGAAATGATCAACCTTTTCATGCGCTGTACCTTTTGTCAGGGCAAGAACATGTGAAACGCTATGAATACTGCTCTTTTGAGAGTATTTAATTTTAAGCAGATCGTAGCATTTTTCCATGTCGTCGATAAGCTCGGTATTGCCTTTTTCAGAAAGAGCCACAAGTCCGGAAAGGATACTGTCCTTATCGTTTGTGAGGAAAGAATGCTGCTCCTTAATGATGGAATATATATCGCTTCCTCTTTTTACAACGCGCTCAATATTATCTTCCTCGACATAATCCGCAAGCATTATCGCAAGCAATGCCGAATACTCAGAGCGATTAAAATGCTTTTTTGTAAACGAATAAAATCTCGTTACCTTGTCAAAATGCGCCTTAGGGTCTTCTTTCATCGACAGGACGCACGCAAACGGTATCATAACATTGCCTTTGGGATAGGACAACGCTCCGTCATACTTGTTAATAATTTTTTTACATTCCTTCAATTTAGCAACGTCGGCTATTACACCATGAGATGTAAGCGCGTTAGAAGCTATGGGGTAAATAAAAATATTTTCTCCCCTGAAAACCTTTTTAATAATGTCCCTGTTCGCAATAAAATTTTCGCACAACGCTGTAGTTTTTTCATCCATTTTTAAGAATGCTCCTTTTATGAAAAATTCAAAATATAAAACAGCATATTGCTAAAATTATTAACTCATACATATTTTCTGATTATCAGCATACCGACGGCTTCCAGAAGTCCCAATACAATTAACGCTATTTTTCCAGCACGCTGCGGCTTTTTGATATATACCGGAGTGATAAATCCAATTCCGACAAGAACTGCCGTTGCCTGAAAAAAATATTCGCTGCGAAATACGCCTAATGCGTTCAGAACATATACTATAGGCATAACAAGCACAATAGTCGTCACCGGCACTCCAAGGTAGCTTTTGCGATGACCGCTTTCCTGCTTCTGCCTGTTTGCCTCGAGGACATTAAAATACGCAAGACGAATGACTGCCGCGAGAATAAGAAACACAGCAGCTATACCGGCCGATATTTTATTCTCGGAAAGCGAATACACAAAAATGCCGGGAGCTACTCCAAAGCCTACCAGATCGCAAAGAGAATCTATCTGTATTCCAAAGCTTTTCTGGTTATCATCTCGATCCTTTTTGGTGGAAGCTACTGTTCCGTCAAACATATCGCAAAGTCCCGCAAACATCATGAACCATATTGCAAGCCAGTTACTTCCTCCGATCGCCAAAAATACAGCAACACATGCAGAAATCATTCCAAGATATGTAAGCACTACCGTATAATTGTAATATCCAATTATTTTGCGATTCATTATCAACACTCCGATTACAAGCCATAGTTTTATAAAATAAAAACATTCGTCGTTTTAAATTAAATCCTAAAAAATAATTTAAGGTTTATTCAATAAATAAATACGGCAATATATTGAAATTGTCGCGTGAAATAGTGTATAATACTGTATGCATATTATATACCAAAATAATACGTATGTCAATGAGAATATTGTCATAGAGTTTTTTAAGCGTAAATTTTTTTTATAGTATTACCTTCTCCTTCTGGAACCCGCTTATTAACTCCGCGTGAAAGAAATCTGAGGTTGAGTATTATCATATGGCTAAGATAAATAAAATCAGCGAAAAATACAAAAAAATATTCTGGGCGGCATTTTCACCCTTGCTTGCCATGTTTACCGTATGGGCATTATTAAAACAAAATAAAAGCGTTTCCATGAAAGACATTGTCCACACTGCCGCGGACGCGGATATGTTCTGGTTTATACTTGCAATAATAAGCGCCGTCCTTTATATCGTCTTTGAGGGATTCGCCATATGTTCTATTCTGAAAGGCGCCGGCTTCAAGCCTAAGCTGAAAAACGGAATCCTTTACAGTACGGCGGACATATATTTTTCAGCAATCACTCCTTCCGCAACCGGAGGACAGCCGGCATGCGCGTATTTTATGCTGCGCGACCGTATTTCAGGCGGAGTAACTACTGCCGTGCTGCTTCTAAATGTGATGATGTACACTTTATCCATTGTTGCGCTTGGCATTATCTCGGTAATTATCTGTCCCTGTTCGTTTGCAAAATTCAGTCTTACATCAAAGCTTCTGATTATAGGAGGAGCAACTGTACAGTTAGTGCTTACGGTTTTTTTTGTGGCGATACTGAAAAACGGTAATTTTATTTTTGATTTACTCTCAAAGCTTATTTCTTTTCTGGGCAGAAAAAAAATAATTCGCAACACAAAAAAGCCTCAGACAAAGCTGCAGAAAGCAAAGTGCGACTACACTGCCTGCTCTCAACTGTTTTCCGGAAATCCTCTCCTGCTTCTCAGGGCTTTTTTATGGAATTTTCTGCAAAGGCTTTCTCAAATATTGGTATCCGCCCTGCTGTTTATTTCCATAGGCGGAAATCCTGGCAAAAGCGTTGATATATTCGCAAAGCAATGCCTGATAACTATTGGATATAATTTCGTCCCTCTTCCCGGAGCAATGGGAGTCGCCGATTACCTTATGTTAGACGGGTTCTCAGGGATTATTGAAAAAAATATGGCGTTTCATCTGGAAATGCTCAGCCGCGGCATGACTTTTTATGTATGTGTTTCATTAAGCGGATTGATAACCTTTATCGGTTATCTTATCAAAAGGAGAAGACGTAAAAAATGAAATTATTTAAAAGGATTTTTCCTGAAAAGCCTGAACTGCATGGTTGGATTGCTTTAGCGGCTATTATTTTTATGAATACAATAGTTTACTACAGCAGCAGACTTATAACGGCTTCAGGCTTTCATTATGATTTTACAACGCCCATCGATCTGAAAATTCCATTTATTCCGGCGTTTATTCTGGTTTACAGCGTGCTTGGCTATTTGCAGTGGATAATTGGATATTATTGGTCGTCATGCGAAGATAAAAAAACGGTATTCTTCATTTTCGGAGCTGAAATACTTGCAAAAGTACCGTCAATGGTTATTTTTTTGCTTATTCCGACAACAATGACAAGACCGGAGATAACAGGAACCGATTTTTTCAGCGTGCTTGTAAAGGGATTGTATTTTCTGGATCCTCCGGATAATTTGTTTCCCTCTTTTCACTGTCTGGAAAGCTATATACTCTTGCGAACCTTACCTATGCTAAAAAAAGCTCCGACATGGTACAAGAAGCTGACGCCTTTTGTTTCGCCGCTTGTTATTATATCGATCCTCTTTGTCAAGCAGCATTTGATAGTTGACATTATAGGAGGAATAGCCGTATCAGAATTCGGACTGCTTACAATGAGAATAGCTTACAAGGCGTTGTCAAAAAATTCAAACCCCATTATTAATAAAAAAAGAACCGACAATATTTCGATTTTGACAATTGAAGATAAATAATCATAATTCCGTTAAAAAACAAGCAGAATATCACAAAGATAAACTGACATCCCCTGATAAGGAGATGTCAGTTTAAAATATATAATGAGAGCAAATGCTACGCTAAAACTATATATATGATATTTGAAAATAACAAATCTTTACTAAAAAGGAGCATTAAAAAATTTCATCATGCGAAAAGATTACATGAACGAATGTCCTCTGATATTAAGAGAATATTTTGGATATATGGAAACCGTCAAAGGAAAATCCGTCAGAACGGTTGAGGGATATTTCATTGATTTGCGGTCATTCTTTCGGTTTCTCAAGCTTTCCAAAGGTCTTACAGAAAAAGAATTTGAGCAGATATCAATTGATGACGTAGACTTGAAAATGATCGAATCCGTAACGCTGACAGACGTTTTTGAATACATGAATTATCTTTCGTCGGTACGAAATAACAATAACAATACAAGGTCACGCAAATGCTCTTCCCTGCGCTCTTTTTTCAGATATCTTTATGCTGTCACAGGTCAGATATCAAGCAATCCGGTAGAGCAGTTAGGCAATCCAAAGCTTCCGACACGCCTGCCCAAACATCTTGATCTGGAACAGAGCATTAACCTCTTAGAAGCCGTGAACGGAGCATACAAGGAACGCGACTACTGTATCCTTACATTGTTCCTCAACTGCGGAATGCGTTTGTCAGAGCTTGTGGGAATCAATTACAACGACATACGCTCTGACAACACGCTTATAATCACAGGAAAAGGCAACAAGCAGCGCGTTGTCTACCTGAATGATGCTTGCATTAACGCAATTGAAGCCTATCGAAAGGTGCGTCCCGTAAACGGAATAGTATATTCAGATCGCAATGCCTTATTCATCAGCCGCAATAAGCGCCGCATCTCTCCTAAGACCGTACAATGGCTTGTGAAAAAATATCTGAAAGAAATTAATATGGACGATGGCTACTCCGTTCACAAGCTCCGTCATACGGCAGCGACACTGATGTACCAGCAGGGCGACGTAGACACCCGTGTTTTAAAGGATATTTTAGGTCACGAAAATTTAAGCACTACCGAAATATACACTCATCTCTCCAACAAGCAGATAAAAAGCGCAATTGAAAGCAATCCACTCGCCCACGTCAATTTAAACGAAAAAAAGAATTAAAATCAAATCGGAAAGTATCAATTAATCCCTGATTCTGATATTTGCTTCAAGAAGCTGCTGCTCCGTAACCTCGCTCGGTGCGCCGAGAAGAAGATCCTGCGCGTTGCCGTTGAGCGGGAAGGCAATAACGTCTCTGATGGATTCCTCATCGGCAAGAAGCATTACGATTCTGTCTACGCCAGGAGCCATACCAGCATGCGGCGGAGCGCCATACTGGAACGCGGTATAAAGCGCACTGAAACGTGCTTTAAGCTCTTCCTCTGAATATCCGGCGATTTCAAACGCCTTACGCATTATTTCGACATCGTGATTTCTCACAGCTCCCGACGCAAGCTCTATGCCATTGCATACGAGATCATATTGATATGCGAGGATTTCAGTGGGCTCCATTGTTTCAAGAGCTTCAAGACCTCCCTGCGGCATTGAGAACGGATTATGAGTGAATATTGTATTGCCTGTTCCCTCTTCGATCTCGTACATCGGGAAGTCAACAACAAAGCAGAATTCAAATGAGTCCTGATCTATTATACCAAGATTTTCACCGAGCCATGTTCTGATCTGACCTGCTTCGCGATCAACTATGTTTTTTGTGTCGCAAATGAAAAACACTGTTTCATTTTCCTTTATTCCCGAAAGAGACGTGATCTCTTCTTTCTGCTCCGGCGAAAGGAATTTCGCAATCGGACCCTTGAATTCTCCGTCGGTAAGCGTGAGATACCCAAGCCCTTTCATTCCTATCGACATTGCGAACTTCAGGGAATCTTCAAAGAATTTTCTGCTTTGACCGAAGCAATTGGCGACAATACCTCTTACGGGCTTGCCCTTGAAGAGCGGAAAGTCAACCTTTGAGAAAAATTCTGTGAGATCAATTATTCTGAGAGGATTGCGAAGATCGGGTTTATCCGTGCCGTATGTCATCATCGCGTCCTTGTAGGTTATCCTCGCAAAAGGTTTATCGCTTACTTTTTTATCGGAATAGGTCTTGAATACATCGTAAATAACGTCCTCACAGACCTCCAGAACATCTTCTTGAGTGGCAAACGCCATTTCAAAGTCAAGCTGATAGAATTCTCCGGGGCTTCTGTCCTGACGTGCGTCCTCGTCACGGAAGCAGGGAGCTATCTGAAAATATTTATCAATGCCCGAAACCATCAGAAGCTGCTTGAACTGCTGCGGAGCCTGCGGAAGCGCATAGAATTTACCCTTATGTTTCCTGCTCGGCACGAGAAAATCCCTTGCGCCTTCCGGAGATGAAGCTGTCAGGATAGGCGTCTGAATTTCAATGAAATCCTTTTCCTCCATGCGTCTTCTCATTGTGCGGATAATATTTGATCTAAGCACAATATTGTTGTGAAGACGCTCGCTTCTGAGGTCAAGGTATCTGTATTTAAGCCGGACGTCCTCACGGGTGACTCTGGAATCGCTTATGTCAAAAGGAAGCATGTTCCTGCACCTGCCCAGAAGCGTCAATGACTCAACAACAAGCTCCACCTTGCCGGTATCAAGTTTTTCATTAACAGTTTCAGGATCTCTTTCCGATACAGTTCCGGTCACTGTGATAACGCATTCCTTGTTAACTCCGTCCAGAAGAGATTCGTCATGCACGACTGTCTGGGTAATCCCGGTGAAGTCTCTCAAGTCCACAAAAATTACTCCGCCATGGTCGCGTATAGTATCAACCCAACCGGCAAGCTGGATTTTTTTTCCGATATCGCTTTCGCGGATATCATTGCAGTAATGTGTTCTGTACATTCAAATTCCTCCCAAAATAGCTTTTACTTTCTGCTGTAAAATAAAAAACAGTCCCAAGAATCGCTGATGATTCTTGGGACGAGTATTTTTATAATAACCCGCGGTGCCACCCAAATTGATCTTCCATTAAAAAGACCCGCTTATGAATTATAGAATTTTCTTCCGAAAAAGTGTTCCCACGCTTACTACTCATCCGAATGCACTCTCAGTCCATGATGCATACTCCCTGTCGGACTTTCCAAAAAAGCAGAGTCTTTTTCTCGCCATCAAACACTCAAAGAACCAGACATATCTCAATCAAATGTCTGACGTACATATTTACAGTCATAAAACCCTTGAAGAGTATTATGAAACGCATTATAACACCGCATAAAGAAAATGTCAAGATTATTTTTTTCCTGATTTTTCATTTGTTTCAATTACAGCCTCACGGCCCAGCGCGTAATCAATAAAAACCTGTTTCCAGATATCATACGCCGCGTCATTTACATGAACATACCAGTCGCTTGTATATTTTTCGTAAAGACCGTCTTTCTCATTGCCTATATATTTTGATACTTCTACATATCCCGCGTTGTTCTTTTTGCAGAATTCACGTCGCGAAAGTGTAAGCGCATACAGGTTTTCGTTATTAAGATAATTTGTCTTTTTCTTGGTGTTCTTATACAGGTAACACGGACTGATAATGTATATCTCTATGCCAGGACACTCATTGCGAATTTTTTGTACCATTTTTTCCAGATTGCTGTTGGCTTTTTCAACATTGCCGCCCGGTATCTCATTTGCCCAGAACATAATAAAGACCCTTTTTGCTCCGGATTTTTTTACGGACTCCCACACAGGATATTTTTTCCCTTTATACAGAGGGTGTATGTTCTCCTCCGTCACCGGCTTCAGAGCGGCTCGCGTGGAAAAACTGTATGCACAGAGCATCGTGCTTTTGGCAAAGTATCCCTTAGGGTCTTTTTTTTGCAGATATAATCTGAACGCTACGAGAAGAGAATCTCCTATAAACGCCGATTCAGAATAAAATTTCTTGACAGCTGCGGTTTCCTCTGGCGTATATCCGTCCTGGGGCTGATTTTCCAGCAATTGCTCCAATTGATTTCTGAATCCTTTGGGAACGTCATTCATCAACGAATCAAAGTCAGGCGGAAGCTGCTCTGTTTTCTTGACATTTCCATCGGATTCAGATTCACGTATTTGAGCATCATTGATTCTAAGTGATTTTATTACCGCAAAATCACCTATCAGCAGCAGCACAAGTACAACGGAAGCGATAATCCTTATAACAAATGTGCTTTTCTTTTTCATATGAGTTTATCATGCAATGTTGCTTTCGATAATTTTAAGAACAGCGTCATTATCGTCAGATACAATATAGCAGACATACTGCCCAAAAGACTTGATCGCGGCCTTATCGACACGCGCGTACTGCTCCGGATTATATGACTCAAGCTCCAGCTTTTTCTGGTCGTTTACAGTTTTGAAAGCATTCTCAACGATACTTATATCCACACCCGCAGGAACCTTTACTATCGCTACCGTATCGGCAAGCAAAGCGTCCTCCGCAACGGCGAATACCTTGTCCTCCATAAATTCCGAAGTCAGACCGTAGTAAGACTCAATATAATCATCGGACATAGTGTACATATCAGGGAATGACGCTCCGTCGATGATTTTCCCGTAAACAGCGCTCAGATCGACATTGACGGCAACGGAACTTACGCCGTCCTTAGTAGCATCGGAAGAATCGTCGCCGCAGGAGACAAGTCCTCCAACACAGAGAGATACGGAAAGCAGTACAGAAATAATAGCAATTGCCTTTTTCATAAGTAAGTCCACCTTTTCTTTTAAAATTTTGTTAGATAAAATATAACAATTAAATTATACCGTATCCAAAAGAAAAATCAAGTATTTTTTTTACATTTTGATCCGAAGATATATTTTTTTGAATATGCCTTGAATAAAGCTATGAATTATGATATTATTTATTCATTCATTGTGTTAAAATCAATTAAGTATATGTTATATGCGGAGGCTGTGACATGGTATTCAGCAGTATTCCTTTTTTGTTTTATTTTTTACCTTTAGTTACAATAATATATTATGCTGTCCCGTTTCGCTGGAAAAATACTGTACTGGTAATTTTCAGTCTCATTTTTTACGCGCTTGGCGAGCCGGTGTATATCCTGATAATGCTTGCCTGTATAACGATAAATTATATCGCGGCTATCCTTGTAGAACAGCATTGGCTGAATTTTCACAAGCTTTGGATGATTATTGCTGTTTCCGCAAGTCTTAGTCTGCTTGGATTTTATAAATATTCTGACTTTTTCATCTCTCAGTTCAACACACTGACAGGCTTAAACATTCCTCTTCTTGAGCTTTCGCTGCCAATAGGGATCAGCTTTTTCACATTTCAGGCACTCAGCTACACTGTGGACGTTTACCGCGGTACTGTAAAGGCTGAACGCAATCCTATTGATTTTACCGCGTATGTCAGTATGTTTCCACAGCTTATTGCAGGTCCTATTGTACGTTACACAACGGTTATTAATGAGCTGCACAAACGCGAAATTACATTCGACTGCTTTGTCAAGGGAAGTATGCGCTTTCTGCGCGGTCTCTTTAAAAAGGTATTGATTGCCGACGCGATAGGCGTAATGTGGGCTAATATTTCCGCTGATATATCCTCGTTGAGCGTCGCTTCCGCATGGCTTGGCGTCACGGGCTTTACCCTGCAGCTATATTTTGATTTTTCCGCTTACAGCGACATGGCAATAGGTATGGGCCGAATGCTCGGATTTTATTTTGACGAAAATTTCAATTATCCGCTGACAGCTGTTTCTATTACCGACTTCTGGAGAAGGTGGCACATTTCGCTTTCTTCATGGTTCAGGGATTATGTCTATATCCCGCTCGGAGGAAACCGCGGAGGCAAATGGAAGCATATCAGAAATCTTCTCATAGTCTGGTCGCTGACCGGTATGTGGCACGGCGCTTCATGGAATTTTATTCTTTGGGGACTTTATTACGGAGTTCTTCTTATCCTGGAAAAATATGTATGGGGTAAGGCTTGGGAACGTTTGCCGCGTCCTCTGCGTCATTTTGTCACATTGATACTTGTGGTGGTCGGATTTGAATTCTTTGTGTTTGACGATTTTTCCGTTATGACCGAGTATCTAAGTGTAATGTTCGGTCTTTCGGGACATTCATTATTCGATACGTTCTTTGTATGGCAGACTGTCAACTTCTTGCCGGTTCTGCTTGCCGCCTGCATTCTCGCTACTCCGGTTATTTCTCTCATTCGTAAAAAAACAGACGCGTCTTCTGATGAAAACATCAGAAAAATTGCCGGCATTTCTGTTTGCGCCGGATATGTTCTGTTGTTTGTTCTCTCCGTAGCCGCAATAGTTAACAACTCATACAGTCCTTTTCTGTATTTCCGATTCTGATTAGGGAGGATTATTCATTGAATAACAGTAATTCAAACGCTTATGAAAAAGCCGCAAGCGTCATCATTGCCTTTCTTTGCGTATGCTTTTCTCTTGCCTTGATTCTCCTCCCAAAGAACGACTGGTCGGAAAATGAAAACAGGCGTCTTGCTGAATTTCCTGAGCTTACGGCAAAGGAAATATTCAATTCTGATTTCCTGTCGGATATGGAGGGATATTTAGCGGATCATTTTCCGATGCGTGATTCTCTTGTTTCCGTAAATACACAGTTTAACGAGCTTATAGGACGTCGCGAGATAAATCAGGTATTCATATGCGGCGATGGATTCCTGATAGACCGTTACAAAAAACCGCTTCGTACTCAGGCAATACTTAAAGCGTTTAACCGCGTCCCACAGGCTGACGAAAACCGTCGCGTAACCCTCCTCATCGCGCCGACAGCTTCGGAAATTTATAAGGAAAGGCTTCCCAGCTTTGCAATACAGTCAGACCAGATGCTCACCATGAGCCAGCTTTACGACGGATTTGACGGCAGCACGGTAGACGTTTCCAATACGCTCCGTAAACACCGCAATGATTACCAGCTATACTACCGTACCGATCATCACTGGACAACATACGGCGCATATTACGCTTATGTGGAGCTTTGCCGCAATTGGGAGCTTACGCCCATTCCAATGGAGAATTTTGAAATAAAAAAGGTAACGGACAGCTTCCGCGGCACAACTTATTCAAAAGTAAACGATCTTTCGGTAAAGGGTGAGCCGATCTACTGCTTTTCATTGCCGGATCAGCAGCTTGATGTGAGATATGGTACAGACGAAAATGCTAAAAAAGGAATGCTGTACAATAAAGAATATCTTAAACGCAAGGACAAATATTCATTTTTCCTTGACAATATTCATGATATTATAATTATTCAGAACCCCGACGCTCAGACCGACAGAAAGCTCGTTGTCATAAAGGACAGCTATGCCAACTGCTTTATTCCGTTTTTGACTGCTCACTTTGAAGAAATAAGCGTGATAGATCCCCGTTACTACCGTCATTCGATTATAGATTATATTAATCAAAAAGATAATGATACTGACGTGCTTATCCTGTATAACCTTGGGACAATGGATCAGGATACGGGAGCTGCCGTAATTTTTTGACATATCGGCAATCTGATAAGAGGTGCTACAATTGCAGAACAAACACATAAATAATTCGATAATCTCAAGGATACTGCTGACAGCTTCGGCGCTGATTCTTGGCGTACTGCTGCTTTCCACCGCGTCATGCGGAGTTGAAAAGGACGAGCAGTCTCCCGAAATACAAACCCAGACGCAGTGGCAATATGAAATTGTCTCGGGAAGCAGTCTTCGGCTGACAGGCTGCCCATCAAGTCAAAAGGAATACGTCATTCCAGCGGAGCTTGACAACATGCCTGTTACTGTTATAGGCAGCTCGGCTTTTGCGGGTCAGAATCCGGAAACTGTCAGACTTCCCGACTCTGTTACCGTCATTGAGGACGAGGCTTTTATAAATTGCCAATCGCTCAGAGAAATTAATCTTTCATCTGTAGCTAAAATCGGAAAACGGGCTTTTTCGGGCTGCCGCTTTCTCGGAAAAGCCGAATTCGGAGAAGCTCTGAACGAATTGGGCGGGAGCGCCTTTGAGGGCTGTGAAACGATTGATGAAATTACAATTCCCGCGGCAGTCAGCGAACTGCCCGAGCATGCTTTTTCAAACTGCTACAGCCTGAAAAAAGCTGTCTTTCCGGACGGACTTATAAAAATCGGCGCGTATTCATTCTCTGATTGCATTTCTCTTGAAAATCCGGACATGCCTGCTTCGCTTGTTTCTATAGGCGAATTTGCATTCATGGGCTGCCATTCGATTAAGACTGCGGATTTAGGCGGCGCCGATTATGGGAAAGGCGTCTGGATGGACTGCCGGAGACTGACGGATATATCATTCAGCGGAAAAAAAATCAAAATCAGCGATTATCTTTTTGCCGGCTGCGTCAGTCTTTCAACGTTAAATATTCCGTCAAACGTCACGTCAATTGGAGAAGCTTCATTCAGGTATTGCACGGGACTTAACAGAATTGAGATCAACAATTCGGTGACCGACATAAAAAGAGACGCTTTCTCCGACTGCGGCGCACCGGTTATCGCGGCTCCCCAGACCTCCGCCGCCCACCGCTACGCTCTCGCGTTCGGATTCAAATACGAAGACACCTCAAAATCATAAAAAAACGTCCGAATATTTCCTGCCAGATATGATAATACATCTGATAGAAATATTCGGACGTTCTAATTTTTTATGATAAACTGAAAATTACAGGTTTGAATAGCCCATAAGGCTTTCGTCAACTTCTCTTGCACAGTCGCGACCGTCACGTATTGCGCGGACGACAAGCGACTGACCGCTCCGCATGTCTCCGGCAGTAAATACTTTTTCAACATTCGTGCGGTGCTTTCCTTTTTCAGTTGCTACATTGCTTCTTCCGTCGGTTTCAACTCCGAACGCGCCTGTAACATAGCTCTCGCTGCCGAGGAATCCCGCTGCAATCAGCACAAGCTCCGCTTCAACCTCACGCTCTGAGCCTTCAACCGGCTTCATTGTCATGCGTCCTGAGACCGGATCCTTTTCGGCTTGCAGGCTGAGAAGTATTGCGCCGCGAAGATTGCCGCTTTCGTCCTTGAGAAATTCCTTGACCGTCGTCTGATAAATTCTCGGATCGCTGCCGAATACAGCCGCAGCTTCCTCCTGACCGTAATCTGTCTTGCAGATTCGCGGCCATTCGGGCCAAGGATTATTCGCCGCGCGCGTATCGGGCAGCTTGGGCATCATCTCAAGCTGCAGAACGCTCTTAGCGCCGTGGCGCACGCATGTGCCGACGCAGTCGTTACCTGTGTCACCGCCGCCAATTACTATGACACTCTTACCCTTGGCAGAGATAAACGTTCCCTCCTGCAATCCGTTGTCAAGAAGTGCTTTTGTCGTTGATTTAAGGAAATCCACCGCAAAGAATATCCCATTCGCGTCGCGACCCTCCGCTTTTATATCACGCGGATTAGACGCTCCGCAGGTGAGAATTACAGCGTCAAATGATTCCAGAATCTCCTGAGCTGAAACGTCCGCTCCGACGTTTACGCCGGTACGGAATTCCACGCACTCTTCACACATGATGTTGATTCGACGTTCAACAATGCGCTTTTCCAGCTTCATATTCGGAATGCCGTACATAAGCAGTCCGCCCGGGCGGTCGCTTCTCTCGAACACGGTCACACTATGTCCTCTGTGATTGAGCATATCCGCCGCCGCAAGACCCGATGGACCTGAGCCGATCACGGCTACACGCTTGCCAGTACGCACCTTTGGCGGCTGCGCTTTCGCCCAGCCTTCCGAATAGGCACGTTCCACTATGGCGTATTCATTGGCGCGAACG
>JAEEGL011708994.1_pt1 | contig 16569 bp, 16 predicted proteins | sample 9134231 | NCBI WGS metagenome assembly JAEEGL01 (sample SAMN16246548, study PRJNA631951) | gut metagenome | biome: gut microbiome; feature: rumen; material: fiber-attached | host: Bos | place: Iran: Karaj | collected 2018-10 | reverse complement strand
GTGCGAGGGCGGCGACGGGGCAGCGGACGGCGGCGCCGACGAGGCGGACGGCCTCGGCGTCGGCGGGGGAGGAGGCGGGGAATCCGGCCTCGATGACGTCGACGCCGAGCTTTTCGAGCTGTCGTGCGATGCGGACCTTTTCGGCGGGGTAGAGGGTGGCGCCGGGGCATTGTTCGCCGTCGCGGAGGGTGGTGTCGAAGATGCGGACGGTGCGGATGGCGCGCGGGGAGGCGTCGGGGGGGCGTGGGATGGCGGGGATGGGGGCGGGGGCGGTCATGGGAGGGAGGCCTGGAGGAAGGCGTCCATCTGGGCGTCGGTGCCGATGGAGACGCGGAGGAATGGGGCGGTGAGGGGGGAGGCGGGGAAGTGGCGGACGAGGATCTTATGCTCGCGGAGGCGGGCGAAGAGGGCGTCGGCGGTGTCGGGGGCGGGGGGGCGGACGAAGAGGAAGTTGGACTGGGAGGGGACGACGGCGAAGCCGCGGGCGCGGAGGGCGTCGGCGACGCGCTGGCGGGTGGCGCGGATCTTGCGGGCGTTTTCGCGCATCCAGGGGACGTCGGAGAGCGCGGCGAGGGCGATGGCCTGGGCGATGCGGTCGTTGTTGTAGGAGTCCTTGAGCTTGTAGAGGGCGCCGATGAGGTCGGGGTGGCCGATGGCGTAGCCGCAGCGGAGGCCGGCGAGGGACCAGGACTTGGAGAAGGTGCGGCAGGCGAGGACGTTGGGGAGGGAGTCGGCGAGGCGGACGCCGCAGGTTTCGGCGTCGGCGAAGTCGGCGTAGGCTTCGTCGACGAGGAGGGTGCCGGGGAAGGCGCGGGCGAAGGCTTCGACGGGGGCGTCGGGGTAGAGGACGCCGGTGGGGGCGTTGGGGTTGGTGAGAAAGAAGAGGGAGGCGTCGGGGGGGAGGAGGGGGAGCGGGTCGCGCCAGGAGAAGTCCGGGGCGAGGGGGACGCGGGAGACGGCGATCTCCTCGGCGGCGCAGAGGACGGGGTAGAGGGAGTAGGTGGGGTCGAACATCGCGGCGCGGCCGCCGGTCTGAGTGAAGGCGCGGACGACGAGGCGGAGGACCTCGTCGGAGCCGTTGCCGACGAAGATGCGGTCGGGGTCGGTGCCGTGGAGCTCGCCGAGGCGCCTGCGGAGGGCGGTGGCGTTGGGGTCGGGGTAGAGGCGGAGGTCGGCGGGGGCGTCGGCGATGGCGCGGAGGGCGTCGGCGACGCGCGGGCTGGGGGGATAGGGGTTTTCGTTGGTGTTGAGCTTGATCAGGCCTTCGACCTTCGGCTGCTCGCCGGGGACGTAGGGGGCGAGCTGGCTCACGGATTTGCGGATGCGGTCCATGATGGGGTGGCTGGAATGAATGGGATGGATGGGATGAGGCGGAATGGCCGGGCTAGCTGCGCACGACGGGCTCGAAGCGGACGGTGGCGGAGCGGACGTGTCCGTCGAGGCCTTCGACGCGGCCCATCTCGGTGATGAGGGGGAGGGTCTCCTGGAGGTCGGCGCGGGTGAAGGCGACGACGCTGGTGCGCTTGCGGAACGAGTCCACGGTGAGGCCCGAGAAGAAGGCGGCGGTTCCGCCGGTGGGCAGGACGTGGCTGGGGCCGGCGACGAAGTCGCCCGCGCATTCGGGGGTCCAGGCCCCGGCGAAGACGGCACCGGCGTTGCGGACCTTCTGGACCCATCGCTGGGGTTCGCGGGTGATGATCTCGAAATGCTCGGGGGCGAAGCGGTTGACGAGCTCCATGCCGTTGTCGAGCGTGTCGCAGACCACGATCATCGCGCCATGGGCGGCGGCGCGCTCGATGTAGTCGGCGCGGCCGGAGAGCTCCATGAGGCGGTCGATCTCGATGAGGACCTTGTCGGCGACCGACTTCGTCGTCGTCACCAGCAGGGCCTTCTCCTGGCCGCTGCCGTGCTCGAGCTGGCTCATGAAGTCGGCGGCGACGTGCACGGGGACGGCCGTGTCGTCCGCGAGGATGGCGATCTCGCTGGGGCCGGCGACCATGTCGAGGTCGACGTCGCCGTAGACGAGCTTCTTGGCCGCGGCGACGTAGGGGCCGCCCGGGCCGACGATCTTCTGGACCTTGCGGATGGTCTGGGTGCCGTAGGCCATCGCGCCGATGGCCTGGATGCCTCCGATGCGGTAGACCTCCGTCGCGCCGGCCACTTCGAGGGCGCAGAGCAGGTCCGGGTTCACGGTGCCGTCCGGGGCGCTGGGGGTGCAGACGACGATCTCGCGGACGCCGGCGACCTTGGCCAGGGTGACGGTCATCAGGACGGTCGAGGCCAGTGGCGCGGTGCCGCCGGGGACGTAGACGCCGACGCGCTGGAGCGGCATGAAGAGCTCGCCGAGCAGGCCGCCCTTGGGGGTGGCGATGTTCCAGTCCTTGCGCATGCCGGCGCGGGCGAAGCGGGAGACGCGGGTGTAGATCTCGCTCAGGGTCCGCTTGTAGAGGAGCTCGGCGGCCTCCTGGGCGGCCTTGCGCTCCTCGCGGGAGACGAGGAACTGCTCGGGGGCGAGGCTGGCGTGGTTGAACTCCGCCGTGTAGCGGGCGACGGCGGCATCGCCCTCCGCGCGGATGGCCGCGAGGACCTCGCGGGCCACGTCCTCGGCATGGGGGTCCGTCGCGGGGCGTCTCAGAAACGCCTCCAGCTCGGGAATTTCCGCCTGCTGCGACCACGTCACCACCGGAATGTTCAATCTCATGATTTCTGCCCTGGCACTTTCTTTAATCTGCATACGCGCGCGAGGCCGCCGGGTCACATCGTCCGGACGCTGTTGTTCATCCGGCCGCATGCGGGACATGGGGCCGCCGGCTCGTCGCGCCCTCCAACATACACGCGCCCACACTTTCCGCAACAAAAAAGACGCATTTTCCGCCGTCGGCGCCGGCGCTGGTGGCGGGCGTCGCGCACCACGTAGAACAGACCCAGCGCCGCAAGGCCCGCCAGCCCGGCGACCACCCACAGCCAGATCAGCATCGGAACGCCGAGCCTAACCATCGCGGGGGCTCCTTTCCGGGACGGCAGGGACGGCAGGGACAGCTGGGACGCCGGGGACTGGAGGGACAGCCGGGACAACCGGGAGAGCCGGGGTTGTTGTTGTTGCGGCGGTGGCCGCCGCGGCGGCGCCGTCCGGCACCTGCCAGGCGACCGTTCCCCGGCGCGGTGCCGTGCGGTCGCGGAGCCGCCAGTCGTAGGCTCCGCGCAGGACTCGGGCGTCCACGTCCGGGTCGCCGCTCTTCCGTTCGAGCATCACGCGGACGGGCACCCCGGTGTCGTCGAACTCGACCTCCACCCGGGCCTGCCAGCCCGACCCGGCCCGCCAGGACGCATAGTCCAGGGCCAGGCCCGAAAACATCCGCGACTCCCAGCCCGCCGAGAACACCATGCGCGCCAGCCGGGCCTGCGGATCCGCCGGGGTCCGGCCGTCGAACACGCCGGCGGTCCGGCCCATGCCCGACTCCGCGGCGGTCGCGGCCGACCGCTCCCAGCGGTCGCCCATCCGCAGGCCTTCCGGGCGGGCCCCGAGGGCCTCCGAGAGGGCCGGAACCTCGCCGCCGGGCAGGTCGTCATGCCGGGCAGGGGCCGCCGCGGGGGCCGTATCGCCGACCTCGGGCGGGGCGGGGCGCTCCTCGCCGAGCATCCGCGTGAAGCCCGCCGGGGTCGCCAGCGCAAAGATCGTCGGAGAAAGGACTTGGCGCATCGATTCCTTTTCGGCGGGCGTCGGGGCGTTTTCGGCGTCGTCCCCGCCCGCCGCGCGCCCCCAGCTGACCTGCGGGCCGAGACCGGTGCCGGACCGCCCCGCCCAGCGGACCACGCCCGCGCCCGCCCAGCCCCCCGGCGACTCTCCCCCGCCGGTCTGGACCTGGACCCCCAGCATGACCGCCACAACCGCCGCGCCTACGAGGCAGACCGCCCAGCGCAGACCCCGGCGGCGCGCCTTGCGGCGTCGCATCCGTTCCGCGGCCGTCCTGGGCAGGGAGCCCTTCATTTCGCGGCAGGCTTTCCGGGGCGTCCGCCTCCCCACAGCCCAGACCCGCCCGTGGGGCGGAGTCCGAGCACGACATCCTCGACGCCGGCGGCGGCGGCCAGCGAATAGACCTTGGCCAGCGTGCCGTAGGAGGTCCATTCGTCCGCCTCCACCAGCAGCGGGCCCGTACCGCGGGCGAGGGCCGTGCCGAGCTCCTCCAGCTCCATGCGCTCGTCATCGAAGAAGACCTGGCCGTCGCGGGTCAGCGTCAGGACCCGGGCCCCGAGCACGCGGCCATCCACGAACGGACCTTCCGGGAGCCGTACGCGGATGCCCGGCTGCAAGACCCACCCCGCCGAGGCCATCCAGAACATTCCGCACAGCAGCAGCACGTTCAGCAGCGCCACCACCTCCACGGGGCCGACCGCCAGCCTGTGGCGTCCCAGGAAACGCCGGTGCGCCTCCCGGAAGCCGATCCGGGTGCTATCCGTCCCCAGCGCCATCCGCGCGCGCGCCTGGCTCATCCCGCCGCTCCTTCCGAGGCCGCCGCGTCGGCCGCCGCGGCCTTGGCCGCCCCGCCCTCCGCCTTCCAGGCCCGCATGAAGGTCAGGAGCGCCCCCGCCGCCCGCTCCATGTCCAGCAGGATCGATTCCACGCGCCCCACCAGGAAATTGTAGCCCCCGTAGAGCAGGATCGCCAGCACCAGGCTCACCGCCGTGGCCGCCAGCGCCTCCCAGAGGCCCGCCGCGAGGTCCATCGACTGCACGAGAGGGGCCTCCGCCCGCATCGTCAGCAGCATCTTCATCAGACCGACCACCGTCCCCAGCAGCCCCAGCATCGGCATGATCCGGGCCAGTGTCGCCATCGCGCCCAGACCCCGCTCCATGCGGGCGACCTCTTCGAGTCCGGCGGCCTCGATGGCCTCCTCCATCCGCTCCATCGGCTCGTCGTGATGCATCACCGCGGCGAGGGCCAGACGCGCCACCGGCCCCGGGTTCTCCTCGCAGATCGACGCCGCCTCCGCCAGGTTTCCCCGCCCGAGGATCGTATACACGCCCTTCAGAAAGTCATCCGGATCGATCTGCGCCCGATGAAGATTGAACATCCGTTCTAGAAAGATGACTGCCCCCAGGAATCCGATCCCTGCCAAGATCCAAACCACCACCCCGCCGCCGGTCAATATGCTCCACATTGTTGACTCCCTTCGTCGGGGAACATCCTACCTCCTAGGCGGAGAGGGCTCAAGACTTTACGAATGGGAGGAGGCTTTCGAACATATCGAAATTTTCGAAACAATCGAAACAATCGAAATGTTCGAAACTTTCGATGAATTTGGCCGGATTCAGGCGACGGATGCGTTTGCGTTGACGCGGGCGATGGCGGCGCGGAGGCGTTGCCAGAGGGCGGGGTTGGAGAAAACGTCGACGACGCTGCCGCGGTCTGTGAAGGGTGGTTCGCGGAGGACGGAAAGGTCCTTCATCAGGCCGTTGCGGACGATGTATTCGACAATCTGGTTGACGAAGTAGATCTGGCGGGCGTCGAGGCGGGTGCTTTCGAGAAATTCGGCGAAGGCGGCCTTGGCGGCGGCCATGTCGAGGCCGACGATTCCTCGGACGAATTCGCCGAGGGGTTTTTGCCCGAATTCGGCTTCGTAGTCGGCGCGGCTGCCGATTTTACCCCAGAGGATGGCCTCCAGGGATTGTACGTCGGCAGGGGTCAGGGGGACGTTGCCTTTCAGCTTGGCGATGGCGGGGTCGTCCTGGTGGCGGCGGACGTAATACTCGGCCTTTTCTCGGTAGCTGCGTAGGGAATCGTCGACGAGATAGGGCCTGCTGCGCTCGGAGCAGATGATGTCATCGGCGAAGTCGGTCTCGTAGACGGCCGTGTCGGTGGGGACGTATTTGAGAAGGTCGCGGAGTTCGGTGCGGATTTGCTCGAACGCGGCGACGTCCGCGCGGTCCAGCCAGTCGGTGTGGAGGATGCGTTCGAGGAGGTCCTTCTTGGCGGCGACGGCGGGGATGCTGGCGACGGAGGCTAGGGCGTTGGCCTTTTTCAGGAGGTCGCGCTTGGCGCGGACGTTGTTTTCGCCGAGGAGGAGGGCGAGTTCAAGCCCGTGGAGGAGGGCGTCGAAGCGGAGCGCCTTGGGGTCGTCGGGGAGGGGGTCGACGAGCGGGGCGATTTCGCGGTCGAGGTCGAGCGTGTCGGCGTAGGAGAGGGCGTCGAAAGCATTGGAATCGGAGAATTTTTCGACGCAGGCGAGGTGGAGGCGGACGTTGAAGCGACCGCGGTCGAGGGCGTGGATTTGGGCGAGCGCGTCGTCCACCAGCGAGCGCCGGAACGCCGACAGTTCCGGGGTTTGGAAGCGCAAATCCTGCAACTCGTAGGCCATGCGGACCTTGAGGCGGAAGAGAGCGCCTTGGATGGGGAGCATGGCGGCGGCGGGCTGGCCGTCCGCCATGCGGAAGAACTCGAAATTCCCGCAAAAGTCGAAGATGTAGAACTCCTTTTTGTCCGCGCCGTCGATCAATCCGGGGCACAGGCGCGTGCCGCGGCCGATCATCTGCCAGAACTTGGCCTTGCTGAGGACCTTTTTGAAGAAGACGAGGTTGAGGACTTCGGGGATGTCGATGCCGGTGTCCAGCATGTCGACGGAAATGGCGATGCGCGGCAGCCCGTCGCCCTTGGAGAACTCGTCGATGGCGCTCTGGGCGTGGGAGGTGTAGTTGTCGATGACCGTCGCGTGTCCGGCGAGGGCGGGGAACTCGCGGCCGAAGACCTCCAGGATTTTTTCGGCGTGGGCGTGGTTCTTGGCGAAGACGATGGTTTTGCCGAGGCGGGTGCCGTAGTCGGTCTTGAGGCCGTTTTCCATGAGGATGCGGAGGACCTGGCGGATGGTGTCCTCGTTGAAGACCCACTCGTTGAGGGCGGAAGCGGCGAGGCTGGGCGGGAGGTCGCCGGAGCCGTCGCGGAACGTCTCTTCGTAGAGGCGTTTTTCCTCCTCGGGGAGTTCGTCGTAGACGATGCCGTTGCGGAGGAACTTGAGGGTGGTTTCGACGGAGACGAAATCGACGAGGAAGCCGTCGCGGACGGCCTGGGCGAGCTCGTAGGCGTAGGTGGGGACGCCGTCTTCGAGGTCGAACTCGGAATAGGTGTTCTTGTCGATTTCGTCCTTGGGGGTGGCGGTGAGGCCGACGAGCGGCGCGTCGAACCAGGCGAAGATGTCGCGGAACTTGTTGTAGATGGAGCGGTGGGCCTCGTCGCAGACCACGAGGTCGAAGTGCCCGCAGGAGAAAAGCTTGCCGTCTTTGTCGCGGGCGTCGTCGATGGCGTTCATCATCGTCTGGTAGGTGGAGAAGACGGCGTGGGCGGACGGGTCGGCGCCGTCTTCGCAGAGATTGGTCGCGGAGAGGTCGGGGAGGAGGTTGACGAACGCGCGCTTGGCCTGCGTGACAAGCAAGGTGCGGTCGGCGAGGAACAGCACGTTCCGCACCCACCCCCGTTCGAGGAGGACCTTGCAGAGGGCGATGACGGTGCGGGTCTTGCCGGAGCCGGTGGCCATGACGAGGAGGGCCTTGCGGCGGTTTTGTTCGCCGAACGCCTCGCAGACGGCCTTGACGGCGGCTTCCTGGTAGTAGCGCCCGGCGATGTCGCGGTCGACCATGACCCCGCGGAGGTCGGCGCGGAGCCGGACGAGGTTGAACCATTTTTCGAGGTCGCGCCGGGAATGGACGGCGGCGACGCGGCGCTCGGGATAGAGGCCATCGGAGATGCGCGTTTCGAAGCCGTTGGAGAGGAAGACGACGGGGCGGAAGCCCTGCTTGCGCGCGATGGCGTCGGCATAGAGGGCGGCCTGGTGGCGGCCGGCGGCGACGTCGGTGCAGGTGCGCTTCGCCTCGACGACGGCGAGGACTTTCCCGGAGGCGTCCAGCAGGGCGTAGTCGGCGCTGCCGGTCCCGGAGGGGGTGGGGAGGCCGTCGACGGGATATTCGTCGATCCAGTCGCGGCCCCGGACCCATCCGGCGTCATCGAGCATGGTGTCGATGTAGAGACGGCGGGTGCGGAACTCCGGCAGGTCGCCGGGTTTCGGGGCGTAGGACGGGCGGCGGGCGGCGCGGCGCGCCGAGAGCGCGTCCCGGATGGCGGCGTTGGCCGCGGCGAGGTCGGCGAGGGAAGGAACGTCCGGCAGGGCGGCCGGCGCTTCGGCGGCGTCTCCGGGAGCGGGGAGGGCGGGATCGAAGGTGCGCTCCCGGGGCGACTCGGCATAGGCGCGGTCGAGGAACGAGAAGAACTCGAAGAGGTTTTCCACGCACAGCGCGGCCTGGTCGGGCGTCGTCTTGCCGGGATTCCGCCCGGCGGCGGCCGCGACGCGGCGGATGAAGTCGAGACGGCGGAGCAACTCTTGCCCGACGAGGGTTCGGAAGGCGTCCTCGCCCATCAGGCTGGGCAAGGCGTCCCGGTAGGGTTCGCCGAGGCCCGAATCGACCGAAAACATCCATTTGACGGCCCCTTCCAGCGCGCGGCGGCACAGCTCCGCGCACGCTGCCGGGTCGCCGACCCGGCATTTCTCCGCCGCCGCCGCGACGGCGGCGAAGGGGGCGAAGGAGGAATCGGGCGCGATGGTGTCAAAGTTGGTCATGGAGGCACCGCGAACGATTCTACGGGTCATTTTGACGGTTGAAAAGACAGAAAGTTGCCGAAAATTCCGAGACTTTCGAAAATATCGATAGAATTGAGATTTTGCTTGCGGGGAGGTGGGGCGGAATGTAGGCTGGGGCTTGTTATGAACAAACATCCATCATCGCCTCTTCCGCCCTTCAAGTCGCCGCTGGGACACTATTGGCTGGATTCGTGGATTCTGGCCGCGGTGGTCGAATTGGCCGTGCGGGAGTTCTGCATGCGGCACCTGACGCGGAAGAACGATCCGTGCGGGCGGTGGTTCGACCAGATGACGATGGCGGCGCGGTCCGCCGCGGCCAACATCGCGGAAGGCAACGCGAGGCGGTCCACGTCGCGGGAGACCCAGATGCGCCTGCTCGACGTGGCGCGGGCCACGCTGGCGGAGCTGTCGGGCGACCTGCGGTCGTTCCTGCTGCTGGCCAGGGAGGTCCCGTGGTCCGAGGAGGACCCCGATTCGCACGCGGTTTTCACGATGCGCCTCGACCCGCCGGCCTATCAATCCGATTTCGACCGCAACGTGTCGCTCCACCTTCTCGCCCAGCGGGACAAGTTCGCCCAATGGCTGGACGCGGAGGACCCGCTGGTGCCCGCGCGGGCGCTGATCGTGCTGATCGCCCGCCTCCAGCGGATGCTGGGCAGGCAACTGGAGCGCGCCCACGCGGAATTCCTCGAAAACGGGGGCTTTGCGGAGTCGCTGACGGCGGGGCGGCTCGCCGCGCGCGCCGCCGCCGCCGCGGAAGAGGGGGCCCCGCCGTGCCCGCTTTGCGGAAAGCCCATGCAACGCCGGATGGCGAAGCGCGGAGTCCGGGCCGGGAAGGCGTTCTGGTCCTGCCCGGACTACCCCAGCTGCACCGGCACGAGAAACGCGGAGTGAGGGGGAGTTTTTCGAAAGTTTCGATATTTTCGAAAGATTCGATGCTTTCGATCGTTTCGGTGGTGGTGAGACGATACGGTTTCCTGCCGCCAATCTCCAGAACCTCATTCTCCCAAGGGACCCATCTTGCAGATGAATGCCTCCGCGAGACACGCCCTCCTCTTTCTCGCCTTTTTTTCAGCGGTTCTCAGGCCATCCGCAGGCTGATTGATGGCCGTCAGCTTTTCGGTTCCCTTCCATTATCTGTTCGCAATTTGCGTTTGATCTGACACGCTCTCATTGCAAATCAAGCACGCGTCTTATTTTCCCCTTTTTGGCTTCAATCATCGCTGCAACAAACGCATCATACGTTTCTTGTGGATACAACGGATTGGGTTTGCTTGTAATCAGGCTTCGCCAAAAACCATTTATAACGCTGTCCAACGACATATCGGGGCTTGGAAAACCTGGGATAGAAACATTTTTGGGAATGTGGGCATATAATGCTCGCAATTGATCCAAATGGTCGGAAATGGACAACGGATGTCCACCATTGGGATATTCGTGGGAAAGCCGTCTCTGTATGAGTTGTCGAATTTCTGTTTCGTTGACTTCTACACAAGACGTTCCCCGTCTTGTGTATATTGTCCCTTCCTTGATGTCAGTTCCTGATTTCGATGCAATAAATGGAACACAGGCCGGAGTATCATCAATTACAAGAAGCTGAAATTGTTTTCCCTCAAGTTCTTTATATTCGGAATCGGAATAGGATAAATCATACACTTCATATTTGAGGTCCGTGGAGATGTATTTTCCAAGTTTCTTGCCAATGTCAGCCTTGTCTTCCAACTGTGTCAAGCCAGTGCAGCTAAAACTTCCATCGTCTTTTTCTTGAATTCCAAAGACAAGAACCCCTCCGCCACTGTTTGCTATAGCCAGTATTTCTTTGGCCAACTTGTCTGCCTTTAGCCACGAAGCTTTAAAATCAATGGCATTATGTTCGCCGGTGTTGTGCTTTACAAATTCCCTGAAATTGCCAAGGGTCGGTTCTTTCACCAATTTGTAAAAAACGTCTTTGAAGTTCTTTTGAAACGGCATCATAGTGTTCCCTCAATTGAAATGTACATGCATCAGTCGGTCGAACAGGCGTTGCGTTTCAGCAATGCCTCCGTATTCCTCCATCTTGCCCGTCGAATCTGCCGCCATGCAGGATTTTTTGGCCATAGAAAACAATTCATTGTAATATGCTTAACACTTGATCCATTCTTTAAGGTCAAAACGAAATTCGTTATTGCATCTGAGTTCGATATTACTTGTAGCTAATACAATTCCAATATGCGATGGGGCATAATCCGGGGCCAAAGATGCAATGCTGGGTGGACAATGTCTTTTTATTGGTTCTTCCGGGAGATGATACAGGTTTGAAAGAAAAGTATATGGATATCCTATGCATAATTCAAAACATCCGAGTGAATTCAAGAGACTTATTCCTGAAGGCTGGCAGGGCGAAAACATCCCATCTATCTCGTTTAGCAGATTGCTTAAATCTTCTATGGAATGGACGCTATCAGAAACAAATCGCTTACAATAAAAGAGCAGAGAAAGATAGTCCAACTGTTGCTGGTTGAGATATGGTGCCACAGAAAGAGCTCGGTTAATGACAAGTTTGATGTAGTGTTCATCATTCTGGGCCACTCGAGTTGCAAGCAATGAGGATAGTATCGACAGCAGTTCTTCCGTCCCTTGTCGAGCATAACCGACTTGTGCATTCAAGAAGACATACTGCACATCTGGATCAGCAAAGGGCGACAAATCATGAATGCCGATATTAGCCAATTTCTGCATGGTTTTTTGGCAAATTTCTTCTGCTCTGGCTTTGGCCGTTTCCATTGCAATTCGCTGAAGTTTTGGAAAATTGTCTAGAAACACATCCATCAACACCCGGGTTGCTTTTTCGACGCTGATCCCGTTGTAATTGTTCTGCACACCAATTTGCGTGTTGCCGGACGCCAGTGATGCCGCTTGTGAAATCTGAATCTCATCACTCATGTTGCTTATCTTCCGTTTCGTGGTTTTGTTGTATTCCGACTTGCGTGTTGTTCTTTCCGATGGCTCGCTGGCTGATGGTGGTCTTGCTTGCATGGGAAGATTTCTTGAAAAGACCTATCAGTGCAGCAAGAATAACGCCGCAGGCTCCAATAATTGCTACTGTAATCTCGTTGCTCATATGTTATCGGTTAAACTACTCTTACGTCAGGTTATCGAACAGCATCGGCGTCATCCCTTACGCTTGTTTTTCTGCTTGTCAATCCCTATCTGGGATTCAGAAAGGTTTTGTTATTCATAAAGCGCAATTTATTAGCTGGAAGCACTGCTGGAATAATCACTATGCTTTGCAATAAGAGAATGCAACACTCTGGAAAAATCATGAATGTCGGCAAAATAGTTTGGATAAGCGTGGATCAACGTGTCGAAGCGTTGTGTCGAAACCAATACGACATCTAGCTTTTTGTCGATATTTGAATTTTCCAGTTTATTGTATTCTTCAGTTGCTTTTGTGATGCCATTGATCTTTTTGACTGTTAAGGCAGATTTTTCGACATCCAAAGCCAAAAGATAAAAACCAGCGCTCCTATTCTTTCCTGCCGCAGTTAGTTTTCTTGCTGTCCGCTGTATAGTGTTTAATCGTTTTTTGACATCCAGTTCTCTCATGAGCGAAAGCAATTCGTCAATTATCATGTCGATGGAAGGCGGGACACTTTCAACAATGGTGGTTTCTTCTTCAAAAGCAAACAAAGCCGAAACCAGTTGAAAAAAACGCAACCATCGATCCGACCCTTGATTGAATTTCAAACCGTTTTGCGTAAAAACCCCAATCGTTTCGACAGCCGTTGCCCATAAATGTTGCAGTTTGGTCCTGATTTGAATTTCAATTAGCAATCCATCGTAATATTTTGTTCTTTCGCTTTTATATTTGTAAATGATGTGGATGCCCCGATAGCCGGTATTCCTTGGTTTTTCAATGTAGTTTGTAAATCGTTTTTCTTCGTGTCGAATCCGTGAATTTTTGAGCTTGTCTCTGATCGCAAAAACACTTTTGATGTCGGGCACGATAACCCGGCAACCGCCCAAATCTTGCATTCGGTACAACTTCATATTTGGAAAACGTTGCAACTTGTGCAGTATGGTATCCAAGCGTTTTAATCTTTGTACAGCTATGGCGGATGGAATTCCTGAAATCTGATGCTTGAGATTGACAGCAAATGTGTTCATCGGGAAAGCATGGGCTGCTCTCCAATTATCAATGACTTTGAGATACTCAGCACGTTCCTGCACAGAAATTGATGGGTCGTTAACTTTCTCTCCGGCTGTGTTGATTTCACTTTGGGTGTATTCGACTTTTTTCCACATATTGTCTCTCCTAATAGACGAAATGCTTCTGTTTGAGACTATAGAATAATGTCTTTGGCTGTTCGAAAATCTAGCTGACCGTTGCCTTTGTCGTTTTTCTCTCGAATACGACAAAGACAAATTTGATTGAAAACTTGTCGAAGATATTCACAAGACACTACTCTTCCGCTTTTCTGCTGTTGTTCATTTCAAAGGCTGCCTGTTGGGGCTTGTAGGCTGTCCATGAGACTTTGCGTCTTGGGGGGGAGACTTCGCTAATAATGCAGCCGTTGATACGACGCTTAGAAAAATTCGTTTCGTGTTCAAGGGAAGGGATTCCAACCCAAGTTCTTTGCGCGCTTCATTCCGGAATTTGTTATATAGTTCCAGCGGAATCTTACCGTCTTTTGAATCGCCAAAAAAGCAATCCAAAAATGTTTTCAATAATGTTGCATTTTTGCATGTCACACACAAGCGATTATAGCAGTCTCTTACCTCTTCTGTCAGAGCTGCCGTCGTCGTGTCTTTTCGGATCGGAATAATCTCGGAGAGATTTTGCCAGGAAAAATATGTGTCTACTGTTGTTAAGGCTTTGAAAATCGCCTCTTTTTTAATTTGGTAGATGTTTTCACGCTGAATTTCCATGGACTTAAGATTGAATTCCTCTTTCAGCTTATTCATTTCGGTTTTTGCATTTTTACGTGCCAATATAATGCTCACTATAGAAGCCAGTAATGCACAAAAAATGCTGCCCAAATCTGGAAAATACTTTGAAATAACATGAACAATAGTGTGAATATTCTCAGTCATCATGCTATGCCTTTCCAAAAAACTCCTGCACCAGGCTGTCGAAAAGCGTTTGCGTTTCGGTTATGGCTTGTTGAATCATTGCCTTGGATTTGTCAACCTGAGCGACAAATTGATAGTAGGCGTGTTGTATTGTTTGTGGCGGTTTGATGATTTGAAATGCTGATACAATTGGCACGTTCAAATTAGGCATTGTTTGGCCTACAGCCATTGCTTCAATTGTGCGTTTGAAGGAAGGGAAAGAGATGATTTTTTGGATATAGTCAGCGCTCAAGGCCCCTTTGCTTCTTATTATCAAACTTCCTGTTCCACAAAGCAAACCAGATTGAGTGACAACTGCACAACGCCCCATTTCGCCTCTGCGTCCCATGACAACATCGCCTTTTTGGAGATGGTATGCCGCCAGTTCGGCATATTTTTCATCGGATACCGTCAAAGTTTCATCCGGGACAATTTTCCCATCAATGATGTGCGACGGATTGACCAAAGGATGCGCACCCGTGACGTAATCTTCCTTGTGAAGAATTGAACCGAATGGACCAATTGTGATTTCCGCCTCCTCTGACAAGGTACATTTCTCCCATCCCTTGGGATTGCTTACCGGGTCGCCGAACATTTCGACGAAGCGGGATTTGACAAGGGCGTCGAGGACGGAGAGTTGGGCGCGGCGGAGGCGGAGGATTTTGTCAATGGTTTCGAGGGTGGAGGCAATGTGTTTTTGGGTGTCCAGGTTTGGGACGAAAATCTCGATATTTTCGACGATTGATTTCGAAATTTCCTTGAAGGTGGCACCCCGGCCCAAGGAGTTCAGAAAGGCCGTTTTGCTTTTGAGAAACCAATACAGAAACTTGTTGTGGATTTTTTCGGAACAGACAAGGTTTTTGAAGCCTTGGTTGCAAAACATTTCGCAACCGGCGATGGCGACTTTTCCGATGGGGGCCCTCGATGAGAGGAGAACGGTTCCGGCGGGAAAAGACGAAAGGCCTGTTTTTTTGATGCCCAGTTCGGTGATTTTGCGGTTGGTGTCAAAGATGACAAAAGAATCGTCGTTTATTTCCGCAGGAGTAATCCACTTGGCTGAGCCGCCCCAGTATTCGGGAACGGTGGTTTTGGGAGTGGTTCCCGAGACAACTTCGCACAGTTGACCAAGCCGGTATTTCCGGGGCAGGGTCACAGCATTTTCTCCAATTGTGCAACTTCTTCGGCGATTTTGGACTCGAGGGCCTTGAGGTTGGCAAGAATTTCGCGAGTGGGCGGGTATTCGACGGCTTGGTGGACGACCTGTTTGTATTTGTTGACGGAGAGGTCGTAGTCGTTGGCGGCGATTTCGGCCTTGGGGACGAGGAAGGACTGGGCGGTGCGGGGGCGGTCGGCCTCGGCGGGGAGGTTTCGGAAGCGGGCGAGGATGTCGGGGATGTCGGAGGCGGGGAGAGGGGTGCGGCGGTCGTCGAGGGAGAAGCCGTCGGATTGCATGTCGTAGAACCAGACGTCGCCGGTGCCGCCGTGGTTGGTCTTGGTGAAGAGGAGGATGGCGGTGGAGACGCCAGCGTAGGGCTTGAATACGCCGGAGGGCATGGAGACGACGGCTTGGAGGCGGTGGTTTTCGACGAGTTCGCGGCGGATGGCCTTGTGGGCGCGGGAGGAGCCGAAGAGGACGCCGTCGGGGACGATGCAGGCGCAGCGTCCGCCGACTTTGAGGATGCGCAGGAAGAGGGCGAGGAACAGGAGTTCGGTCTTCTTGGTGTGGCAGGCGCGGAGGAGGTCGGCGGAGACGATGTCGGCGTCGAGGCTGCCCTTGAAGGGGGGATTGGCGAGGACGAGGGAGAAGCGGTCGCGGTCGGGGTTCTGGTCGGAGAGGGAGTCGCGGTATTGGATGTCGGGGTTTTCGACGCCGTGGGCCATCATGTTCATGGCGCCGATGCGGAGCATGGTGCGGTCCATGTCGTAGCCGTGGAACATGGCGTTCATGAAGTGGTCGCGGTTGGCGCGGTCGAAGAAGACTTCGGCCTTGAGGTGCTCGCGGAGCCAGTCGCCGACGGCGACGAGGAAGCCTGAGGTGCCGCAGGCGGGGTCGCAGACGGTGTCGCGGGGGCCGGGGTCGACGAGCCCGACCATGAGGCGGATGACGTGGCGGGGGGTGCGGAACTGTCCGTTGACGCCGGCGGTGGCGATCTTGGAGAGGAGGTATTCGTAGACGTCGCCGCGGGCGTCGGCGGTGCCGAGGCGGGCGACGAGGGCGTAGAGGTCGTCCATGGCGGTGACGATCTTGTCGAGCATGAGGGGGGTGGGGATTTTGAAGATGGCGTCGGCCATGTATTTGGAGTAGGCGCTGCCGCGGTCGCCGTGGAGGGACTTGATGAAGGGGAAGACGGCGTTCTGGACGGTGGCGTACATCCTGGGGGCGGGGAAGTCGCGGAAGACGCTCCACTTGAGGGAGCCGGGGTCGGGGGCGCCGGCGAAGAGGGACTGGTGGGGGAGGCCGAGCATGGCGGCCTCGCGGGCGCGGAGGGTGTCGGCGTCGTCGAGGTCGTGGATGAACATGAGGTAGGTCATCTGCTCGATGACGTCGAGGGGGTTTGTGAGGCCGCCGGTCCAGAAGATTTCCCAGAGGGCGTCGATCTTGTTTTTGAGTTCGCCGGTGATCATAAATGAAGAGAAGGAGGCAGTTTTGTCGAAAATTTCGAAAATTTCGAAAGTTTCGAAATTTTCGACTGGGACTGCCGCTGATCAGAGGCCGAGGAGCTGCGAGATGAGGATCTGGGTGTCGAGGAAGTTGTAGCGGGCGGCGACGACTTCGGCGCGGGCGCGGGAGAGGGCGACCTGGGCGTCGGTGCGTTCGAGGGCGGAGGCCTTGCCGACGTCGTAGCGGGAGGAG